>Ga0316206_1001302_pt1 | contig 23269 bp, 22 predicted proteins | sample 6monthpyrite_MG_FD_204942 | JGI IMG/M metagenome (GOLD analysis project Ga0316206, IMG submission 204942) | Microbial mat bacterial communities from mineral coupon in-situ incubated in ocean water Damariscotta River, Maine, United States -... | ecosystem: Environmental > Aquatic > Marine >... | reverse complement strand
CATAATATTCAGTCGTACCAATGGCCCGAAAAATTTACATTAGAACCTATTAGGATGAAGCGTTATATGCCAAATTCTAATGATATGTTTGATGAGCATGTTGATGTAACGAATCATGAGACAGCAAGACGTTTTTTGGTACTTTTTATATATTTAAATGACAATTTTGAAGGCGGTGAAACTGATTTTACTCAAATTAAATTAGCTGTAAAACCACAGCAAGGAAATATGATTCTTTTTCCTCCTATGTGGAACTGGTGGCATAAAGCTAACCCAGTTATTGGTAATAATCCAAAATATATTGTGGGTACATATATGCACTATTTACCCTTATGTGATATTTAATCTAAATTAAATTTATAAATATATTATTTTATTGGACAGAATTAAGCTTACTTTCTATACTATGCTTTCTAATTAAAATATTATTTTATTTTAATTATTCTAAAACACCTAAAAAAGGAATTATGTATGGACAATGCGACTAAAGTATGGACAACTGTAAATAACTCTAGTGAAGCTGCTTCAACAGTTTTAAGTGAATCAATGCAAGCAGCACAGCAGGGTACTTTCCCAGTGGGAGGTTGTATTATTGATAATGCAACTGGTAAAGTGATTCAAGCAATGCACAATAATGTTCTTAAACCATTAATAGGTACAGAAGATAAAACTTTTACCTATGACCCTACAGCTCATGGAGAGAGACAGTTAGTTTATTGGTATTATGCTAATAAAGAGGCTTTAAATTTGCCTGAACCTGAGAACTTAACACTTGTTACTAGTCTTGACCCATGTGCAATGTGTACAGGTACTCTGTTAACAGTAGGGTTTAATGTTGCGGTTGTTGCTATTGATGATTTTGCTGGTATTAACTACGATGAGACATTTAGCTTTGAAGATTTGCCTGTAAACTTACGTCCTCTTGCTAAGTCAAAATTTGGTTATTACGCTTGTGGTGTTGATGGTATTGACCCAGATATGTATGTTCGTAAGTATGTAGGTGGTTCTAATGTTGCTTTTAAAGATACTACTGTTAGTTCTCAACTTTTAGTCGGTTGTGGTGATATTTTTCAAGCAAGTGTAGATACAGTACGTGACAATAGTTCAGATTCAGGGCTAGCACCAGCAGAGCTTATAGATCCTGCAAACTTGCCAGAATCTTCTGCTGTTAAAACAAAATATAGAGAAATATATCCAGATGCATTTAAGATGAAAATATCATCTCCACGTCTTCCAACAAAAGAACTTTATGATTTACTTGTAAAAGTTAAAAATGCAGAAGAGGGTGCAAAAAATTCAATAGCATTTATTGATCCTTTTGGTAATGTTGTCTTATGTCTGCCAGATACTTTTTTGGTAAGTCCTGTTCATACATCTTTCATGAATACAACTCAAGCTTACGCTATTACTAGATATAACCTTATGGATGATGTAACAACAAGAGAAGAGGCTAAAAAGTCTTTGACTCATCCAAAGTATGGAACATTTGTATTTTTACATGCACCAAATCCTAATGAGACAACAACTATAATGATGTTGGGTGCATATGGCTCTACAATGGAAGGACCTGTGCCACAAATCTTTCCTGCAAACTTGCAATACTTTAATGAGCCAACAGAGGGAACTACAGAAGAGCTAAGTACTGTTATAATGAATTTACCACCATTTTATACAGAACTTGCACAACTCTCAATTATGCAGTCATATAAAGCTTAGTGCAATAGATGAAAACTTTTTGTATATATTTAACTATTATTGTTTCTCTATTTACACAGAACTTATCTGCTGATAGTAAGATTACATCAGTAGGTAGCTTTAAAGAGTTTAAAAAGATTGTTAATACTCTTGGCTCAAAAAACTTACCACATACTCTTGTGGTAATGGATGACGATGATACACTGACAATGATGAGTTGTCCTACAGAAGATGATATAGATAAATGTCAATACTTAGGTGGACCTGCATGGTTTAGTTGGCAAGATGAACTTTTAGATACAAACTCTTCGTACAAAGTTGCAAATAGTTTTGATGAATTATTAAATATTTCTACACTGCTTTTTGCTATGAACGATATGGTCTATACAGAAAAAGAGCTACCTAATGTTTTGCAAGACTTCACACAAGCTGGAGTAAAATTATTAGTCTTAACAGCTCGTGGGACAGATACTTTATCTGCTACATCAGGTCAGTTTTCAAACTTGGAGGTATCATTAAATGGTTCAAAAAAGAGTAGTTTTCTAGACTTTATAAGTAACAATTCTCTAAAAGGTAATAAAAGTGATATATCAAGTATCGCTAGTCCTTTTATTCCAAAAGACTATAATGCTACACGTCCTGTTAGTTACCAACAGGGTATTATGTTTGTAAGTGGACAAAATAAAGGTGAGATGTTAAAAGCTTTTCTTAGCAAAACAAAGTCATCAAGTATTAGAAATATTTTTTTCATTGATGATACTATGAAAAATGTTCAAGATGTTAATAACGCTTTTTCTGAAAGTAAGAATTACAATGTAAATGCTATTCATTATTTTGCTTTACAAAATCATAAAGCAGCGTTAACTAAAGGTACTAACGCACCAAAACATCAAAATATGGCAAATGAAAGGTGGAAGAGCATAAAGGCAATTATGACAAAAGAGTTACAAGTTCCTGCTGGTTTTTGATTGTTTGGTTGAACTCTCTTAAGTAGAACCTAAGAGAGTGAGATTAACTCTTGTTCTACTTTTTCTAACTTAGTTTGCGCTTCAGTCAAAGTTGCTTTATTCTGTTCAACAACTTCAGCTGGAGCGTTATCTACAAATCTTTTATTTGAAAGCATCCCACCAACTTTTGCAATCTCTTTTTCAAGTTTCTCTTTTTGACGAGAGAGACGTTCTAAAATTGGTTTTAAATCAATGCTTCCAGTTGGAATGTAGACTTCAAGATTATCACTCACATCACTAATTGAATCTGCAATTTTTTCATTTGTGAATTCGATATTTTCAACTTTTCCAAGACGTTTAATAAAATCAATCATTGTAGAACTATCAACATCTGAAGATAGTTTAATGTAGGCATATTCAATTTTTTGGTTAGCTAAATCTACTAGTGCTTTTGCTCTTCTTATAGCTACAATTGCCTCTTGAATTAGCATGAACTGCTCTTCAGTTTTTTCATCTATTGAAATGTTTTCAGGGTATTTAGAAATCATAATAGAATCTGATTCTTCTAAATTTGTTCCACTTAGCTCATGGTAAAGATGCTCTGTAATGAATGGCATGAATGGGTGAAGAAGAAGCATTGATTCTTTAAAAATTGCACCAAGTTCTACTACGCTAGATTTATCTACTTTGCTAAGCTCAATTCCCCAATCACAAAACTCTCCCCAAAGGTAGCGATATAGTGTAGTCGCTGCGTCATTAAATTTGTATTGTTCTAGTTGAAATCTTACTTCGTCAGTTGCTTTGTGCATACGACTTTGCATATATTTACCAAGTGGACTTACTACCTCAATTTCACTAAGGTCTTTAAAGCTGTCATGGTTTAGCAGTAAAAATCTTGAAGCGTTAAATAGTTTATTTGTAAAGTTTCTATTTAGTGTTAGTTTGTCAGTACTTAGGCGAATGTCACGACCTTGTGCAGCTGAAATGGCAAGAGTAAAACGTAGTACGTCCGCGCTGTATGTCTCAACCATATCTAGTGGGTCAATTACATTACCCTTAGATTTACTCATTTTATTTCCATGCTCATCTCTAACTAGAGCGTGCAGGTAGATATGTTTAAATGGAAGTTCACCTTGGAAAGTTTGCCCCATCATCATCATTCTAGCTACCCAGAAGAATAGAATATCAAAACCTGTAATTAAAATTGAGTTTGGATAAAAATCTTTCAGGTCATCCTCATTAAAAAGTTCACCTTTACCAATGTCACCATTTCCCCAGCCTAAAGTTGAAAACGGCCAAAGTGCTGAAGAGAACCAAGTATCAAGCACATCTGGATCTTGATGGAACTTTTCACTACTACAATGCGGACACGCTGTTGGCTCTTCATTTGTACTAGCCCACTCATGATTACACTCATCACAATAATATACTGGAATCCTATGTCCCCACCAAAGTTGACGAGAGATACACCAATCTCTAAGTTCACCCATCCAAGCGTTGTAGCTATTTATCCAGTGTGGTGGGAAAAATTGTGCTAAGCCTTCATTTGTTTTATCAATTGATTCACGAGCAACTTCACTTCTTACAAACCACTGTTTTGAGATGTAAGGCTCAACTACATTTTTACAACGGTAGCAGTGTCCGACTTGATTAACATGGTCTTCAATCTTTTCAATAAAACCCTCTTCTTCAAGGCGTTTTACAATTACTTCACGAGCCTCAAGACGTTCAAGCCCTTCAAATTCACCAGCGTAATGGTTTAAAATACCTTTTTCATCAAAAACAGTAATGAACTCTAAGTTGTGACGTTTACCAACTTCGTAATCGTTTGGATCGTGCGCAGGAGTTACTTTAACCATCCCCGTTCCAAAGTCCATATCAACATGTTCATCTGTAATAATTTTAATCTCTCTATCTGTTAGAGGAAGTTTTACACTTTTACCCACTAAATCTTTATAACGCTCATCGTCAGGATGAACCATTACAGCACTGTCGCCAAAATATGTCTCAGGTCTAGTTGTCGCCACTACAATGTGTCCGTTACCATCAGCAAAAGGGTAACGCATGTGGTAAAAATGTCCTTTATGCTCTTCGTGTTCAACTTCAATATCACTAAGCGCACCATCATGAGTACACCAGTTAACCATATAGTTTCCACGAACAATAAGACCATCATTATAAAGTTTTACAAAAGCTTCACGCACAGAAGACTTAAGCCCATCATCCATAGTAAAACGCTCACGCTTCCATGCTGGTGTAACACCAAGATAGCGAAGTTGTTCAACCATCTCACCACCACTTTTTTCTTTCCACTGCCAAACACGCTCTAAAAACTTTTCGCGTCCTAATTCCTCTTTCGTTGTACCCTCAGCTAAAAGTTGTTTTTCCACAACATTTTGAGTAGCAATACCAGCATGGTCAGTTCCTGGTTGCCAAAGAGTTTTATAACCATCCATTCTTTTATAACGAGTTAAAATATCTTGCAATGTAAAAGTAAGAGAGTGACCAATGTGCAGACGTCCTGTAACGTTTGGAGGTGGCATCATAATTGTAAAGTTTTTGTTCTCTTTTTGAATCTTTTTATTTCCATCAGTCTCAAAATAACCGCGCTCTTCGCAAAGTTTGTAGTAAGTTTGTTCTATTTTTTTTGGTTCGTAAGAGGTGGTTTTGCTGTCGCTCATGAGTAGCCTTGAATTTTTAGCGCGATTATAGCTAAATGGTTGTAAAATGACGATAAATTCATGGTGGTTTATATATGCATAAAAAAGATATTATTTCCTATTTAAAAGAACTTAACAAAGAGTTGAAAATAAAGTATGGAATTAATAGATTGGGAATATATGGAAGCTATGCAAGAGATGAAGCGAAAAAGAGTAGTGATTTAGACATATTTTATGAAAGAGATTCTTCTATTAGAGTTAGTGGTTTTGACCTTTTACGTATACCTGAAACAATTGAAAAGGATTTGCATATAAAAGTTGATTTTGTAGATTTGAAGTATATGAATCCAATTGTAAAACATTATGCTAAAAAAGATTTTATTTATGTCTAGTGAAAAGAATTTAATTTATATTTTTACTATGCTTGAATGTATTGAAAAGATTTGGATATATTCAAAAGATTATAAAAGTGTAGATGAATTTATATTTTCAGACAATCAGCAACCATTAAATGCTTCGGTTAATCTTTTTATTGCTATTGGTGAAGAATCTAAAAAAATAGATGCTGGCTTAAAAGATAAAATTGATTATGTAAATTGGAGTGATGTTAAAGGACTTCGAGATAAAATATCACATGATTATAGAGGTGTAAATGCAGATGTTTTATGGCAAATTATTCACTCTGATTTAAAAAACTTAAAAGATGGACTTGTTGAAATGGTTTCGTTTATACATCCACCATCTGAAATAATAGATGAATTTGTAAGTAGTCCATATTATATTCATTTACAATATCTTAAAAAATAGGCTCCCTTCATCCCACTAAGTAAACTAAACACCGAACAATTAAAAGCAGCTACTGCGCCAATTGGTAATAACTTAATCATCGCTTCTGCTGGAACTGGTAAGACTTCTACTATTGTAGGACGCATTGGTCATTTGCTTAGTCAAGATGTAAAACCTGAAGAGATAATGCTTCTAACATTTACAAATAAAGCAGCTGCTGAGATGGTAGCTCGTATTAGCTCTTTATTTGGGCAAGAGGTTGCAACTAAGATTGAAGCAGGTACTTTTCATGCTGTTAGCTACAGGTGGCTTAAGAGGAAGAATCAAAAAATTGTTCTAAAGCAACCAAATGAGCTTAAGACTCTTTTTAAAAGTGTTCATGAAAAGCGCCGTTTTTATCATATTGAGTGTGAAACTAAACCATATTCAGCTCAAGGGCTTTATGATGTCTACTCACTGTTTCAAAATACTCATCATGGCATTGAGTTTGCAGATTGGGTGTTAGAACATAAAGATGAACATGGTGAATTTGCAGATATTTACTCAGATATTTGTAGTGAGTTTGAAGACCTTAAAAGAGATTATGGTTTTGTTCACTTTAATGATTTGCTTATAAAAATGAAAGAACTTCTTCAAGAGACAAAAATGCCTTACAAAGAGGTGTTAATAGATGAGTATCAAGATACAAACACTTTACAAGGTTCACTAATTGAAGCTATGAATCCACCTTCACTTTTTTGTGTTGGTGATTACGACCAAAGTATTTATGGCTTTAATGGTTCAGATATTTCTATAATTGGCTCATTTGCTACCAAATTTGAAGATGCTAACGTTTTTACTTTGAGCAAAAATTATCGCTCAACTGAGCCAATTTTATCACTTGCTAATAAAGTTATTGCGCATAATAAGAGAATTTATCCAAAAGAGCTTGAAGTTGTAAGAGGTGGTTTAGCTAAACCACCAAAGCTTTTTATATATGATGAACTGTTTGATCAATATAAGGCTATTGCAAAACGTATAAAAGATTCACCAAATTCTACAGATGATATTGCGGTAATTTTTAGAAATAATGCTTCAGCAGATGGTGTTGAGGCTACTTTAAGAGAAGAAAATATTGCGAGTAGAAGAAAAGGTGGTCATAGTTTTTTTGATGCTCGTGAAGTAAAAGTATTATTAGATATTTATGTTTTAATGGTTAACCCAAATGACATGATGGCATTTATACATATAATGGAGTATGCAAAAGGTGTTGGGAATGCTATTGCAAAAGAGCTTTTTGAAGCACTTAGAAAGCTTGGACGTGGTTCAGTTATTGAAGGTTTTTTACATCCAGATGAGTCTATTCGTGATCCATTCATCAAAAAAGATCAAAATTATCAATTAGGTCTTTTTGATGACTGGATAGAACTAGGAAGTATGTCACGCTTTGCTGGTCTTAATTTTGAGGAAAAGTTTCTTTCAAATACTGTGCTTAAACATCCAAAATTAAATGCTGAATCTGGTGATTTTTTATATCATTTTTATAATTTAGTAAAAAAGTTAAAACGTATTAGTGTTCCACTTCATATGATAGAAGCTATATTAGAATCAAAACTATTTAATGAGATTACAGACAGCTTGGCTAAAAAAAGAGGAACGCTTAAAAATGGTGAGGTTGATGCTGCGCTTGAAGCAGAAGCAAAAGAGAGGATTGATAGAAAAGGAATACTGCTTAAAGATTTAGCAAGACCTTATGATGAGCATGAGAGATTTGTAAATGCGATGGTTCTTGGTTCAAATGAGCTTAGTAAAGGTGAGGGCGTACATCTTTTAACTGTTCATGCTAGTAAGGGGTTAGAGTTTAAAGAGGTATATTTGGTGGATTTAATGGATGGACGTTTCCCAAACAGAAAGCTTGTTGGAAAAGGTGGCGGAAGTATAGATGAAGAGAGACGGCTTTTTTATGTTGCAGCAACAAGGGCAAAAGATTTGTTGTATTTGCACTTTGCAAAATATGATAAAATTCGCAAAACTGAGTTTGTTCCATCTCTGTTTTTATATGAAGCAGGGCTTGTTAAAAAAGATTCAAATTACGATAAAATGATAGCACTAGGTTAATTAATTAAGCGGAGTTGTTTGGTATGATGAAAAAAATTGTTATGATAGTTATGTTTAGTACTTTAGCATTTTCAAGCATGAATTTTGAGAAGAATAAAAAGTGTAGTGAGTGCCATATAGAGATATATAATGAGTATCAAGCTTCACAACATGCGAATTCAACTGTATTTAAAGATGAGATTCATGCTGCTGTTTATAACAAACACCCTCAAAAAAACAAACTTCAAAAATATCGTTGTGCAAAATGTCATACTCCAACAGCTGATAATATGAAAGAACTTTTAGCTGTTAAAAATGGAGTTATTCCAAATGCTAAAAATGAGACGCAAAATGAGAGTGTGGCCTGTGCTTATTGTCATAGAATAGTAGATGTTAAACCTGGTGAGGCAATGAGCCAAAATGTAATTTCAAAAGAGCCTAAGAAATATTTTGCAAATTTAAAGAAGAAACATAGATCTGAATTTCATACACTTGAAACACATATTGATGTTTTTGAAAATGGAAAAATTTGTATGGGTTGCCATATGCACAAGACTAATAAGCAAAAGTTTGATGTCTGTTCTACTGAAAACAATAATATGGATGGGAAAAACAACTGTATAACGTGTCATATGCCTAAAGTAAAAGGTTCTATCTCAAACGTGTATAAAACTGACACTCACTCATTTCATGGTTTTCCAGGAATTCATGGTGATATGAAAAAGTATTTATCCAAATATGTAACTCTTGATATTAAGCAGACGGATAAAGGTTTCAACGTTAGTATCGACCACAAGGCTGCACACTCATCAACTTTGCATCCAGTTAGAATGTCAAAATTAGTTGTAAGTATTAAACGAGGGAAAAAGGTTATTGAGCTTAAACCAATAAGTTTTATGAAGTTAATTGGTATAAAAGGTAAAGTATCACCTCCATGGCTTGCAACTGAAATTGTAAAAGATAATAGACTTGGAGCAAATGAAAAAAAAGATTTTGATTTTGATTTTAATCTTAAAAATGGTGATATTGTAAGCGCTAAATTTGGTCATTTACTAGTTAAGAGTAAAGCACTTAAGAAGTTTGGATTAGAAAATAGCAAAGAGGCTAAAAAATTTAGAGTTATAGCTGAGAAAAGTTTTGAGATAAAGTAGTGGGAATAGATTTTGGTAGTGTATACTCAACAGAGCATGGAAAAATGTGTCCTGATTGCGGTAAACCACTTTTGGGTTGTATCTGTAAAAGTTCAACTGTTTATGAAAGTGATGGTACTGTAAGAGTAGGGCGCTCAACAAAAGGACGCAAAGGAAAAGGTGTTACTACAGTTGAGGGTTTAGGACTTGATGCAGATGCTTTAAAAAAGTTAGCAAAAGAGTTGAAACAAAAGTGTGGAACTGGTGGAACGGTAAAAGATGGCGTAATAGAGATTCAAGGTGAACAGCGAGATTTAATTATTAGTGAACTAACAAAAAAAGGTTATACCGTTAAAAAGTCAGGCGGTTAACCTTTAACCGCGCTACTCATATCCCACATAGGTAAAAATATTCCAAGTGCAAGCATAGTTACCATAGCAGCAATCATTGCTAGTAAAATTGGTTCTATCGCTTGTGATAGATTATCAATAATAGCATCAAACTTCATTTTAAAATACTCAGATATATTTTTAAACATTGTATCTAGTTGACCGCTAGCTTCACCCGCTGACACCATCTGTATAATCATATTTTCAAAAAGTTTTGTCTCTTTTAGTCCATCATATAGTGGGGCACCTTTATCTACTGCAAACTTGACACCATTGAGTCTTTTTTTTAAAACAAGATTGTCAACCATCGCTATAGATGTATTTAGCGCATCAGCTACAGGAATACCAGCTGTTATAAGCTCTGTAAAAACTAAAGTGAATCTATTCAGTGTTGCAAATAGAATAATTTTTTTAATAAGATAAATTTTTAAAAGAATTTTGTGAAAGATATAGCGTATTTTATCATCATGAGTAATCAAATAATTTAGTACAATAAAAGTAGTAAAAATTAAAGAGGCTATGAACGCACCATATGTGTTTAATGTGTGTTCTAACCATAGTAGAATTTTAGTTGGTAATGGAAGATCTGCTCCAAGTTTTTCAAAAATATCTTTAAATTTAGGGACAACATACATAATCAAAACTATGAAAGCAGCCATCATTGCTATCATTACATTTCTAGGGTATGCCATTGCTTTTTTAAATTTTGTAATATTTACACGTATTCCCTCAAGCATATCAGCTAACGAACTAAGTGATTCACTCATCTTACCAGTCTGCTCACCAAGCTCTATCATAGCAATTGTTAAATTGCCAAGCTCTAGTTTGAATGGTCTAAATGATTGAGATAGACTACTTCCTGAGTTAATATCGTCTGCTGCATGTTTTAGAATATTTTTAAGATTGTTATCAATGGTACTGTTTGCAACCTCAGTAATACTATCATGTATTGAAATTCCAGCATTAGTCATAACAGATAGTTGTCTAATTGCTGATATTAGACTATCTGGTTTGACTTTTGAGCGTTTTAAATTGGTTAGTGTGGTATTTTTAAAGTGTTCAAATCTCTCTTTTAGAGGAGGTGTTGATTTTGAAACTTTTAATATAATCCCATTAAACTTTAGTTTTGCAATTTTCTTAGCTTCATGAATAGAAGGCGCGTAAATAGGTTTTATCTCTTTTTTACCACGTAAAAGGACTTTTACTTCAAAGTATTGGAGTTTTTTTTGTTCATTTTTTATATTTTTATTCATAATCTAGCAACTCTAAGTAACTCTTCTATTGTAGTCTTACCATCAACTACTTTTCTAAGACCATTTTGAAAGATTGTCTCATAATCTTCTTCTTTTGCCTGAGTTGCAATCTCCTCTTTTGTAGCTTCTTTTGCTATTAGGCTTGCTATTGTTTCAGAAATAGGTAATACTTCACAAATCATTTCACGTCCAATATAACCTGTCTCGTTGCACTCTTTACAGCCTTTACCTTTGTAGAATTTACTAGACTCATTAAGTGTTGAACTAATCATTTCACGTACATTAGAGGGTACGTTAATCTCCTCTTTGCAGTGTATGCAAATTTTTCTAACTAGTCGCTGGGCTTCAATAGCAACAATAGAGCCACTAATAAGATATGGTGCTATACCCATATCAATCATACGTGCTATTGCACTGATTGCGTCATTTGTATGTAGAGTTGAGAGAACTAGGTGACCAGTAAGTGCAGCTTGAACGGCAATTTGAAGAGTCTCTTTGTCACGAATTTCACCTATCATAATTTTGTCTGGATCTTGTCTTAAAATTGAGCGAAGGGCAGATGCAAAGGTAAGTCCAACTTGATTTTTAACTTGAACTTGTTGAATTAAATTCATCTGGTACTCGATTGGATCTTCAACAGTGATTATTTTATCTGCAGTATTTCTAAGTTCATTTAGTGCACCATAGAGTGTAGTTGTTTTACCACTTCCCGTAGGACCTGTTACTAAGATTATTCCATGTTGTGTGGTTAATGCTTTTGTGAACTTTCTATAGCTCATCTCATCCATGCCAGCATCTTCTAGTTTTACCATCGCTTTTGTTTTATCTAAAATACGCATGACTATTGATTCACCATACATTATAGGAAGAGTGGAGATACGAAAGTCAAACTCTTTTTCATTTATTACTTTTGAGAAACGACCATCTTGAGGCTTTCTCTTTTCTGCAATATCTAGATTTGATAGTAGTTTAAGCCTTGAAGCAAGTGGAGCAAATATATCGTGGTCAAAGATAAAACTTTCACTAAGTTGACCATCTACACGAGTTCTAACTATACAGCTCGTTTTTGTAGGTTCAACGTGTATATCACTTCCACGCGAAAGTATGGCTGATTTTAAGATAAGATCAATTAGTTTTAAAATAGATGAAGCCTCATTATCATCTACAAAAACATTAGACTTTAGTTCATTTCTAATCTGTTGCACTAACTCTTTTATTGAATCTTTAATTTCAAGCTTATTTAGATACTCATTAATTTGAATGGATGTACAAACTGCTCTTCGCAGTGGTTTCCTTGGAAAAAACCTCTGCACACCCTCTTGGGCATGTATGTCAAGCGGATCTGAGAATGCTACTGTAACACTTAAATCATCTTGATAAAGTGGTAATGCATTGAAGCGTTTTAATTGAGATACTGCTGCGTGTTCACTTAGTGAATAATCTATATGTATGGTATCAATATCAATAAAATCAATGTTTAAGTTGGTAGCTAACTTTTGTAAAACAGATTTTTCACAAAGAAATGGATGCTCTATTAGTATTGAAAAGTCATATTTGCCACTACGCATATTTTCTACAATAAAGTTATATAATAATTCTTCATGTAAAATATTTGAATTTAATAACTCTTGTATTACTATCGCATTCTCGTTACTACTTGTAATAGAGTGTATCTCATTTGCTTTTATATGGTTAGCAGTTAATAGGTCATTTGTTAGTTTATCCATCTTTGAACACCCCTTTTCTACCAATATTGATGTGTTTTTATAAGATTGTTATTTAGGTAATGTTCAATAATAACTTTTTGATTTTGATTTTGATTTTTTACAAATAGTCTATATTTTTCATTTGGATTATTTGAATCTATAAATTCATACATTTTATTATTCTCTTTTTTATTTTTCATAAAAAGGTCAAAAACTTTAGAAAGAATATAATCAGTAGATGGCAGTTGTAATGGTTCTATCTTAAAGTCATCAATCATTGCATGAAGAAGTAATTTCTTTTGGAGTAGGATAGTTGAAAAATATACAGAGTTAGCGCGAGCTTCTGGACTATGTTTAAGTAAAGCTGTAGCAGAAGCTAGTTTGTCGATTTGATCACTTCTAAGACATGAGAACGCATAAAGAGAAATAAATTTTTCACTCCTTTTATAGCCCATTACCTTATTAGAAGCAAATCTACATGCTTTTTTGAAACTATTTTCTTCATACATTTGATTTAGTTTTTTTAGGTCGTTTTGAAGTCCTGCAAAAAGTGTTGAATATAGTACTGTTATAGTAAAAATATATCTCATTTGTATTCTCCTGACAACATTTGAAAGAGTAACGTTTTAATCTCTTTTGATTGGTATGCAGATAGATAACTTCTCAGTATTCGAACAGCGTCTTTCTTCTTGTTCATTTTAAATAGTGATTTTGCTGTTACAATCCAGCTAGCTTGTGATGATGGATCTAGCTCATTTGCTTCAAGGGAGTATCTATAGGCATCTTTAAAATTCTCTTTTTGAAAATATCTATTTGCTATATGGGTTGCAATTTTTGAGTTTTTATTATCTTTATACCTTCGTAACAAATCATCTAACTGCGAAGATGAAGCTTCTGCATGTTTAAACATACTACTTTTTTGGACTACACTTTTTACTACTTCACTTTTAGTAACTTTTTGAAATGTTTCAGTTGTAGGCTCAGGTTTTTTTTGTAAAAATGAGTAAGATGGTTTAAGTATTTGCGGTTCGTAACTTTTTATTTTTATTGGATCATTCTGTTTTTGTTTAGTATGAACCTCTTTAGCTACTTTCTGCTTTACTACTTCAATCTTCTTATCTTTTGGTGTATCTTTTGATATTAAGGAGTAACCTCCAATAACAAGTGCTATTGCCATAGCTGTGGCTACTAGAAAATTTTTATAGTTTTTATTATTTGTTGGCTGTTTTGAAGACTCTTTTTTTTCAAAATTACATTTTTTTGCAGCAATTTCAAGTATATCCTCATGGGTTTCATTTTTATCACTATTTTGAAGTAAGTCTAAAAATTGATATAAAAGCATATGAGTACTTCTAAGATTCCCACTGCTATATCCATAAACATGATGTATAAAATCTTTATTTAATAGATCTGGTAAATCTACTTGAAGTAATTTATTCTGAATATATCTCTCAATCTCATCTATTGGTGCATTTGTAAGCTCAAAACTTTCCCAAATTCTTGTCTGAAAGTGTGCTTTTGCAATAAGATCTTCCTCTTTTGTTTTATGCAAAGTGATAACAAAGCGTACTTTTCTAGAATCTGAAATTAGTCGTATCATCTCCATTAATTTATCATCATATAACTGAGCTTCATCAAGTATAACTATTGGAGCAATTTGTGGTAATACCTCTTTACATTTTTGAATAAAATCAGTTAAAGATGTCTCACTTTCGCCTAAAAGGTCAATGCTTAAACGTTTTAAAAAGTGTTCAATCTCTAAAGGAGTATCGTATAAGAAAATTGTCTGTTTATCTTTTAAATCATCATATAGTTTATGGAGCATCATACTTTTTCCAGTACCTGGCTCACCATATAACAAAATCATTTTCAGTGGTTTTTTTAGTGCAGAACGAAGTGATTTATAGATAGAAGCAGAGTGCTGTAGTGTTATGTAGCTTTTTGTGTTTATAACATCCAAAAAAGCATCTTGAGCCTCTTTATACTGCATCTAAATTAATTTACCATATCCTAAACTCTTTAGTGTTAACTCTTTGTCTCTTTCAACTATATGAGGAGTTATAATTATAATAAGTTCACTAACTATTTTACTTGTTTTAGTATGCTTAAAAGCACGTCCTAAAATTGGAATTTGACTAAGAAGTGGAATACCACTTTCTGTTTTATCTGTTGCATTGTCAATTAATCCACCAAGAATAACTCTCTCTCCATCATTAATTGTTACAACTGAAGAGAGCTGCTTACGAGATAAATCAGGGGGGATAGTTCTCCCAGATGAAGTTCCTGTGATATTATCAATTGTGTTACTGATTGATGGATTAATTTTTAAAGTAATTCTCCCACCTCTTGAAATTTCAGGAGTTATGTCTAAAAGTATTCCTGCAAAAACAGAATCTACAATATCACTTTGAGTTGTCGGGGATGTTCCTGAAACTGTATTTTGAGTTGTGCTTTGTTTTATTTTATAGAAAAACTGCTTTCCAACGCTAATTAGTGCTGGTTGGTTATTAAGAGTTAAAATTTTAGGATTCGATAGAGATGAAACATCTCCTTGTTCATTTAGAAATTTTATTATCTCTTTTATAGTTAGCGATCCACTTGTAACCGCAATAGATCCACTATATGTACTTGCAGGAGTCTCTGCATATGCCATATCCATATTGGCATTAATATTTACATTTTGTAGTGCATATATTTGATTCCAATCTACACCAGTTGTTTTAGTATCAGTTAAATCAATGCTTAAAAGTTGTACATCAATTAAAACCTGTTTGTGCAGTTTGTCTTCTAGTTGAATAATATACTTATCTAATCTTTTTATCTGTCTATCAGTTGCAGAGACTGTAACCATACCAGCTTCTCTATTTATAATAGGTACTTTTGCTTCATATTTATCTTCTGGACGATTTAGAATACTATGAAGCTCACTTTCTAAGTTATTCCAAAACTCAAAAGAGTCTGATGAATCAATCTGTATGCCACTTTCGGATTCACCACTAGCGCCACTTCCACTCCCACCGGATGTACCACCACTTGTTGATCCACCACCAACAGATGTGCCACCTGTTGAACTACTAAGAGTTACGGTTGTTGTACTTGTACTTGTACGTTCAGTAGAGATATAATCTATATGGTACGTTTTTGTTGTGACATAGGATATTTTCAAGATATTATTATTTAGATTATATGCTAAGTTATTTTCATTAAGTATAAATGATAGAAGCTCATCTAGTATTACATCTTTCATATGTATTTTATGCATTTTAGACGATAGTATACTTTTTGCCTGTGCATCGGTGACAATAACACTAAAACTACACTCATCGCTTAATTGATCTATAAACTCTGAAATAGTGGTACCTTTGTCAGAGTTAACACTAAAAATTTCATTCTTACACTCTTTTGCATTTAGTGTAGAAAAAAGTAATGTTATAGTTAGTAGTAGTCTGTACATTCATTGTCCTGTATGTTTAGATAGTGTTATTTTTCTATTTTTTTTATTTAGTAAAAGAAGTTTTGTTCTTCCATTTGCTTTTAGTGTAACTAGTTTTGGTTCAAGTTTTGAAAGTCTCATGCCTTGAATTATTGAACCTTTTTTATACCATTTGCCTGAGATTTTTGCACGCTCATTTAGAACAGTTTGGAGTATTAAAGGAGGTGCTTTTTGTACATTCTCTTTTTTCTTAATACTCCTAGCAATAACTTTAGGTTTAATCTTTACATGTTTAGAATTTTGATTAGAATAGATGAATGGGTCATTAATTTTAATTGTTTTATCCATACCTTTACGTCGTGTTTTCATGTCGTTAACAGTTTTAGTAATCCAATCTAAAGAGTTGGCATTGGCTATTACTGTTAATAAAATCGATATTATTAAGCGTTTAATGATTAATTCCCCATACTGAAATTTTAAAATTAGAACTTATAGTTTTACCAGTTTTCATATCAAGTTCAAAAACATCAATTACCAAATTGCTCTGTTCAATGGAGTTTAAAAACCTTATAATATTTGAAAACGTGCCCTCAACACTAATTTTAAGCTCTAAAACATGTCCAAAATCAGAGCGCTCTTTTACAAATGTATTTCCAAGACTAACAAGAGTTACAATATTGTTTTTCGCCTTTTGTGCAATTGAATCTATAAATTCTCCCCAAACTCTTTCATCATAGTAGAGATAGGAAATATTATTAAGTTCATATTCAATATACTCTTTTTCTACCATTAAATTAGAGACCTGTTTTTTGTTTTCTATGATCTCTTTACTGAGTTTACGAAGCTCATTTTGAGTATGAGTTTGTAAATATATTTTATCGTTATTAATATTGTTCTTTAGTTTTGAAATATTTTCTCTATTATGTTTATATACCTGCTCAGAAAATCCAAAAAGATACGTATACGATAGATAAAGCATGCCACCAATTATCATTATATATATGTAGTTAATCTCTTTTTTCTCTTTTTTCTCTAATGCTCTATCTAGTTTTAAAAGAATTGAATTTAAAATCATTTAAGTGTAACCTCTAAAATACTTTTATATCCAGTCCTTGCTTGATTTAAAGAAATTTTTTCTGTTTCAAATAGATACTTGTTCGCTTTTTGATTTGTAAATGTTTCAATTAGTTTTGTAATATCTTTTTCATCTGATGACTGTAAATGAAAGAAAAATTTTTGTCTAGTTTTTTCATTGTAATTTATTTCACTAATTTTTACACGGTATTTACTAATTAAATCGGTAAGATCTGCTACTATTAAACCCTTCATTGGATAATTTACTTTTTTATCATGTATCTTTTTAAGACTCTGTTTTTTTATAAGAAGCTGATTTTTAGAGGTTGCTATCTTATCTATTACATTTTTTCTCTTTTTTATTTTTTCTTGTAATTTACGTTCATGCTCTAAACGCTTCTCATGTATGATTTTATAACTACTAGATAAATCATTTATCTGATTTGATGCCAATGAGTTATTTACTAAATTATATATAGGATAAGCAAGTGAAATGATTGTAGAAGCAGCAACTATTGCAATCATTTTTCCACTACTTCTTTTAAAAAAAGGTTCAGGTGGAGTATATAGAGTAAAGTTACAATTATAACGATTATCTTCACTTAAATCATAAGTTAGCTGCAGTAGAAAGTGCATTTGGTCAATATACCACTGAGCTGTTTCATAACCATAGTTAAAATCAAAATCCTCAGAGTTTATACTAAGATAAGTCTGTGAATACTCATCAATTCCAAGTATTGGTCCCATATGAGATCCAATATATAGCTTATCAAATCTATCTATATCAAAGGCACGTTTAGCATAGGTAAGAATGTCATTTATGTATAAAAAAAGTTCTCCAAATAGATTCATAAAATGCTCTTGATACTCTAGTTTACTACTTTTCAGACCCTCTTGTGAAATGTGAGTTATGAAGTCATTAATATCTATCTTCTCACCTAAGAGCTCACAAAAACGCTCATGAAGATACTCATAAGAGTATTTAATAGATTTAGTATAAATAAATTCACCATTTTTGTAGATTGTCAAAGATGCATCATGTTGTTGGAAGTAGATAAAACAGTGAATACCGCTTGCCGCAATTATGTCGCGTTTGTATAGTGAGCGCATCAGCAGAGGCATTGGATAAATTGCGTTAATATATTCAGTTTTACTAGCAATATAATCAAATTGATTATGAAGTGTTTGTGGGTCAACTACAAATACATGAAACTCCCTAGTGTCTTCATTTGTAGTAGCTGGCACTTCGAAATATTTAATGTTAAATTCTGAAGCCATATCAAGACCTAGCTCAGAGTATGCTCTATCTTCTATAACTTCTTGTAAATCTTCATCAGGAATATTAGAACTTAGTTTTATAGCAGTAGATATAAAGCTTTTTGAATCAAGATAAGTGATAACATGCTGATTCTTTTTGCTCTTTAAAGTTGTTAACTCTTTTAGTTGTTTAAACTCTTTTAAATAGTGAATATTAGAATAGGAATCTATGGATGCAATGGTAGATAATAAGCTCGATTTAACTTGCATTCTTCCCCTAAATTAATAATGTTTATATAATAAAATTAATGTAGAGGAATTATGTCTAAATAAGCTTAAATATTTTCTTAAGTATCAGAAAATATTATTTTTCAGCAAGTATTGAAAACTTTTTATCTGATATAGTTACATATATCTCTTTTAGTCCTTTAAAGTGTGTTCTATCTGAATGGTATAGTTCATCAAACTCTATTAAAAATATTTTACTATCATCAAGACCAGGGTATGGAATTATAGATATATTCGAGAATCTAATTGTTTTTTTCTGTTTCTGTTTAAAGACTCTCTTTTTATATTTTGTAAAACTCTTTAGCTCTTTTCCATTTGAATGTTTAAAGTCTTTATCGTAGAAAGAGAGATAGGTCTCAATATCATCATATTTCCAAGCATTTTTCCATGTAAATAAAGATGATAAAATTTGTGACACCTCTTTGAGTGTTACATTTTTTGTTTTAGTTTCATTAATAATTAATCTTGCTTTTTTGTAGTCAAAAGACTTTTCTAAATTTTTTAACTTTTCATTATTAATAGCTATACAACCTTTTGTAGCACTTTCACGTTTTCCATCTAGAGGAAGACCATGTATCCAGATTCCAGAGCCATTTTTTCCTTTAGTCTTATCAAGTGTATTTGGATAGTTTGTAACATAAGCTAATGGCCCATAAAATTGATCTAAAGAAGTTAACTTTTTTTCTAGTCTGTATACACCTATAGGAGTTTTTTTATCTCCTTCTTTAAATTTATCACCTTGATTTTTACCAACAAGAGCACTTATTGTTTCTATCTTTTTAAAACCTTTAGTGTCATTTTTTACATATAGTTGTAAATCTGGATTTGACTTGTTACATCTTAGTAGATATTCTACTGATTCAAAATAACCAAGTTCAACATTTGTATCTTTTAGTTTTTCAAGCCAATATTTCTCAGAAGAGAGAGTTTTTTCTATTTCAACTTCTACTGCTTTTAATCCACTTTTCCTATACGTTCCTGCAAAGTCAGTTGCATTTAAAGTACTTAAAAGTAAGAATATAACACCAATAACGGATTTCATTTTTAATCTCCCCCAATAATATAGCCAAAGTTTTTAAGTGCATCTTTATCTTTGCTCCATCCTTTTTTGACAGATACAAATAAATCTAGATAAACTTTTTTATTAATTAAAGTTTGTATTTTTGTACGTGCACTTGAGCCAATACGCTTAATAGCCGCGCCACCTTTACCTATTATAATAGCTTTTTGACTATCTTTTTCTACAACAATAGTAGCTCTTATATGCTCAACTTTTGGTTTTTCTTCTACTTGGTCAATTAGTACATCAGTAGCATATGGAATCTCATCACTAATATTTTCAAAAATAGCTTCACGAATAAACTCACGATAAATATCACGTAAATTTTCCATTGTTAAAATATCTGTGTCATAGAGATATGGTGACTCTGGCAATAGTTTAGAAATCTCATCTAGTAGTTCAACTTTTCCAACATTTTTATTGATTGAAAAAGGGAGTAGGGCTTCAAAGCTCTTTTCAAATGGTGCAAAGCGTGCCATTGTCTTTAGAAGTTCTGCGTTATTCCCAGTATCCATTTTAGTAATTAAAATAATATGTTTTCGTTTTGTCAGTTTTAAGAAGCGCTCATAATCTTCAGTACTATCTCCTAGAGGAACTAAAAATATAGTAATGTCTGAATCACCAATAGCCCTAATAGCTTCATCAAGCATAAACTTATTTAGTAATCTCTCTTTTTCATGAAGTCCTGGTGTGTCCACGAAAATAATTTGATTCTCTTTGTGCATAACAATTGCTTGCAAACGTTTACGAGTAGCATTTGCTTTTTGTGAAACAAGGGCAATTTTTTCACCAAGAAGATAGTTCATAAGTGAACTTTTTCCTGCGTTTGGTCGCCCAATAATAGCAACGAATCCTGATTTAGTGTTCATTATAAAATATACCTAGTGCTATCTTCATTCTCAATCAAGTCATCAAGCTTTTCATGTACTAACTCTTTTGTAACAGTAGCTTTTTCACCCTTACTTTCATCTGCATTGAAACTAATGTCTTCAATTACTTTTTCAATCACAGTATGAAGCCTACGTGCACCAATATCTTCAGTTTTTTCATTTGCAGCTTGAGATAGTTTTGCAAGTGAATGAATAGCATCATCATTAAAAATAAGTTCAACACCCTCAACTTCTAAAAGTGCTTCATACTGAAGTAAAAGAGAATTTTTAGTTTTTGTTAAAATTTTATAAAGAGCATCTTCATCAAGTGAGTTAAGTTCAACGCGTAAAGGAAAACGTCCCTGAAGCTCTGGAATTAAATCGCTTGGTTTACTTAAATGAAATGCACCAGCTGCTATAAAAAGTATGTGATCTGTATTTATTTGACCGTACTTTGTATTAACTGTACTCCCCTCAACAATTGGAAGTAAATCGCGCTGTACCCCTTCTTTACTAGGATCACTTCGTCCCTCTTGTTTTGAACTAACCGCAATTTTATCTATCTCATCTAAAAATATAATTCCACCCTCTTGTACACGCTTTAGAGCTTCATTATTAATCTCTTCTTTATCTAGAAGTTTGTCTGCTGCTTCATTTTTTAAAGCTGACTTTGCATCTTTTACTGTTATCTCTTTTTTATTCTCTTCACTGTTTATAGAGTTAAAAACTTTTCCAAGTGACTCTTGAACTTTCATAAACTCAGGTGGTAAATTTGTTCCATCTGTTTGAAATTCTATCCTTGAAGTAGGCATCTCTATCTCTATAGTTTTATCATCCATATCACCATCAAGAACTCTATTCATCATGCGCTCACGACTTGTCTCATAATCTTGTTTTTTTGTCTCATTTGCAAGTTTTGGAAGTGGTGGTAAAAGTTTATCAACAATTTTATTTAATACATATGCTTCTATATTGTCTTCATTTTTCTCTTGATACTCTTTTGTAACTATATTAATAGAGTTTGACATTAAATCTCTAATCATTGACTCAACATCACGACCAACAAAACCAACCTCAGTATATTTACTAGCTTCAACTTTTATAAATGGTAAACTCATTAGTTTTGCCAACCTACGAGCAATTTCTGTCTTACCAATACCAGTTGAACCTATCATTAAGATATTTTTTGGAGTTACCTCTTCTTGCATCTGCTCATTTAACTGCATTCTTCTGTATCTTGTACGAAGTGCTAGTGCAATTACACGTTTTGCATCATCTTGACCGATGATATATTCATCAAGATATTTTACTATCTCTTTTGGTGTCATATTCATTCGTTTTCTTCTTTCAGACTAAGTGTTTTAATATTTTCATTAGTGTAAATACATATTTCTGCTGCAATTTTTAGACTCTCTTTTACAAGAGTATCAGCATCTAACGTACCATGACGTTTTAGTGCACGTGCAGAACTTAATGCATAATTTCCACCACTACCAATAGCAGCTATCTGTCCATCTTCTGGCTCAACTACATCACCAGTACCTGTAAGAATGAAAATGTGATTTTGATTTAGTACTATCATCATAGCTTCAAGACGGCGAAGAAGTTTGTCTTTTCTCCACGCTTTTGAAAAGTCTATAACAGCTTTTAAAAGATCACCCTTACGAGTCTGTAAGTAACCCTCAAACATATCAAAAAGATTAAAAGCGTCCGCTGTACTTCCTGCAAAACCAGCTAGTACCTTGCCATGGTAAAGGGAGCGTATTTTTGTAGCGTTGTTTTTAAGAACTGTATCACCAAAAGAGACCTGACCATCTCCTCCAATTACAGCTTCTTTTTCTGTTCTATAAGCAAGTATCGTTGTTGCATGAAACATCTATTCTCCAACAATTTCTATGTTTAATGTTGCATGAATACTGTGTCCCAATTTTAAATCAAGATTGTAACTTCCAGTAGCTTTTATATGATTTTTAAGTTCAATGTGCTTTTTGTCAATCTCAATACTGTGTTGAGCCTTTAGTGCTGAAGCTACATCATCTTTGGTAATAGAACCAAAAAGAGCACCATTTTGACCAAGTTTTTTGCTAATTGTAGTTTTAACTTGACTAAGTTTCTCTTTTGTCTGTTTTAGTTGTTCAATTTCATCAGCTTCATCGCGAGCTTTTTTTCTTTGTGCTGCTTCATACTGTTTCATTACAGAATCAGTAGCAAGTTTAGCAAGACCCTTTCCTATAAGAAAGTTTTGACCATAACCATCTTTAACCTCTTTAACTTCACCAGCTTTACCCAAGCTTTTAACATCTTTAATAAGTAATACTCTCATTAGTAGCTCCCGCGAAAAAATTATGAGATTATATCAATTATAAGCTTATGTTGGAGTTTTGTCATTTTTATTTAATAGAGTTAAGGTTTCTAGTCCCACAAACAAACATAAAGAAATAAAATTAATCTATTGACATAAGCTATTAAGATTAATTATACTTCCGCCGTGTGAAAAATCAAAGTAAAGTAAGGATAGAGTAATGAGTCTAAGTAAAAGAATAGCACTAAGTGCTACAGTAGCGTTAGCAATAGGAAGTAGTAGTTTGTATGCTGAGAGTAATACAACAATACCACAAATTCCAAATGAGATAAATGTCTCAATAA
>Ga0316206_1001301_pt1 | contig 23272 bp, 15 predicted proteins | sample 6monthpyrite_MG_FD_204942 | JGI IMG/M metagenome (GOLD analysis project Ga0316206, IMG submission 204942) | Microbial mat bacterial communities from mineral coupon in-situ incubated in ocean water Damariscotta River, Maine, United States -... | ecosystem: Environmental > Aquatic > Marine >... | reverse complement strand
CCTCCCAAGGAGGAAAAATTGTTAGTGGAAAAAATCAGCAACACCACGAAAGCTGAATGCCAAAATATTTTAGCGGATTTAAAAAGTGAAAAAGGCATTGCCCCAAAACCTAAAAAACCCAAGATCAATCATGAAGGTAGTCAGTCGGTGCGCCTGCACCTTTCCCTGCCCAAGCTCACCATGGAAAAAATAACTCAGCTGCAGGGACTGTTCGCCCATCAAAAACTTGAGCTTGCGGAAATCGTCGACCTGATGGCGGACGCTCTATTGGAGAAAAAAAAGGCAAAAATGCTCGGCATAAAGTTACGGGGAAGTAGCAAGGGTCAGCGAAAAAAATCTCGGATAAAACAATCTCAAGCAAAACAAACTCAGGACAAAAAAGATCGAGAGCAAAAGATTCTGCCCCAAAAGCCTGTGACAACCGTCAGAAAATCCAACGAGGGCATTCCTGCCCGCGAACTTTTCAACGAACAAACTACCAAGTCTATCAACTCTACCAACCCGAACAACCCGCAGGCGCAGCCGCCCTTAACTGGCGACCAAAAAAAAAATCCCTCTAAGAATCGCCGCACACTTCCTATTGAGGTGAGGCGAGGGGCGTTGGCGCGGGCGAATTTTAAATGCGAAAATTGTTCCTCGAATTTTGCTTTGCAGTTTGAGCATCGAATTCCGGTGGCGCTCGGTGGGCGCGGTACTGCTGAGAACGTTTTGCTGCTCTGCCGAAATTGCAATTTTCGCCGAGGTGTGAAGATTTTTGGCGTGGCGGGGATGGGGGCGCGCTAGCGCTCTGGTGCGAGCAGGATGGCGCAGAGAGTACCCGACTTGTGGTGTCCTGAAACGGTGCCGGCAAAAGGAAATTCCCATGGATAAGGTGCCAGCTAGAGTGATTAAATCTCTATGGTTTAAATCGCAATAGCCCTCTCATAAGGCCTTTCAGCGTGAGTAACTCGTGTTCCACTTTTTGGCACTTTTTTTTTCTATGCTGTACCGTGGAAAGTCTCAAAACAGGCCATATCACTTCTTTTTGCCAAAACCCACCAACTTTTGAAGTAATTTTATGTGCCAAAAAATGGCCCTTTTTCCTTAGAAGATTTAATCACCCTAGCTGGCACCTCATCCGAGATTCTACTCCCCTGGTCTGCTGGCACCTCATCCGCTACTCCCCTGGTCTGCTGGCACCTCATCCTTCCCCCCTGGTCTGCTGGCACCTCATCCCCCCTGGTCTGCTGGCACCTCATCCGGCACCTCATCCTCCGGGCACCTCATCCGGGCACCTCATCCGGCATCTCATCCACCTCAGCCACAAACTTCCAGCAAAGTTGGAGATTGATAAGTTAATTTTTTTTCATTGATTTTTTATTTTCTTCGGCGGTTTCGGCGAGTTCTAAGCTTTTATTAAAATCGTGAACGATGGCGGCCTGAATCGCGGGCCTAAACATTTTCCAATATTTCTTATGATTTCTGGAATCGCTACTAGGTAATTCCAAAGTATAGGTGGGGATTTTTCGTTCGTTACCCGCCCAATTTCCCAAGCTCCCGGGAAAAAAGGGATAGTCTTTAATTTTATAACCTTCCGCCTTTTCGCTCATGGTGATCAATAATTGTTTCTGAAAAAGGCCTTTGGATTTGGCCTGTTCAATAGGCCCATCGTAATCAATGAGGGTTAAAGGCGCATGAACAGAGATCAGTTTGTTAGGGTTGTATCTCTTAATTAAGTTGACCTGAAAAAGCACTTCCGGTTCACTCATCGGCCTTTTGCCAGGATTCCTGCGACGATCACTTCTATAACGCTTTTTCCACAGAGAGCGCGCCTTGGCATGCCAATCCCTGGTGGGGAAATTTCGATTGATATCGACTTTGCGCTGATTAGTCCTAGTAGGGTATCTTTTAAAATAAGAATCTGGATTGACAATGGGTGCCACCACCACCATGCGGTCCCGATAAAGTTCAGGATGCTCTTCTAGAAATTTAATGATATCAAAGCAAAATTTGATGGGCGTTATTTCATCCCCGTGGACTCCACATAAAATCATCGTAGTATTTTTTGCACGCAGATTATGCGCTTTTTCATCGCCAAAGGCCATCCAGATAAGCGGTGTCCCCAAAACAGAATTTCTCACATGATGCCAAGGATAATTTTGGCATCTAGCATAGCCCCATCCCCAATGCCTAAAATTATTCTGAATTTTTGCACAGTATTTTTTCAATTTTTTTGAAAGCACAGGTTTTTCTTTTTCCACTTTCTTGGGGTGAGTATCTGTCGGCGGCAGCACCTCTTCGAGAATTCCTTTCAGATCTTCACGAGATAAAAGCTCTGCATGATTAGGTACCAAACGAAGTTTTTCTATCTGCGCCTGCCCAACTTTTTGCTCATCCCCAACTATTTTCGGACTAACCTTTTTCTGAGAGGGGGTATTGCCAGCTAAGCGAAGCTGTGGCCGGCTACATGCGCACAAAAATGAGAGCACACTTAAAATGATAAATAATTGATGATTCATAATATTGTCAAACTCCAGCTACGATTATAGCCTTTCCCAATTACTAGGCAAACAGTAATTCACTCTAAAATATGAAAATTATACTCTTGACAGAAAATACAAAACTCTCCTCCGTACAAAGATTCAGCGCAGAAGCCACTGCATTGGGGCATACACTCATTTCCCTCAACCCCTATAATGGGGCCTTTCCCCCCGCATTACCGGACAAAACCGCTTTCGTCCTACATAGAACGTCGGGCCATCGCTTAGATAACCATGATTTGGCCTGCTCCTTTTATTGGCAGGCGCAGGGCCACAAAATCATCAATGGCCCGGATACTTTGTTAAAATGGCGCGATAAAGAACTACAATACGCCCTATTGGCGCCCACTAAAATCCCCTGTGTCCCCACCCTCTCTTTTAGGGGCCCATGGCAACGCTCCTATAATGATCTCATCTTGCAAACTTTTAAAAATTATTTAACTCATGACCCACCCCAATTTGTCTTAAAAACAAATATTGGCAGCGGTGGTCTAGGAGTCTCTTTTGTCACGGGCATGGACGCTTTGGCACGCACCCAACAAAAACTTTTTTCCCAGGGAGACCAAAAGTATTTATGCCAGCCCAACCTCGCTCATGCCCTTGAATATCGCCTTTTCTATATAGCAGAACAGCTCCAAGGTTGCCTTATTAAAAAACCGGCGCCGGGCCAGGTCATGCATAATTTTTCACAAGGGGCGCAGGGGGAGTTTTTGACAGCACAGGATTGTCCTCGGCAATTAAAAACCTATTGTCAGACCATCCAGGAACTTTCTAAGTTTGATTATGCAGCTGTGGACTTCTTTTTATGGCAGGACCAATTTTATTTTTTAGAAATTAATTTCGTCCCCGGCCTGCATGCGTTCGAGGTCCTCAGCAAGTACAATATTGCAAAAAATATTTTAAAAAACTTTTAAACATTTTTTAGTATGATTCTCCTCATTACTTTATTTTTTATAAGCACTATCATCAAGCAAATTTCAACTATTCAACTAGGAGAATGCAATGAAAACAATTGATGGAAAACGGATGAAAGAGCTATTGGACAGAAAACAAGCATGTGCCGTTGATGTAGATTCTAAAATTGATTTTAAGAAAAGCCACATTTTGGGAGCAACGAATATTCCCTACAATGAGAAAAACTTTATCCAAAAAGTTGAGCAGTCGTTCATTAAAAAAAATGAAAATGTTGTCCTTTGTGCGAGCAAAAAACTGGCGCCCCAACTGAATAAATTGGGACAAGAATTAGAAAGTGCCGGTTTTGAGAATGTCTATCAATACCAAGCGGGGCCAGCTGATTGGAAAGAATCCGATCTTAATATCCAAAAACAACCATAAATCTTTAAAGACAGGTGGGCGGGCGCTTTCCTCTAAGCGCCCGCCCACCTTTTAAACAATTTCTACAAGAGGCAAAAAATGCCTAAAGAAGACCATGATTTCGTAAACTCACTGTATAAATGACCTAATTGTCCATAAGTCCAACTTTTTGTTTGAGTAATCAAATTTTTGTTATATCATCAGACTTTATCCCTAGGCTTACTTTAGGCTTATTTTAGGCACACGAGAACTAAGGAATTGAAGATGTATCTCTGTATTTGCAAGGGGGTCACGGAAGATATGCTTAAAAAAGCATTATCGCGAGGTTATAAAGGCAAAGCATTGCTTAAAGTGCTAGGTGTCGGCGACGATTGTGGCAGCTGCCTACTGGATGCCGCCAACTTACTGAATTCATGCGGTGATCCATGCCATAGTGAAGAAAAACGGGAAATTTAAAAACACCACGCTTATCTGCGCGATTTAACCTTTTCACAACCCTTCCGTTTCTCTATACTCGGCAGCAATAATGACCCTATCGAAGGAGTATCAGTGAAAGGTTCACCCGCCATTATCTCGGCATTGAATAAGGTTTTAGCCAATGAGCTAACCGCCATCAACCAATATTTTTTACACGCCAGAATGCTGCAAGACTGGGGTTTGGCAAAAATTGGCAAACTTGAGTACGATGCCTCGCTAGACGAGATGAAACATGCAGACGAAATTATTAAAAGAATTTTATTTTTGGAAGGCCTACCCAATGTACAGAAAATGCATATGGTGAAAATAGGCCAAAATATCGAAGAGATCATACAGTCCGATTTAAATGTTGAAAATGCCGCTTCCAAGGAACTGAAGGATTGCATTGCCCTGGCGGAAACAGAGCGCGACTTTATCTCCCGCGACCTCTTTAAAAATATTCTAGAAAGTGAAGAGGAGCATATCGATTGGTTAGAAACCCAACAAAGCCTGATTAAAAGTGTCGGAGTGCAAAGATATATGCAATCACAAATTGAAATGAGTGGGCCATGAGTGCGCAACGACAAAATGAACATCTGGTTATAGAATCCTTTCCGGTGGGAAGTTTTCAATGCAATTGTTCGGTGATTTATTCCGCACAAACGCAAGAAGCACTGATTATCGACCCGGGCAATGACGATCCTAAAGTGGCAGAGTTTATTGCGACGAAGGGACTGAAAGTCAAAAAACTCCTGCATACTCATGCTCATTTTGATCATATTGGCCAGTCAAGCGCCATTCAAAAATTAACCGGTGCCAGCATTCATCTGCATCGTGCCGATCAATTTCTCTACGATGGACTGGAACAACAGGGCAGCTTTTTTCGCCAAATTATCCCCCCTCCCGTAACTATCAATTCCTACTTGGAGGATAGTGAAGAGTTTGGCTTCGCCGATGACCAGTTAAAAAATTTTCTGAAAACTCTCCATACGCCAGGGCATACACCCGGTTCGTGTTGCTTTTATACCGACTATTTTGCCACCCCCATCCTCTTTGCTGGGGACACACTTTTCCAACAATCCATCGGCCGCACGGATCTACCGGGGGGCGATGGCGAGCAAATTATTCGCTCTATAAAAAGCCGCTTGCTAACCCTGCCCCCAGATACCGAGGTTATTACCGGGCATGGCCCAGAAACGAAAATTCATCTGGAAAAAAGTCATAATCCATTTTTCTAAGAAAAGAAAAGAAAAGAAAAGAAAAGGAAAGGAAAGGTCATGCCCTTCCTCAATCGAGACACCTTAATAAGTTTGCGTTCCTTAAAGCAAGCCGCCAAAATAGAGATTGAGATCGTCCACTAACTTATGCGATAGACTCAATTGCCGGTAGTGAATACCCGTTAAATCAAAAATTTTTTTTGCGATAATATTACTTTGTGTGCCGACATATTTATCTTTCAAAAAGATCACCTCTTTGCATTTGGAACTGGCAACAAGCTTGGCGCATTCGTGACAGGGAAAAAGCGTGACATAAAGGGATGACCCGGCCAAGGAGCGTGGCCCATGTAAGAGAGCATTGGCCTCCGCATGGACGACATAACCATATTTTTGATGCTCTAAAGGCGCCTGTTGATCCCTGCCCCAGGGCAATTTCTCCTCGTCAATACCCGCCACAAAACCATTATAACCCATAGTGATTTGATGCCTATTCTCGTCCACAAAAACACAGCCCACCTTGGTGCTGGGATCTTTACTTTTAAAACTCGCCATCATCGCCTGAAACATAAAATATTCATCCCAACTCAGGGCGGTCTGCGTGGGGATATAATTTCTCTGAGATATCATCTGTTGCGTCTTTTCATCCATAGGCGGCATCTTAGGCAAGGCCGCCAATTCTGGCAAGTCATTAGACATTAAAACGCGTTCTATGTTAGAAGCTAGCATGGCCAAAAAAAAATTACCCTCGGGATTAGAACTGAGCGGCATTGCCCCCAATATTCTTCTTCAGCAAGTAGCACAAACCGCCCCCTTTTTATTTAGCGGAGAACTCGATAGCAGCGGCGAGCAGCGCGCCTATCTAGCAAAGCTGAGATTTTATAAGAAAAATCTCAAGGCCTTGGCGCATATCGATTTGGCAGAATACTTTCATATCTGTATGGCGGCCCATTGGGCCACAGCGGGAACATTTGTGCCCACCGATGTGGACCAGCAAATTCGCGAGGGCCTGTGGAAGCATCAAAGCATCGCCAAGTATATGCAAAAAATGGTGAATATCACTATCGCTGCTTGGCAATGGGATTATCGCCAGGTGACCAATCGAAAATCCTATAATAATTTGCATAAGCAAACCATGAGTACCCACGAGGGCACCTGGCTGAGTGTCGCCATTGGCGCCTACTGTGCCACCCTAAAGCAGCGGCGGGAAGGTCTCGCCGCCGAGCTAGCGCAGGTCATTTTGCAAGAAATAACCAAGGAGCAAAACCTCTTATTGCAATTGCGTGAAGATCGAGATCATCTTAATTTTTTAAAAGCCGCCCCCCTCATGGCGCATAATTTTGGCGATTTAGATAGAGTCATGGTGCAATGGAATACTCACCTTGACGATCCCTTCTGTAAAAAAATATTCAAACTAGGCCATCAGCTCAATGCTGCCTACTCACCGGTTTTAGTTTATGCAGGTCAGGTCAATAAAGCTTTTACCGCCCACGAAAATCATCGGCATATGTCCTTGAGACAAGCAAAATGCCTGCGAAAATCTCATCAATTTCTCATTCCCATCGGCCCCTTCATGGACCAATGGGGCAGAGATTTAGGTGCTAGCACCTTACTCTCCACAGCGGAAAAAGCGGAGATCATCGCCGCCCTCTTTGCTGGCCATCAAAGGGAAGAACAGGCGATAGGTTATGCGCGGGCCTACGGGGCGTTGGTTAAAGCGCTGCCAGCTGGCCTAAACACATTAGAGCAAGACATGCCCGTCGATCTTATCCGAGAAATCAAAACATCCCCTTTTCACAGCACCGCCGAAATACCTTTGCCAGAATTTGAGCAGGATATTATTAAGCGGCTCAATAATTTTGTCTGCCCCATAACAAAAATACAATTTTAAGAGTTGCCAGAATTACCCGCGAATGAGTTCAAGCGATAGTGTCGAATTCATTTTTGCTGCGACCAATTGTTTTTTAAGATCCTTCATCTCACTATACTTGATGCTTTATCAATGGCAGTAAAAGAAGATTTTATTAAAGTATCCATAATACTATGACTTTCTCTCAGCTCTTCTTTTACAGTTTTAATAAGTTTGCGTTCCTTAGCGTGGTTTAATATATTAAAGCAAGGTTCGTGCCAATTCCTTGTATAGGCAAGAGGGATAAGGGCGACAAAAAATCAACGTTGAAATGAGTGCCTCCAGGCATAATTTTTTTGTATGGTTTAGAATTGCGGGCCACATGAATGCGACACTAGCTAAAAATAACTTAGATAATAAAACCCAGGTCTTTCTTTATTACACAGTAGCACATGCCAACACCCATCTATAGTAAACTCACATTATGAACTATTCAAAGGACTTCAGTATCAAAAATAAGACCTGAGAAGGTTGTTTATTCTAAACCTGAAGCGGTTATTTAAAAACATATTTTCAAGGTGCATTTGCATGATTTTTTTAAAACTATTTCTTTTTTTCATAATTGTGACGCCTCTTTTGCCTCAAGATATTAAAGCATCAGAGTGTTTAGGTGCTCAAGAATTCTTTTCCCCTCATGATTCTAACAAAAAGAAATTTAATAAGATAAAATTTGCGAAAAAGGGAATCCAAGGTGTACTCAATAGCTTTGGCGCCAATGATTTAAATGAAGCTGGTAAAAATGGTGGTTTTTTAAAATTTGTTGTTTTTTTACATGATACTAATCCCGCTCAAATTGTTTTCTTAGATAATAAAATATACCCCTTTCATCATGCGTTCATTAAAGAAAATGCGAGTGCCCTAGACCAATTAAAATCATTTCGTGGGATGAGTGAAGAAGAAATTGATAATAAGGTTTTATATGAACATAAAGGCATAATGTTTGGTGTAATCTCAGATGTTAAACACGATGAATTCACAAAAGATTTACCTACTGGGAATTTTGAAATTAATTCACATTCAGAGGCCCACTCTGCTGAACAAATAGGAGATGTTTTAAAGCTTCTAAAGAAAGGGTTAAGTAAAGAATGGGGCGCAAGATGGAAAAAAATGCACTTAAGTTATCAACCTTTACCAAGTCTCGAACAAAGTGTGAAGTTTCATCAATTAGACTTTGAGCGCTTGAATATTCCCGTTATTTTCAGAGAAAATACTGGCCAAATGAGAGATGACATTCCCATTCACTATGGTTGGAATATAGGGAAGTTAAAATTTTACGACAGAATGACCTTTTCAAAGGCCTGGAAAGATGGTGAAATTTCAAGTAACGACATATTAGCAATAGATTTCATTCCGCAAGAGCTTCCTCCCATTGGTGGCCTAATTTTATCTAAAATGCCTGGCCCTGCCTCTCATATAATTATGTTTTCGCAGTCACTGGATATTCCTGTTCTTTATATGAAGCCTTCAACCCTCAGTGAATACAGACCATTGATGGGTATGAATGTTTTGTTTAAATTACAAGACGAGTATAAGGACTACCGTATCACGATAAATGCGCCCATTAGTTCTCATGCGGTTCAAATGGCAAAAAAATTGAAAGATTTACGAATTAAGGATCTCAAGACAGAAGATTATGCTTCATATGGACCTAAGAAAGCAAAAAAAGTCAGCAATATGGCGCCGTCAGATTTTAAATATTATGGAGGCAAGAGTATTGGACTCTCAAAGGTTGCTAGTATATACCCAGACAATGTCGATAAAAAGAGTATAGCATTTTCAACTTATTATTATCTAAAATATATTGAGACCTTAGAGATTGGGGGTCTGAAGTTGACTGATTTTATTAAAAATTTAGAAGAAAAATACTCGACGCAATCTTTGGCAAAGTCTATTTATCAGTTAAGTAAGATAAGAAAGACTATTATGGATGGAACATTCTCAACGGAGCTTCATAATGATCTCATCAATGAATATCTAAAATTCTTTGATAATGAGACAAATGTATTTATTAGAAGCTCGGCAAAAGAGGACCTAAAGAACTTCAATGGTTCAGGACTTTTTGATTCTTTGCCAGCGAAATTTGATAATTTAGAGGAAGTTATTAAAAATGTTTTTGCCTCTACTTTTAATGATCGTGCTTTCCTGGCACAAAGAGTATTTGGCATCTCCTCTTATTCAAGTCCAATGAGTTTTCTCATTCAGTCTGATTTAAAATTTCGTCCAGGCGTTATTGCAAATGCCGTCGTAGTGACAATGGGAGACGAGGTCATGATTTCCTCTTTCAAGGGGATTAAAAATAAAGCAGTTGATAGTTTAAGCGATGAACTTGTTCCAGAAACAACGATTGTAAAGATGTTACCGAGTCAAAGTCTTCACATTTCCAGTTTTGATAGTGGATCTGAAGGGACATATAAGCGACAAAACTTAACAAAAAAGATTTACAAACAAATTTATGAGATGGCACTTAGGCTAAAAAAGAAAATGGGCATGGAAACTGATATAGATATAGAATTAGCTGTTCTAACAAATAAATCAGGTGAGAAGAAAATACAAATTAATCAAGCACGGGCCGTTCCAAAATCAATAGCAAAATTAAACAAAATGGAAAGATTTTTTGTTGGAGGTAAGGGGTTTATTTTACAATCGGCGATTTTCTCTCCAGGCGCCTCTAATCCAGCGTCTATTTTACTCACACCTAAACTAATTACCATGGACATAGACAGTAATGTTTTTTCCCTAGACGACAAAGTAAAGAAAACTCAGAGTTTAATAATTAGTCAATTAAAACTTATTACCAAGGATGACATACATTTTGGTTTTGATAATATTAAAATGTTTTTTAAAGGTGAGTATGTAGAGAAGTTTAATACGAGTAATGTCGGCCTGCCACGTTCTGTAATATTCGAGTCAGAAGTATTAGATCATCCAGAATATACCAACTTTAAAATTAAGGTCGTTCTTCCAATTGCGGCAGGAGAAAAGGAAGCGGATTATCATCGAATATTAAGCACTAAAGATGCTTTTATTTCTATCATTTTCGATCCCAACCAAGGACAGAAATTAAGTGATATCGATTATCCTAGAAATAAAATAGAGGAAGTTAGCTTAATAGAATCTTCAAAGATGGCAGATAGTCGTCAACAGTACGATGACAAAAAATATACATCGTTAAATAATGAAGTTCAGGTTGAGTATAAGAAACTAGGTTCATCGGGAAGTTCTTTTATTTACTCTGGCCACGATGCAAAGATCCTTTTACCTAAAGAAATATTGGGCGTAAGTAAAAAATTAATTTTATCAAACCCTGCTCATATGGCGCATACAGCATACCATCATAATAGAGTCGATTATTGGAGCTTTGACCTGTATAAAGCTGACAATATTACAAAATCTGATATTAAAAAGCTAAAAAATAAAGGGATTAGATACTATACGACAGAGATTGTGCAAGGAAGTGGATTATGAGGTATTAATTTTTCTAAACCGTCGTTTTATACCTTCGAGTAAATCTCTTTCTCTGCTGGCCCTTTGCCTCAAGCTACCTGCATTCTGCTCCCTTAGAAACTTTTCTCTTGGAGACTCTGATACACCTTAAATATCTAGTCGGACCATATTTTAATAGATTAAGTATCCTAAGGTATATTTTTATAATCATTTGATTGATAACTGTTACCAATCGTGTTCATGAAGGAGATAATGTTTCCAGACTGGAAGTTGTAAAGAAATGCCGAAACCCTCGCACAAAAAAAGCAGAGAGGATTTCGGCAAAAAAAGAAACCGCCATATGGCCTAGTTAAGCGGTAATTTCGTTATAAGATTCTTGCTCTTTAAGAAATTTATCTTGATTGACCAAAATATCGTAGTCGATAAAATCATGACCGTGTTCTACCATATCGAGGCCGCGTATTTCCTCTGCTTTTTCAACTCGTAGGCCAAGCACCATATCGATACCTTTACACAGCAAATATGTTGCGACAAAGGCGCAGCTGCAAACCAATAAAGTACCAAAGGTCTGGATCATAAGTTGTGACCATTCGCCACCATATAAAAGACCGATTGCTGGCTGCCCCTCGGCGCCGGAGAAAGGACTGGCGGCGAAAAGTCCAATGGCGATGGTGCCCCAAATTCCGCACGCTCCATGCACGGCCACAGCGCCTACGACATCGTCAATTTTTAATTTTTCTAATAAGATACCTGCATAGACCATCAAGACACCCGAGATAGCACCTATCGCTACAGCACCAATACTGTCTACAAAAGCACAACCGGCGGTGATGCCCACCAGGCCGGCCAAAGCACCATTGAGAGTCATGGTAATATCAAATCTGTTGTAGATCTTTAAACTAGTGGCCATGGCGAGCAAAGCACCGGCGGCGGCGGCCAAATTTGTGGTCAAAAGAATATGCCCCACTAAATTCTCACTGCCCACCATACTCATGGTACTACCGGCATTAAAACCAAACCAGCCAAGCCATAGAATTAAAGTGCCCAGCCCCACCATGACGACGCTATTGCTGGCCATCTGGACAGGTTTTCCATCCTCGTCAAAACGCCCGTGACGTCTGCCAATGACTAGCGCCGCCGCCAGCGCAGCAAAGCCACCCACACCATGCACCACTGTTGAACCGGCAAAATCAAAGAAGCCCATTTCGCTCAACCAACCGCCACCCCAAATCCAATGGCCAAGGATGGGATAGATAATCGTGGTGATGCCTAAACTCAATAAGAGGTAGGAGGCGAATTTTACTCGGCCGCCAATGGCACCGGAGATGATCGTCGCCGCTGTTCCTGCGAAGACTAATTGAAAGACAAATTTTATACTTATTGGCATGGTTGCCCAGGAGAGGGAGGAGAACGCTTGATTACCGCCATCCAAAAACCAACCGGTAGAACCTATCAGAGAATTGCCATTGCCAAACATCAAGGCAAAACCAACCGCCCAAAAGCCCAGGGAGGCGATGACAAAATCCATAATATTCTTCATCAAGACGTTGGCGGTATTCTTGGGACTATGCAGTCCCACTTCCAGCATGGCAAAACCCGCTTGCATAAAAAAAACCAGCATCGTTGCCACCACCACCCATAAACTATCGATGGCGATTTTTAAATCAATTGCAGACTCACTCGCCATGGCGTTGGCGGAAATGAGCAGTAAAAAGGGTATAAATAAGTATTTCATAGAACCTACCTTGGTCGTTCGTTAATCTTAAGGTAAAGGTAGTGCAATATACCTGCCAAATTTGATTTGCATCTAGTCAAGCGTTTATTGCTGACTCACAAACGCTTTCAACTAGTTTTGGTAAAAACTAAAAAATACATTTTTGTAGATTTTTTTTATTTAATACATTTTGGTAGATTAATGAATTTTAAATTGGCGACTTTTAATACCGTGAGATTTAAGCCTGAGTCCGATAATTCTCTCGGTCACCCCTAAAAGTTGTGCCGCCTTGCCCATATGCCCCTCAGTATTTTTTAGAGCGTCTAAAATCATCTCTCTCTCCACTCGGCGCAGGCGTTCTTTCAAGCCGCCGCGAACTTGGATACTCGTTGCATCTGGCGTTTGCAGGGTAGGTGGTAAATGATAGCCGTGAATGGTATTTCTGCGGCATAAGAGGATCGCACGTTCAATGCAATTGGCAAGCTCCCGCACATTGCCTGGCCAATGATAGGCCATCAACATATCAATCGCCGAAGTGGATATTCTGCGAATATTTTTGTTATTCTGCGCGCTTAGTTTTTCCACAAAAAAATCCGCCAATAATAAAATATCTTCCCGTCTCTCTCTTAAAGGTGGGACTTTTATGGGAAAGACATTTAAGCGGTAATAAAGATCTTCTCTAAATGTTCCCTGCTTCACCAAATCTTCCAAATTGCGATTAGTAGCGGTAATGATGCGCACGTCACAAGCAATAGTTTTTTCAGAACCCACCCGCTCGATTTCTTTTTCTTGTAAAACCCGTAATAATTTCACCTGCACATTAGGTGTTAGTTCACCAATTTCATCGAGAAAAAGGGTCCCTTTTTGCGCCATTTCAAAACGCCCTTTGCGCCGATTAATCGCCCCCGTAAAGGCGCCTTTCTCATGGCCAAATAATTCACTTTCCACCAACTCTTCCGGCAATGCTGCACAATTCACTTTAATCAAAGGTCGCCGCGCCCGATCACCATTAGAATGAATCTCCTCGGCGATCATTTCCTTGCCCACACCGCTTTCCCCCAATACCAGAACAGTCGCCGTGGAATGGGTCACATTGTCCAGCAGCTCATAGACATATTCCATCGCCTTGGAGTTGCCAATAATTTTAGCGGAGCGAAACTTGGCCTTTAACTGATCTTGCAAACGACGATTTTCCGCCAATAATTTACGCCGTTCTTTTTCCGATTTTTGCCATAAATAAACCGTTTGGGAAATCATGCAAGAAATAATGGTGAGAAACCTCACGTCTGCTTCGAGAGACTCAACCCCGCTCGCTTCCCTATCCACACTGAGAGCACCCAAAACCCGTTGCCCACGTTTAATGGGCACACATATATACGCTATGCTGCCCGCTCCAGGGGGATTGCGCGGCCCAGTTTTATTCAGAAAATCCTCCATTTCATGGATATTAGGTACCACGCGCACCTCGCCGCTTGCCACCACTTGGCCAATAATCCCCTCGCCAATTTGGTAACGCCCACGATTTTGTTGGCCAGAGGAGAGATCCGGTGCCACCTCAATTTTTATTTCGTTGGTGCGCTCATTTTTCAAGGCCAAAGTTCCGCGCAATAATTGAAAACTATCCGCCATTTCTTTGAGGATGGGAGCAATCAGGCCCTCCAGTCCATTGAGCTTTTTGGCATCGCTCTTATCGATGGACTGGCCAACTTTATGCAGAAGACCGAGTTCTTTTTGTTGCCTGTGTATTTGTGAATCTTTATGCTGCCCTTGAGATTCCATGCTGCCACCCCCCGCGTATTATAGTGCAGAGTTCATGGCCTGACAAAAAAAACCCTCCGCATCATACAAAATTGTAGAAAACTTTTAATGGGGGATAAATTTCAAGAGCGTCAGCAAATAATGATCGATCTCTGCCAAGGCCAGTTTTGCCACCAGCGAAGCTGTTTCCTTAAAATGTTTCTGTAAAGTCTGCTTAATCATAAAGTGGTCTTTTTCATGTAAGGGAATTTGTCGCAAATAATCCGTATTAATATTAGGCAAATTCACCGGCAGGGTATACAGCTCGCCACCGGTCATGCCCGCCCCGATATTTTCTAATGCTCTACCGAGAATGAAGGCCTTGCCACCAGTCATATATTCACAAGCGTGGAGTCCCGCGCCCTCAATAACCGCCAGCGCTCCCGAGTTGCGCACACAAAAGCGATCCCCTGCGCGCCCTCTAATATACAGCTCGCCACCAGTGGCGCCGTAGAGACAGGCATTGCCCACCAAGACATTATCGCAACTCTTAAAACTTGCCTGGGGATGGGGAATGATCACCACCTGACCACCCGCCATGCCCTTTGCCACCGAATCATTGGCCTCACCGGCCAAACGCAGATGCATGCCATGAGTATTAAACACAGCAAAACCCTGCCCGGCACTGCCCGTGAAATTTAGCTGGTAAGAGGCCTCCCCAGCGGGCAAATTTTTAACACCCCCGGCCTCTCTGCGTTGCAAGATAACCGCCTTTGCCAAATACCCCGCCAGGGTTGCCGGCACCGCTCGATCTGTGGACATAATGGACAGGTCCAAGAGGTTTTGGCGATCCTCGGTTACCGCCTGCATAATCTTTTGGTTAAGAGAATTTATCGAATAATCATTCCACTGCCCTGAAAAATAATCGTGCGGAGAATATTTTAAAAAATATTGCAAATTAATATTATTCCCTTTTATTAAAGCAGAAAATCGTTCGCTCTCTTTGAGAAGTTCAGTTTTGCCGATGATATCCTGCAAACGGGTAAAGCCTAAATGGGCAAGCTCTAGGCGCACGTCTTGCGCCAGATAGGTGAACAAATTGACAATCTCCTCGACCTTGCCTTTATATCTCCCCTTAAACTTGGCATCTTGGGTGGCGATGCCAGTGGGGCAAGTATTCTTTTCGCAAACCCGCGCCATAATGCAGCCTTCGGCCACCAGAGACAGTTTACCAAAATCAAATTCGTCGGCGCCAAAGATCGCTCCCAGGATAATGTCAAAACCTGTCAACAAGCCTCCGTCCACGCGCAATAAAATATTTCGTCTAAGATCCACCGAAGCCAACATTTTATGCACTTCCAGCAAACCAATCTCCCACGGCAGGCCGGCATGTTTCATAGACATTAAATTCGCCGCGCCGGTGCCTCCATCGCCGCCAGAAATTTGGATAATATCCGCTCCCGCTTTAACAACTCCCAAGGCAATAGCACCAATATTTTTTCCAGAAACCAATTTCACACTGACCCGCACGCCGGGCTTCAGCTCTTTCAGTTCGTAAATTAATTGCTTTAAGTCCTCTATGCTATAAATATCGTGTTGGGAGGGGGGAGAAATGAGACTGACTCCCGCCGTAGAAAACCGCGCCTGAGCAATCTGTTCATTGACTTTCACCCCCATCAGTTGCCCACCCTCACCGGGCTTGGCCCCTTGTGCGATTTTGATTTGAATTTCATCGGAAGTCATTAAATACTCGGCGGTGACGCCAAAACGTCCCGAGGCAATTTGTTTAATCGAGGCGGTGGTGCCATCGCGAAAATAATAGGGATTCTCGCCCCCCTCGCCACTATTAGAACGGCCGTTAAAGGCGCGAAAAGCGTGAATAATATCCCGTTGTGCCTCAGCACTAATGGAACCAAAACTCATCGCCCCACTGCCAAATCTTTTTAAAATGGCCGCAGCAGGTTCCACTTCATCCAAGGAAATTTTCTTTTCCTTAAGAGCAAAAAGATGACGAATATTGATGGGATACTCTGCCAATTGTTTTTTATACAATGCAAATAACTCCCACGATCCCGCACTGGAAAATTTTGTTTGGGCAATTTTATACGCCAATTTCGCCCTTTGCGAGGTCAGTGAATGGCGCTCCCCTCGCGCCTCCTTAGGGTGTTCCTTATAAATAAAATTATGCGGTCGTTGCCCATCTTTGCTTTGCTCAATACATGCTAAAATATTGCGATGAATGGAGGCAATAGTTAAGCCTCCCATGTACAGGGTATGACCGGGAAAAAACAATTTTAAAATTTCTCCATCGAGGCCAAGTATCGTAAAAAGCTCCGCCCCTTGATAACTGCGCAGAACAGAAATTCCCATCTTGCCCATAATTTTCATCAGCCCATCGGTCAAGGCCTTGATCAGACGCTGTTCCCGCTGTGCCGGAAAGAGTTTGGCGATGCTGCTTAAGTTTTCAAAACGCGCTATATCCAAAGCAATATACGGACAAACGGCGCTGGCACCAAAACTAATGAGCACCGCAATTTGATGAGCATTCTTAATTTCCCCCGAGTCGATAATAATGGAAGTCTTCAGCCGCATGCCCAGGGCATTAAGTTTTAATTGCACCGCCCGCATCACCAAGAGCGCGGGAATGGGAGGGTGCTCATAAGTTGCCCGACGATCACTTAAAATAATTGTGGTGGCGCCGTTTCTAATCGCCTGATCCGCTTCCATTGCCTTATTTTCTATCGCCTGGATAAAATCCACGCTAGCGCTTTCTCGGTCAAAGATAATATCAATAGTTTGAACTTTAATTGTCTGGGCACTATCCTCCACCGCCAAATTGTTTAAAAATTCCAGCTGCCCAAGACTCATAACAGGCCCGGGCAAACGGAAAGCCGGCGGCGTGGGAATCAATTCTTTAGGTGCAAAAATATTCGGTTTGCGCCCCAGAAAGACAAACATTTCCGTCACTAATTTTTCCCGTAGATAATCCAACGGAGGATTGGTGACTTGGGCAAAATCTTGAAAAAAATAATCGTAGAGAGAGCGATGAATATCCGACATGGCAGGAAACCTTGCGGTATCCCCCATAGAGCCAATAGCACCTATCCCCTTTTCCACCATGGGGTAAATTTCCCGCAGTAAATCTTCTTTGGTATAATAAAAAAGTGGCATTTTTTGCAAATACTTTGGCCCCGTATCCTTAGACTCTAAATAATCAAGGGGGGTCAGTCGAGCATCGAAAACAGCATTTTTATTGACCTCCGTCTTATCGGGATTATTAAAATTCACACTCCCATTGAGCATATGAATATTGGCACTCCTACCCGCATGTAAACTTCCCTGCGCCAAAATTTTATGCGCCGGTAACGGAAACGCACCGGCTTCACTACAAAGATAAAAAGTATCTTTGGTTTGATGCCAACGACACGGCCGAAAGCCATTGCGATCAAGTTTCGCCCCAATACTTTTACCATCGCTAAAGGCCACCAAAGCGGGGCCATCCCACGGCTCCATGGCGCGCGACCAAAATTGAAAATAGCTCGATTGATGAGCTTGTGCCGGCGGCATCATGATGGAGAGAATTTCATTGAGATGAGGAATAGAGCTTCTATATTTAAGCGCCTCTACCATACCATTTAAATTTCCAGAATCACTACAGCCTTCGTGAGTGATCAACTGGTCGGTACGCAATCCAATCGCCTTTTCGCGCGAGAAGGCGGCATCTTTATTGCCGGCAATGGTATTGATTTCCCCATTATGGGCGATCATTCTAAAGGGTTGCACCTTGTCCCAACTGGATAAAGTATTGGTGCTAAAGCGGCGATGAAAGAGCACAAAATTGGTTTTAAAACGCGGGTCTCGCAAATCACCATAAAACTTTTCCAATTGATGACTGGTCGCCAATGCTTTGTAAACAATGGTGCGCGAGGAAAGAGAGGAAAAAAAGAATTCCTTGTGGATGCCCACTTCCTGTTGCCGAGTGCGCACCATTTGCTTCGCCATATATAATAATTCATCAAAAGAAGACTGGGTCCGACAATGCCCCGGCCTTTTAATAAAAGCATGCAGCAAGCGCGGCATAATCTCCAACGCTTTGCTATCGAGAATATCCCGCTCGATGGGAACATCACGATACCCCGTTATATGCAACCCATAATGCGCAAAAACTTTTTCAAAGACCTCGATAGATTTCTGATATTTTTCTTGATTTCTCGGAGCAAAAATACTGGCAACGGCGGACCCCTGTGCATCAATCCCCAATAACTCAAAAGGAATACTGGTCATAATCCCAGCACCATCCCCCAAGGTTCCCTGCAAATTACTACCACCGCGATGATCCACATTTTTTAACGCCGTCAAACCCTCCAACAAAATCGAATTCTTAAACGACTTATCCAACGAGGCCAAAAACCCCACGCCACAACTTGCAAACTCCATAAAACCCCTTCCCATAAATGCAAAATCAACAGCCAAAAAGTAAACAGATTAACAGCAAAAGTCAAAGCCACCACCAGCGCGAAGCCACCTTCCCCCCTATGGCGACATCAAACCGTGCCAAACACCGCAGCAATTGCCCTTCAGGTCTCATCAAAAAAATCACCATCATCAAGATTTCATTCTATCTTCAAGATTTCATTCCATCATCAAAATTTCATTCCATCATCAAAATTTCATTCCATCATCAAAATTTCATTCCATCATCAAAATTTCATTCCATCATCAGAATTTCTTTTCCATGAATAAAATATTTTATTTTTAATGTGAAACTTACCATGCAATTGATGATAGAATCTAAGAAAGTAAGTTCTTAACTAAATGTAATCTGGTATCTCTTCCCAATATTTTTAAGTATGTAGCAAAGATTTTCGGCTCAAGTAGCCTTGTCAAAATATGACCCCATAGCCAACCAACTGTATTTGATAAATCTCCAAACTATTTCAATTTTTTTTAACTCGAGAGAATATGGTGGAAGAAAATAGAATGTAATATTTCTTTCTTTCCATTTAACAAGGGCCTCTTGGAACTCTTCTGACTTGTGTGAGGGGACACTATCTAGAACGATGACTATATTTACACCCTGTCTTTTATATTTAAAAGATTCATCAAATGAATAAATGACAGTTTCTGAGTTAATTTTTGGTTTCCAAAAACTAAAAACTTGAACTCATTATCAGGTGTTATTAATCCCAACACGTTTTGACTCCCTCCTTTTTTGGGCGAGAACTCAATCTCATTGCCTTTTTCCTGCCAGGCATATGGCACAGAAGGAGTAAGTGAAAAATGACTGCCATCAAAATAATAAAACTTAATCTCTTTATTTTTGTGTTTTTCTTCAAGGATTTCTATTTCTTTTTTTTCGTCGGTACCTAGTGCATCTATGCATTTCATTTAAACATATTTTTCAGAAAATATTTAAAGATAAAAATGTTGAAATGTAAAATTTAAGTTAATTAAAATACTGAATTACATACTGTTAAGGAACGTAAACCTATTAACTTGCTTTCTTTTTTTGCCAGCTTATGCCACTCAGTATGCTGTTCGTAATCGTAATCATATTCTTATTTGACAAGTTTCCAACCAAAATTGAGAAACCAACCCTGGGCGGGTGCGAGTAAAAAACTCATTTCTTCCTTAAACTTCTGGCGCTTCAATTTATTTTTAAACAAGGCATAGGTATTCACCCGCGCCAAACCCAATTTAATTTTATCCGGAAAACAAACCAAGGTCGAGTAGGCATCAAAACGATGGGGCGAGCGCGTATGCTTAGCGAAATTCATAAAAATATAGCGAAGAGCATTCCGCACTTGCGTCGGCGTTTTTAAAATATGCAGGTGATAGCGCTCGACGAATACCTTGCCCTGACGCTTAATAAAGCCATTCAAACTCTTTGCCAAGCTAATGCAAAAGCTCTGCATACCACGCCCTAGCTCCCGCTTATTCTCACTCTCAATCAAGAGATGGATATGCGTGCTTTGAATGGAAAAGTGAATGATGCGCAAACCGCGCACTCGCGCTTTTAAAATCGCCCGCTTAATCAACTTGAATTTATTTTTTGCGCGCAGGGTGGGCAGCCCTTTAATTAGTTTGACGTTGATATGCAGGGGTTGACTGGACTTAAATTCGGGGCGTGTATCGTGCCGCTGCAAGGAACCTTTACAGGGCGGTCTGCCGGCACCCGTGCGCTTGCCGCCTCTGCCACGATTTGTGAAGAGGTCTAGTTGCAGCATTTTCGATTTTTTTGTTGGCATACTTTTACTTACTCTCTAATCTTTTAAAGAATCGTTTCTCTCAAGTCGAAAGTTAACGGCAATTTAAAACATTTGAGCAAGCTTGGCAAATGAATTGGGTAGATATGAATAATATATTGTCAATGATCAGCGATTAATTCCCCGTATTAATTCCCCGTATTAATTCCCCGTATTAGTTCCCGTCTCAATTTTATACAAGTTAGAGTTTCATGCTCGGGCCAAGCTGAACTTAGACGTCACCCGAGTAACTTGCAGGGCCGATCATTCCCACATTAATCTTTGATTGGTTAATAGCTTGTTAGCGGAAAGTGCTATTATACTTCATTAAAAACGACAAGTTGCCGCTGAACGGTCGCACCCTTCGCGGGTACGTGGATTGAAACCCCAAAACATGGCACCAATCGCCCGACTCGCGCCCGAGTCGCACCCTTCGCGGGTGCGTGGTTTGAAACAAGTTTCGAGATATAACTTTTCTTATCATCTTTTAAATGATGAGCGACTTCACATGGCAGTAGATAATTGTCAGCGCTAGAGCGGAGAATGGAGCGAGCGCGCACTTGAGAGGGAAGTTGTAGCTCCCGCTAAATATTGCAAGTTGATGGATGATATTTCGTCGTTATTTTGAAATGAAAGTATTTTTTTATCTTTTTTTGGTCACGGAGTTCAGCGCTAGCGCGGTTACAAAGTCTTTTTTTACTATTTTTAGTGTCACTTTATAAAATTATCATAGGCGCCATTTCACTGGCTCCGGGAGAGGCTTGCACCTCGGTTAAAGCACGCTTATCTAGGCGCACCATTTCCTTGCTCTTGGTAAAAATGCCCACCATTTTTAAAAAAAATTTTGCCACTTCTGCGGCAAGACCTTTTCGCATGGAGTGGGGTGCCGTTATACAATATACAACATTCTTTGACTCGTTTTTTGGTTATTGGGCGGGCAGTGGGCGTCTTGCATGACCTGAATATTTTTTATTTTCACAGAATATCCGGCACAGCATATTCATGAAACCGTGCCAGTAAAAGGAAATTCCCATTGATAAAAGAAACAAGAAACAAGAAACAAGAAACAAGAAACAAGAAACAAGAAACAAGACATTAAAACCGACACCTAAGAATGTGAATAATTTATAGAGTAAACAATATATTATTCGCAAAAAATTTAAGTCTTGCAGCAGAAATGCGCTAAAACATCAAAGACATAAAAAGACACTCATACGAGCAAGAGATACCTGGCAGATTTAAGACCAAGGTCTAAATTATCCAGCAGGAGAAGATTCTATGAAATATTTGGTGTTTTATATTCTAATCGGGCAATTAACCATGCAGCTTTTCATGGCCACTGCTGATGCCCTCGACAGCAAAGAAATTGAACAGCAATTGATGGGAAATTTTAATTATTTAATTGAGTCGCAAGTTAATTGTGCCGATGAGTTGGCAGCGGGAAAATATATTTGCGATAAGGAAACGCCTGGGGAGAGGAGAATTTTGGGCACGTGGGACGCACATATTATTCCTCTCATAATCAAAAAAAATTACCCTCTACGCATTGTCGATTCAAATATGTTTGTCACTGCTCATACCGTTTTTCCTTTATTTTTTCTGCGTTTTTTAGACCCTAATTTAGAGGGCCAACGTTTAGATGCCGTCTATCGTGCCATGCAGGCGATTAATCTCTTTAAAAGGAATGGTGCCTTTGCGTTTTGGCCAGAAATTGGCCCCTCTCGAGCGGGACAAGTCAATAGGATCGGCCCGCTGAATTTATCGCCCCTATTATTAATGGCGCAATTAAAACTTATAGATAAGGTCCAAAATTTTTTCCATTTTAAATTATACCCTCAAAACCTACGCTATTTAGAGAAAAATATTGACCTGGAGAATAATGAACTAGGCATGGACGCGCTCTTTAGTGTGCCCAATGATGCCGACGATACCGCCCTGGGAATTGTTAGTAATTATTATTTTTACCAAGATCAAGAAAATTCAGAGGGGTTGCAAGAATATTTAGACATGACCCAGCTTTTCGCTGGCCAAGTGGACAGTAGTGCCACCAGAAAGGACAGAAGATATAGAGATTATCTAAAGAGCTGTAAAAAACAAGTCTTGGGAATTACCAACGAGCAGGATCGGCAACGACTTTTTCAAGATGAACAATTCTTAAAAAAATGCTCTTTAGACGATCCCAGGGAGTCGTGGAGATATAGCGCCTACGAAAACAAATATTCGGGGGCCTTTCTCACTTGGCTGTACGATGAAAAGGCGCCGATTTATGACCAACCGGAAAAGGGAGTTTTTCTCACTGGTCAAAATTCCGTGGACTGCAATGTGCTGGCCAACGTCCTCTATTCTTTATCATTGACGGAAAAAAGGCAGGACCCAAATTTAAGACCGGGCTATCTTAACTCTTGCAATGCCATTACAAATACCATTCTCGATGCCGATAATAAATTATTCAAAACCCCCTCGCCACGAAAAATTGACATTGGGGAAACTTCGGTTTGGAAATATTGTGGACTCTATTATCCCGCCCATATGACCTTTCCCTATCTTATATCCAAAGCGGTCAGCGAGGCCAATGCCTGCCAAGATTTAAACGCTATTGAGCAAAAAAGATTTGATATCGCCATGGACACCTTATTGGAGGATATCATTCAGGAGCAAGACCTGGTGGACAAAAATAAAGCTGCTGGTCAATGGTATGAGAAAATTGATAAGACGCTAGC
>Ga0316206_1001299_pt1 | contig 23288 bp, 20 predicted proteins | sample 6monthpyrite_MG_FD_204942 | JGI IMG/M metagenome (GOLD analysis project Ga0316206, IMG submission 204942) | Microbial mat bacterial communities from mineral coupon in-situ incubated in ocean water Damariscotta River, Maine, United States -... | ecosystem: Environmental > Aquatic > Marine >... | reverse complement strand
CCAGCAATAGTAATCTTTTTGAAATCTTAAGAAGTATGCGGCTGACACCTGCCACTAGAACATTCGCCAGTTTTCTTCCTATTCCATAATATTAAATAATGGAACTCCATAATACTCAGAAAAATATAAATACCCAACCTCTTAGCACCCATAGAGTTTTTAATAATTGGAATGTTGTAGCAAAGGGTTGGTATCTTGTTTGCGAGTCAAAGAAGTTAAAGGTCTCGTCAGTTAATTCTTTTAATATAAATGGTCAGTCTATAGCTATTTTTCGGGATGGCCATGGGAAAGTCCACGCAATGGATGGTTACTGTGCACATATGGGAGTCGATCTGGGGATTGGAAAGGTCATTAATAATAATCTTCGGTGTTTTTTCCATCATTGGCAGTATGATAAAAATGGCGATTGTGTACATATCCCCGCGCAAAAAGAAATTCCCAAAAAGGCCTGCCTAAAAGGCTATAGAACTTCTGAGAAATATGGACATATTTGGGTTTATCCATCAAAAAACGGCCCCGATGACGTCCTAGAAATCCCCGCTCTTGAAGGCGTCGACATTGTCTCGCGAGCTGGAAAAAGCTACAAAAGAAAATGTCATTATCATATTACAATGATTAATGGAATTGATCCGCAACACCTTAGCACTGTTCATGGAATTAATATCAAAATGGACATCAATATTAAAGAGGATACCTCTAATAGAATAGATATCGAACTAAGGGGTGAAGTCCCCGCCACCAACATAAAAGAAAAAATATGGAAATACGTTCTTGGAAATAATTATGCCTATTCTATGAAATATGCCGATGGGACATTAGCAGCATTGACCACGATGAAAGATGTAAAACTTTTTAACAAGTTTAAAATTATTCCAGAATTATATATGCTCTTTGCTTATAAATCTGATGGTTTGCAGAATACTATTGTCAATACGATTTTTGTCACAAAAAAAAGAAAAGGCCTCTTTGGGCCTTTGAAATCTCACTTCATCCTATGGATAACCTCCCAACTTTTAAAAGTTCTGCAAGGTGAAGATGGTGAGGTTTATGAAAATATACGCTTTAAAACCGATTGTCTCCTGCCGATAGACGCACCTGTGGCAAAGTATATTAAATATATAAATGGTCTTGCTGTATCAAAGTGGAGTAGAGACACGAAACATTATCAAAAATAAAAAGTTATTCTTGGTTGTTGGGAAGTTTTAATAAATCTCGTGGATTTTTAATGTTTAAGGTATGTCTGATACCTCGTTGCAAGAGGCGGATATTTTCTTCTTGATAAAATCCAGTGTAAGGATAAGAGTATTTCTCTTTGATCTCCTTAGGGGTTTCATAATTCTCCAGTAACGTAATTGCGCTAATAATATATTCTCCAGCCGCGTGATTTGGTGCGAGTGGGACGAAATAGGAAATGTATTTAATGCCGTCCTCCTTTTGTATTTCCTCTGCATCTGCACCAAAGTGGAGTTCTTTTCCAATAGGACTTCTGATGTAGAGATGAATGGACTCCTTACCTCTATCGAGACCTGTGGTAGGGATTAAAATATGGATACTAGCATTGCCACCTAATGAGTTTGCTGCATAATGAGGTTGCATGGTTATTTTATTAACTAAAATATGGGGGGGGGTATTATCAGATACATTTGATTCATGAGTAATGTTAAAATGAGCATTGTCCCTGGGAATATCTACTGATAATTCCTTATCCAAAAAATAGAAAAATTTATTACTAGGTTGACCATAAAATAAAGTAATATTTGTAACCTTAAAAATTTCACTTTTTAGTACGCCGGGTATTTGTATCGTGAATATAACCTTCTGTTCGCCGATTTTAGATAAAAAATTTGAATCTCTTGGTCTTACAATGTAATGAAATGTTTTCAAGCTTTTTTGTCCTTCTAATATCACCATAATTTTTTTGAGTTTTTTAGTATGTTGCATGGGCAATTCAAATTTAACAAAAGTATCTGTGGGTAAAGGTTCAACGAATATTTTAGTATCAGAGAGAATTTTTTCTTCATTGATGGGGACGTCTATCGTTGAAGTTAAAAACGGTTTTCTTTTGCCAAGAATGGTATAATCTTTTGATACAGAGGAAAATGAAACAGTTTTTTTATTGCCCGCTTTGTCTTGTAGATCGACGGCGGCAAGAGAGAATATGCAATGTCTTAATTTTTCTAACCCTTTTGTGATAGTGGTTTTAAATCTCCCCTCTAAGGGGTTGATAAGGTCTTCTGCGCTAAAGGAAAGAGTTGGAGCGCAATTATTTTCCTCCGCGGCAAACTCCAATTCGATGGACTGGATACCAGAAATATCGTCAAACGCTCCTATCAGCTCAAGGTCAAATTGGGCCTTCTCGGATTCGCCAATAGCTGGAGGATAAGTAATATTAATTTTAATAGAGTCTGCAGTTATATTTTCCATATAGGGTGCTTCAGTATCGGGATTTTTCGATATTAAAGAGGTCTTCACATTGTCGGCAGCATCGGTAAAATACTCGGTATCAAAAAAAATATTATGCCTTATCCATGAATATTTTTCTGCTGCTTTATGCTTAATGTTCTCGCTATTATCTATAAAATGGGCAAATGTCTCCGCAAAATCTTCACCTGGTTTCGTCCACGCGTAATCAGAGACAAAATTATCCATCCCCATTCTTATTGCATAATCTCCCGCTGCATTTTTTTCCCAAGAGATGGCCAAAAAATCATCGCGGATGGCAGGTGATAGAGCGTGCCAAACTGCATGACCAACTTCGTGCAAGAAAGTTCCCTCGCCAAAAGAGTCGTCGTCGGCACTTGGTAGGAAGGCGGGATCTGCCATTCTTATAATTTTTTTATCATGCGAATAGTTGGCGGCTGCATTTTTAGGTAATTTAAATCCCCCTTGCATCCTCACAATTTTTTCTAAATGCCAACTCTGAACGATTTGTGGCGGCAAATCTATTAATTGGTTTAATAAGAGTGCTGTTTCCCGATGGGTGAAATTGCGTTGAAATTTAAAGTCGTATGTGCCACTGACTGGGTAGGTTTGCAAATTATATTTTTTTTGCAGAAAGCTTTTTAAGGTTTCTGTGGAAGCGAGTAAAATGTTTAGTTGTCGATACAACTCATTATTGTATTCCATCGTCAATTTCAGTTCATTTGCATCTAAGGTGGTGGGGTTTGCTTGCAAGGCATTGATCATTTGACTGAAGGATTGTGCCCACGTTTTTGATCCCGCATTTTTACTAAAATAGAGAGATTTTTCTCCCCAGTTATTTTTCTTTATCTGTACTAGACTTGGCCCCGTCGCATCAGTGGTATAAATATTTAAGGGACCAGTTATTTCCATCGCCCGAAAATAAAGATAGAGTTCGCATAAAAATGCGGGAGTTATTGTTTGAGAATTTTTATCCTGCACTGAAACCAAAAAGTCTTTTTTTAACAAATTGATAAGGTTGTCTTTATCTAAGGATGCAACTTTTTTAACTATTTGTTGGAATTCTTGGGCGGTATAGATGCGGGCGTTTAGCGAAGTGCTGCTTATCAGTGGCACGATAAAAAGGGAGAGCACGATGAGTACTTTTTTTATTGATAAAAATAGATGATTTGTTTTAGGTTTCTTCATTAGTCGCGCCTTGCAAAATGTTTATTTTTTTTGAAGGTACAGAGTATCATTCGCAAGAAAATAGCTTACGCAAAACTAAGTTTCCTGTAAAAAAGAAAGGATAAGAGAGACATTAATGGGTTTTTTCTGGAGGGTTGTATGGAACGCGCCCAGACGTTTACAGCGATTTGATTTCATACTAATCTCTTATCAGAGGTTATCAGCGATAAGCTTTTTTATATTCTGATTCTCTTTAATTACAATGAGTTATATCTTTTACAAGCATTTGTTAGACGACATATGGAGGCAAGATTGGCGAAAAACAAGGAATACTGGGAAGGTTTAATTCAAGAAGCCATTAATCATAAGTCTGAATTAAATGACTTAGATTTTAAAGTGGATTTACCTGTCAACAATGAGAGGCTAAAGGAGCATATAAATGCGTATGCCCACACACGCGAGGGAGGTAGTTTTGTGTTTGGGATTAGTGATGCAGGCGCTTCCTATAGGTATACTGGAGGTGCCTTAAATTTCTCCGATATTCAACATAAAATATCAAATATCGCTCAGAACTCGCAAGATCCCCCTGTTAGCGTAAATAATTATATCGTTAAGACTTCACTCGGTGACGTGCTTTGCGTACATATTGATGAAGGAGTGAATAGGCCCGTTTTTATAAAAAATCGAGCACCATTTGGTGGCCAGGCTTGCTTCAAAAGGGTTGCCGCCAATACCGTCCCTATTTCAACAGAGGAAATAAGGGTTATGCTTGCTCAATCGACACATTACTCATTTGATGAGTCAGCTGTGCAAGAATCAAATATTAGAGAGCTGGATTTTAAGAGGATAGCAGAAGTTTTTTCTGGCTTTCAGGCGAAGGATGGCGAAGATCAAAAAAATATAAATATACTCCTAGACAACAATATTATCACGAAACTTGGGGATAAGCTTTTCCCAACGGCCGCTGGACTTTTAATATTTGGAATAAATCCGCAGAGCATTAAAAGGTTTTCAAATGCATATATTGAATTCCAAAAATTTAGAGATACTACAAGGGCATCACCAATTAAAAAAGTTGAAATCAAAGGTAATATTCAAGAGCAACTTGAACAATCAATAGATCTTTTGATGCAATATTTATGGGTTCTGCCAAAAATTGGCAAAAGTGGAAAGAGAGTCGAAATTCCAGTCTATGACCTTGCAGTGATTAGAGAAGTTATGACTAATGCGCTTGTACATAGAGATTATACTAAAATGTATTATCCCGTAAAGGTGGCGCTATTCAAAGATCGGGTCGAAGTAGAAAATATTGGCGGCTTGATGCCTGGTTTGACAGTTCTTAATTTTGTGCACAAGAGAGATTGGAGGAACCCACTTATGGCCCAACTTACAAAAAAAGTGGGATTTGGTGAAATGGATGGCCAAGGAATAGACCGGATATACTCGCTCTCTCGTGCCATACAAGTACCCACACCAATATTTAGGGATGATCACGATTCATTTACTGCGATTCTACTCGGTCCAAAGGCGTTCGATGAGTTAGCGCCAGAACAAAAAAGGTTGTCTGTTATAGTCTTATTAATATTTGAAAAAATAATTGATAATGAAGCTTTAAGAAATAACTTTGACATTAAGGCAGAACAGGCAAGCAACCTCATAAAGTCTATGATCGGCGATGGAACTATAATGCAAACAAATAAAAGTAGAAAACATGCGAAATATAGTCTTTCTGAAAAATATCAGGAAATGGTAAACTCATGACGATAACTTACCGAGATGGCAAACCGGTGGCGATAGATGCAGAGCTAGATTGCCAATAAAGCTAAAATAAGTGGCATACCTCGGCCAGAGGTGATAGGTTCTTGCAAACCAATCGACGAGTATTTTGTGAGTAATGTTAAAGCCTTAGTTCTTATTCCGTCCCGTTATGCCTCGGCCCGATTTCCGGGAAAACCTCTGGCCCCCATTTTGGGTAAATCTATGATTCAATGGGTCTATGAAGGTTGCCGCTCATCTGGCTTTGCCACTTGGGTGGTCACCGATCACGATGCCATCGAGGAGTGTGTGAAAGGCTTTGGGGGAAATGTTTGTCGCGTTGACGATGAGGTGGCCTCGGGCAGCGAAAGAATTCAATTGGCCTATACGCGATATTTTTCTCAAGATGATTACCAATATATTATCAATGTACAGGGTGATGAACCATTGTTACAGGGTGCCGTTTTACAAGAGTTGGTGTTTAAACAGCGGGAACTGGCCACTCCAGTGGCGACATTGGTAAAGCGCTGTCAGGGTTTTGATAAGGAATTCTACGATGCCAATAAGGTCAAAGTGGCCTTGTCCAGCAAGGGAATTTGTCATTATTTTTCCCGTGCTCCGATTCCCTTTGTGCGAGATGCGGACATGCCATTGTCGGAACAAAATTGGTTTTTGCATATTGGGGTTTATAGTTACACTCCGGCCGCGCTTTTGGCCTTTGGGCAACACCCTGTGACGGCCTTAGAGGACGCGGAAAAATTAGAACAATTGCGTGCCTTAGAGCTTGGGTTGAGCATTGGTGCACTGGTCTCCGCTGGCCAATATATTGGCGTTGATAAGCTGGAAGATATTCAAAAAATTGAAGGAGAATTAAATGGCGAAGGGTAATTCTACAAAGAAATATATTTTCTTTACCGGTGGGGTGGCGAGTTCCTTGGGGAAAGGTTTGGCGTCTGCCAGTGTCGCTGCATTGTTGGAGCGACGGGGTATAAAAATTAGTATGCTTAAAATGGACCCCTATATAAATGTAGATCCTGGCACCATGAGCCCTACTCAACACGGTGAGGTATTTGTCACCGACGATGGCGCTGAAACGGATTTAGATTTAGGCCATTACGAAAGGTTCACCTCCTTGACCTTGACGAAAAAAAGCAATTTCACCACGGGGCAGGTGTATCTGCAGGTTATAGAAAATGAGCGAGAGGGGAAGTATCTAGGCAAAACTGTGCAAGTGGTGCCGCATATTACCAATGAAATCAAAAGAAGAATTGATCTGGCGGCGGCGGAGAGCGACCTGCTCTTGGCGGAAATTGGTGGCACCGTTGGAGATATTGAATCTTTACCGTTTTTAGAATCGATTAGACAATTTGCTCAAGATGTCGGTCAAGAAAATGTGCTCTTTGTGCATTTAGTATTAATTCCCTATATCCACGCTGCCGGAGAGTTAAAGAGTAAACCCGCTCAACATTCGGTAAAAGAATTGAGATCCATTGGTCTCACTCCCAATGTTATTATTTGCCGCTCCGATCGGGATATCGAAGATCAATTATTGGATAAATTGGCGCTTTTTTGTAATGTTCCAAAGGATCAAATCTTTAAATCCATCGATGTGGATACCATCTATCGCGTGCCTTTGGAATTTAATCGCCAGGGGGTCGATGAAAAGATTACCGAGCTTTTGGGAATTTGGAGTGGCCGTCCTAAAATGGATGATTTGCAAAAAGTTGTCTATAATTTAGAAAATCCCCTGCGCAAAGTGCGTATCGGTATCGTGGGAAAATACACCGAACTTATTGAATCCTATAAATCGTTAATTGAGGCACTTTCTCATGGCGCGATTGCCAATCAATTGCAATTGGAACCCGTGTATATTGATGCCAAGGAAATAATCGACGAAAAAAAATGTGAGCATTTGCTTGGTCATGTGCATGGAATTTTAGTCCCTGGTGGGTTTGGTGAGCGAGGCACCGAGGGGAAAATTAAGGCCGCTCAATTTGCCCGTGAACATAAAATCCCCTACCTGGGAATTTGTCTGGGCATGCAAGTGGCCTTGATAGAATTTGCCAGGAATGTCGTCGGTATAAGTGATGCCACTTCTGAAGAGTTTTCCAATCATGGAAATTTAGTGGTTCACTATATGGATGGGCAAAGTAAAGGTGGTAGCAAAGGTGGTAATATGCGCCTTGGTGCCTACGATTGTGATTTAAAAGAGGGTAGCAAAGCGGCCAAAATTTATGGCCTAACGAAAATTTCTGAAAGGCATCGCCATCGTTTAGAAGTGAATAATGATTTTTTAGAGAGGGTAGAGGCCGCAGGCATGGTGGTCTCTGGTAAAAATAACACTCTTAATTTGGTGGAAGTTATTGAGCTTGCCGATCATCCTTATTTTGTCGCCTGTCAATATCATCCAGAGTTTAAATCCAGACCGCATGGCCCGCACCCCTTGTTTGACCATTTCATTCGGGAAGCGGATCGCTTGGCGCAAGGTAAATAAAAATTTTTTAGCAAGGGAAAAAAATGAAAAAAAAATTAGATCTCTTTATCGGCCCCTGCGTGTTGGAGAGTGAAGAATTAGCATGGGAAATTGCGGTTTACTTAAAAGAACATTTAGCGCAATTTTCTGAAAAAATTAACCTACATTTTAAAGGTAGTTTCGATAAGGCGAATAGAACTTCCATCGACTCCTATCGTGGCCCAGGGATTGTCGAGGGGCTCAGAATATTAAAAAAAATAAAGAGTGAACTGCAACTTGCCACCATCACAGATTTTCATCTACCGGAACAAGCAGATCAGGTGGCCGCAGTGGTAGATGTCTTGCAAATTCCCGCTTTTTTATGCCGGCAGACAGATCTTATCATTGCCGGGGCACAGGCCTGTAAAAAATATCAGAAAAAACTAAAAATTAAAAAGGGTCAATTTTTAAGTCCAAATGATTGTGGCAATATCGTTGAGAAGGCCGCTCATTTTTTACCAAAATCAGCGATCTATCTCACTGAACGTGGCACTTGTTTTGGTTATAATAATCTCGTGGTGGATATGGCCTCTTTTCAAATCATGCAGAGTTTTGGCGTTAAGGCGATACACGATGCCACCCATTGCGTGCAAAAACCTGGGGGCGATGGAAAAGTCACCGGAGGTAAACGGGAACAGGTGGAGGTCTTGGCCAAAGCAGCTATTGCCGCCGGTGCCGACGGCGTCTTTATCGAGTGTCACCCAACTCCCGAGTTAGCACTGTCAGATAAAACAACTTGCCTGGCATTGGATGAGATTCCCAAACTCGTTGAAAAATTATTAAAAATATATGAGGTTGTATAAATGCAAGATTTAGTAAATTCTTCACCAACATTAAGAGAAATCGCACAAAAGTTTAAGCATAAATTAGAAAAAATTAAGGTGCTGGCCTTCGATATCGATGGGGTCCTGACGGACGGTACTATTTGCTATGATGGCGCTGAAATGGGATGGAATAGAACTTTCTATGTGCAGGATGGTTATGGTCTCAAAATGATGATGCAAGCAGGTTTCAAAATTGCTATCATTTCTGGAGGTAGTAGCGTTGCTGTGAAAGAACGTTTTGAAAAATTGCTCCCGGTGGATTATTTTTTTGTCGGCAATGAAGATAAACGCCAGGCCTATAATACTATTTTAAATGACGGTTTTACGGACCAAGAAATTCTCTATATTGGTGATGAATTTTTTGATTTACCTCTGCTAAAACGTGCCGGTTTTTCCGCCACCACACCCGAAGCTAGCTTAGAAATCCAAGAAGCGGTGGACTATGTCACTGTCAGGAGTGCGGGCAGAGGATGTGCGCGAGAAATTATTGATATGCTCAGATATACGATTGGCTTCACTCCCAAAATTGCGGATTTCTAAATGAAACTCGACGAATTGAGTTTAGCAAAATTTATGGCGCTCTTAGATGAAGAGTACCAATGGCCCGCTGAGTACTTATTTAAATTTATCGTACCAGCTGCCCAAAGAGAACATTTTCAGAGCGAACTTTCCCTCACAACTTACTCTGAAAAACCTTCAAAAACCGGAAAATACACTGCCTTCACCTACAAATTAAAAATGCACTCAGCAGCTGAAGTGGTGGCGGTCTATCAAAAGGCCGCCAAAATCAGCGGAGTACTCTCTCTTTAATAAGTTTGCGTTCCTTAGAGTAAGTGTGGAAATAAATAGGCCGGAATGGAGTATACATAGAATTTTATAATTTTTGATAATTTTGAGCTTTTAAAGCGTATTTTTTTGAGTTGATTTTTTTGTAAAACGCGATGACTTGCCTGCATTCTTTTTTCTATATTTTTATCTATTGCTTGGGTGATTCTTCGATTGCCATCGCAAAAAACTGCCAATTCTGCGTTGTAATTTTGTGAACGGGGGTCAAAATTATAGGTACCAATCATAAAGTCACTGTCGTCAAATAAATAAGTTTTCGAATGGGTTCCATAGATTGTCTTTTGGGTGGCGGTATGAACTGTTGCTAAATCATCTGGAATAATGCCTTTATAGAGATAGAGTTCTAAGCCTCTATCGAGCCAATTGTATAGGCGTCCATTGGTGACTTTGATCATAAAATATTGGTCTGTGGACTTGAGTCCATTTGTTAGTAGTTTTACGGTGACACCATTGTCTAGAATGGCCTTTTTGAGGATTTTTTTTGCTTTTTTGTTGGCCACGAAATAGGGCGTGTCTATCACGATCTTTGTTTTTGCCGCTAAAATTCTCTTAAATAATTCTTTGCCGATATAACGATTCTTTTTTATGCTTTTTCCGGTGCCAGCAACTTCGGAAATCAAGGTTATTTGATCACATTTTCCATAAGTGATATTATCGGCTTGGGTGAGAGAAATATTTTTTATTTGTTTTTTTATTTCTCTGTCATGATCTGTTTCTACGAGAAATTTCCGCGCTATTCTTAATTTCTTTTTCTTTTTTGTCCTTTTCAGTCTTTTACTGTTTTTGTTTTGCCAGAATTCTTCATAAGTTTCCAGCATATTTTTTACGATGGGTCCTACGATATGAATATCCCGATCGAGAAAATTAAATTTATGGCCGAGGTCAAAATAATCATCTGCGATATTGCTGCTTCCAGTGAGAGCTTCTTTTTTATCTATGACAATGAGTTTTCTATGATTTCTATATTGCACCTTTTTTATACGGAGTATTTTTTTCGTATTAAAGTACTTGACCTCAATGTTATGTTCGCGCATGACGGTAGCGTAGTGACGGCCAAAAGTTTTTTTCGTGGAAAGATAATCGAGCAAAATTCTAACTTTTACTCCCTCTTGTGCCTTGGCAACCAAAGCTTGATTAAAAATTCGACCGGAGATATCGTCAGCGTAAATAAAATATTCTATATCGATACTTTCTTTTGCTCTGGCAATCATGTCGAGGCGTATTTGTAGCGCAGCAGAGCCTTGAGAAATAATGGCAATCTCATGGGGTTTGCTCGATGTGAAGATATGCTGGAATTCTTTTGCAGATAAGTTAAGTGTCGATATTATAAATAATAGGCAGAAAATTGAACTTTTACGCAAAACCATAATGATCCTCATCAATGAATAATTTAGTGTGCATTTTTTATAGTATTCACCAAGGATCTGACATAAACATTGAAAAAATTACATTATAAAAAAGCAAACGGTTTGCGTTAAATGCTCTCTGTTACTTTTTGGTAAAATTGGTATTACACTATTAAAATAATGTTTTTTTATAATTTTGCAGGGAGAGAGACGTGAAATTTGACACAGTTATGGTTGTAGGAGCAGGTGCATTCGGTACCTCAATCGCCTCTGTTTTGGCGAATAATTTTAAAAAGGTTATTCTCAAGGTACGTTCTGAAGATGTTTATCAAAGCATTAAAGCTGGGGAAAATGCAGTCTATCTGCCGGGGCTTAAACTAGCAAAGAATATTACCGCCGCATTAACTTGGGAGGAGTTTGACGCTCAGTGTGGTGGTGAGTTGGAGCTTATTGTCTCAGGTTTACCGACTGCGGGCATTAAAACATTTTTCTCTGATAATCACCAACGTTTTGAAAGTCTTTTTAAGCGAGGCATTCCCCTATGTTCACTTTCCAAAGGAATCGATCCAGATACATTAGAATTTTCCGATGATCTCTTTTTTGATATATTTCCAGATTATAAGGAGTTTTTTACTTTTTTGTCTGGGCCATCTTTCGCACGAGAAATTATGAATAAGGAGATTACGGCGGTTTCTGTTGCTGGTAGATCGCGCATCCATTTGCAAAAAACTGCCCAAATGTTAGACACCAGCTATTTTAAGGTTTTGTTGAGCTATGATGTTAAGGGTATTTTATTGGGTGGAGCGCTGAAGAACATCCTGGCCATCGCCGGTGGAATTATCGAAGGCCTGGGGTTCAACCATAATACCCGAGCAGCGATGATCACTCGGGGGATTGCTGAAATGTTAAGGTTTGGGAAGGTTTTTAATGCTCGTCCGGAAACTTTTTATGGCCTTAGCGGCATGGGGGATCTTATCTTAACCACTACGGGAGATTTATCGCGTAATAAAAGCTTTGGTATCGAAATCAGTAAGGGAAGATCTGCCCAGCAGATTATACAATCACAGAGAACGGTGGTGGAAGGTTATAAAACCGCAAAAGCTGCTTATCTTTTGGCAGAAAAGTATGCTATAAAGGCTACTATTTTTCATGGAGTTTATAGTGTTCTCTATGCAAATAAAAACCCTAGAGAAGTCATTCAGAAATTATTAAAAATGCCCTCTCGATTTGAAATAGAATAAATATATGAGCAGTAAAATTTTTTCAAAATCAGATTTAGGCAAGATCAAGCGAGCGGTTATGTCTGCTGAAGCGAAATCTTCCGTGGAAATTGTGCCGGTTTTCGACCAAATGAGTGACGAGTATAACGAAGCTAGTTATATCGGTGCTGTTTATGGTTCTTTATTAACAGTGCTAAGCCTTCTTGCCTATTCCTTTCTCAATGAATGGGAATATTTGGGAGCTAGTTATACTTTGGGAATAATCTGTTTGGGTTTTATCTGGGGCGCATTATTACCTTTTTTATCTCTACCCATCAAAAGGTTTTTAATGAGTAAAAAGATCTTACAGTTGCGCAGCCGGCAGAGAGCTTATCAACATTTTTTAAAGTATAATGTTTTTAATACAAAAGATCGGACAGGGGTACTTATTCATCTGAGTATGTTTGAACATTCGATTAATATCATTGGCGACGAAGGCATTAATAAATTAGTGGATCAATCCATTTGGGACACCATGATTAAAGATATTAGCGAACATATTCAAAAGGGTGAAAAAGTCGTAGGGATTGTTAATACCATTGAAAAATGTGGCAAAATTTTGGTGGATGCCGGGTTGGGCCAGCACGAGGAAGCTTCTAATGAATTAGAAGACGATTTGAGAAGCGATTGATGATGAAATTATTGTCCTTATCATTAATACTTTTTTCATTTCATTTAATGGCGTTAGACGTTCCCTATCTTTCAAATAGAGTGGTGGATGAAGCGCATATTCTTCCCGACGCTGCGGAATTAAGAATTCAGCAATATTTAAAGTCCTATGCCGTAAAATCTGGCCATCAAGTTGTGGTCTTAACGATTGATTCCTTGCAAGGGGAGGTCTTAGAAGAATATTCACTGAAGGTCGTGGAGCAGTGGCAGTTGGGAAAAAAAGGCCAAGACAACGGTGTTCTGCTCTTGGTGGCGAAAAAAGATCGGAAAATACGTATTGAAGTTGGTTATGGCCTGGAAGGTTCTTTAACTGACCTCAAGGCCAATCGTATTATTAGAAACGTCATAGTGCCCGCTTTTAAAAATGGCAATTATGTCGTTGGCATTGAAAAAGGTGTGGTGGCAATTATAGGAACTTTAGGTGGTTCTTATGAGCCTCCTATCGAAAAGCGCAGCAAGGCACGTGGCAAGAATAATCTTTTGTTTTTTATTTTAATTCTCTTATCTTTTTTCTTGAGTATTTTTGCTCGTCTGCGATCGGGTCGCTCTTCGTCAGCATATTACGGTAGTCACTCCTATGGTCGTGGCAGGGGGTCATTCGGGTCTGGTGGAGGCTTCTCCGGTGGTGGAGGCTCATTTGGCGGCGGCGGAAGTTCTGGCTCATGGTAATAATACTTGATGGGCTTATCAGCAGGAGTTTTTGATATGCGAAATTTATTATTTTTATGTTTATTAGGTAGTTTTGTGAGTTGTGGATTTAAAAGCATCCCTCAATCGAAAAATGATGTCGAGGCAAAATTGGCAGAAATTACCAATCAGTATAAAAGAAGAGCTGACCTTATTCCTAGTTTGGTGAACGTTGTGAAAGGCTATGCCTCCCACGAAAAGGAAACCTTACAAGGAGTTATTGCCGCCCGAGCTAAGGCAACCAGTACGACGATTAACGCCAATAATTTAAATGCGGGGTCCATGAAGGCTTTTTCACAGGCGCAATCTGGTCTCTCCAGCGCACTTTCAAAATTAATGGTGGTGGTAGAAAAGTACCCTAACCTCAAGGCCAATGAAAATTTTCGCGATTTGCAAAGTCAACTTGAGGGGACTGAAAATCGCATCACCGTGGCGCGAAACCGTTATATCAAATCTATTCAACAGTTTAATAATCTTGTGACGGTGCCGCCTGAATCCTGGACAAATAGTCTTTTTTATAAGCATCAAAAAATGCCACAATTTACCGTCGAAAATGCCCAGAGTTTAGAGACCGCTCCAAAGGTGGAGTTTAATTAAGATTTTTTTTGATCTTATTAAGTGAGATCGTTTCACCTAATTTAATCAATTCTCCATTTCTTTTTTGTATAAAATAGGCGGGAACTCCAACTAACTTATGTGACTTGAGATAATTGCCTATCAGAGGATCTCGTTTGGTCCAATCGGCAAGTAGTAATTTAATATTATTATCTTCCACTAATTTTTTAAACCTATTTGTGTCGAGGACAAGTTTCTCGTTGACCTTGCAGGTGAAGCACCATTTTGCGGTGAAGTCCATAAAAACTAAATCCCCAGAAGTCTGGTATTCCTGCATTTTTTCTACGCTCCATTTTTCCCAGGGCAGGCCATGGGTTTGTTTTTCTTTTAATAATTGGTTACCAGAAGATCCCAAGGTCAAAGGTGCCAAATTCATATTGATCAGCAGGAATAACGCCATTAAGAGAGCGGGAATCGTTGATAATTTTTTAAATTTTGATTTCTTATAACTAAAAACTGCAAAAAATATGAGAGCGAGTATTGAGTTTAACTTAATCATCGCCAAATTATTTTCTACTAAGGCGCTAAAAACATCCAATAGCCAGATCGCCGTTAAAATGAGAGTTAGACCTAAAAATTTTTTGAAATCATTCATCCATTCACCTGGTTTTGGTAAGAATGACACAAGAGATGGGAAAACCCCTGTCAGTAAAAAGGGAAATGCTAACCCTAAAGCGACGCCAGAAAAAATTAAAAGGGTATGCATAGCGGACGAGGTAAAGGCAAAGGTCAAGGCGGTTCCCAAGAAGGGGGCGCTACAAGGGGTTGATAAAATCGTCGCCAGTACACCACTTAGAAAATCACCACCAATGCCTTTTTTTAATTGAATATTACCTAACGATTGACCACCTGGGGTTTTGAATTCATAAAGACCAAACATATTCAAGGCCAAGACAAATAAAAAGAGAATCATAAGGGCGACAAAACGTGGGGACTGCAATTGAAATCCCCAACCAATACCAGATGTTGTGGATTTGAGGACCAAGATCACCGCGGCCAAAACCATAAAGGAAACAAAGATGCCCAGAGAGTAGAATAAATTATGCAATAAGATTTCTGATCTAGAGGTATTTTGGATTTTAATCATACCGAATAATTTCATCGTGATAATGGGTAGTACACAGGGCATGATATTCAGAATCAATCCTCCTACAAAGGCCAAGAGTAAATAATAAATGAGTGAGTCTTTGTCCTCCCCTCCATCTTTTGTAACGTCGGCGATCGGCTTTGCAATATTTTTAGAGTTGTCACTGGTAAAAATGGGCGTAAGCAGAGAATAAAAGTTTTGCATATTTTCTGCTGTATTGAGAGAGAATTTGGAAAACGATTTATTAATGACTTCCACTCGGCCGTTAAAAGGATTGGCATAGAGAAACTTAAAATTATATTCCTGCGCAAAATTTCCGTCAGCGGGAAATGCTATGGGGGGCTCGGCATATTCGCCATCAAAATCTAGGTGAATTCTGCCATAAATATTCCCTTTTTTGTCTTTGAATAGCTCTTCTTTTCTGATGTCAAATGGATTTGTTAAAAATGGTGTGAGCAGGTTGCGATGCTGCTGCAGTTTTACCAAATCTTTACTCTGTAAATTATAATAAAAGACTAATTTAAGATCTTCTTTTGAGTTTTTAGTGAGCACTAAATCTAGTGCCTCAGGAAAGCTTGTTGTGGTGGGGAGGGCCAAGCGCATCGTTTGGATTTCCACAGGGGCCGGTTGTGGTTGATAATCGATAGTGATTTCTTGTTTGCCTGGTATGCAGATATGCTTACACACTAGCCAATGAGATTTAATCGTTAAAGGTTTACCGGCCAAGCTTGATGGGATTTTATAAAAAAATGAGTTTTTTGATTCATAGCCATAGGCGGTTATCCCACCATTTTCCACATAAGTTTTTGGCGCCGGCCACTCTAATTCTGGTAACTGAACTTCTTTATCCACGGAAAAAAACTTGGTGCTAATGGGCAGTCCTGCATCCCCTGGATTTTTCCAATAGGTATGCCATTTAGGATAGTTTTTATAGTGCAAAACGAGATGATCACCGTCGGCAAAAGTGTAAATTTTTGCGGATAATTTGACGAGATCTGCAGTGGGTACTGGGATTTCCTGGTCAGAATTGGCATAGGCATAACAACTTATGAGGGTTAGAAATAAGCATATTAGTTTCATAATTTCCTTTTATTTAGATATCTTGTATTCTAGCAAAATTAGTCTAAATCTTACAATATGGACATGGATAAAATGTTAGCTAGCTGTCAAATTGTATTTCTCAACTTCTTTTTGGAGAATAATTCCGCATACTTTTAGTATCGGAAGATTGTTTGTCTTTGTGAGATTATTTCTAATATTCGCTAATTAATTCAATTTTAATGCCGATAGGTTATTTGGAATTTATAGATGCTTGAAGAATTGGCATTTTTAAATAAGGAAAAGCTATGGTCTCTAAATTACTAAAACTTGCCATGATATTCTCAACTTTCGGAATGTTAGGACTTTTTACATCTTGTGATTTGGTGAATCGAGTAGAAGTGAAGGCCGCTCGTATTAATAAATATGAGAAGGTGGCGATGCAGCTGGCGTATAAAAATCGTCAACTAAATGTCAAAATAAGTAAGTTAGAGCATCAGTTACAGGCCTTAAAATCAAAAAATAACTTTTTGAACATTAAAATGAATAAGGATGGCCCGACGATTGGACGTTTGCCAGCATCTATCGTCTCTGGAAAAAATGATTTGGTCCAGCAGGGGATCTATAAATGGTCACCTGGCCAGTTATTGGCAACGGCAGAGCAAGAGTTTCAAAAAAGGAATTTTGAAAAATCGTCGCAATTTTTTCAAACTTTTATTACAGAGCATAAGTCACAGGCCAATGATCAACTTTATTTTCAAGCTGGTATTGCAGCTTTTGAATCCGGCGAGCACCACGACTGGGCCTTGCAGAGTTTGCATGAAATCGTCGCTCACTATCCTCAATCAAAATACTATAGGGGAGCGAAACTGTGGATGGCCTTAACGCATCTTAAGTTAGGTGATGAAGGTAAGTTTTACGCTACAGTCGAAGAGTTTAGGAAAAAATATAAAAACACTCCAGAATGGAAAATATTGAGTACACATTATGCAAGTATCAGGAAAAAATATAGTCGGTAAATTATCTTTTGTGACCTTGTTTGTCATGCTCATGGCGAAATCTGCTTGGGCGCAAGATCTTGGCGTTATTAATAATGTCTCGGGTAATGTGTTTATCTATTCTAAGGAAAAGCTCACAAAGCTCAAGATTGGAGATAGTTATTCTGAGGCAGACGAAATTATCACTGAAGAGGGGGCGCAAGTAACTTTTTCCGATTTTTATGACCATAAGTTTCATCTCTCTGGATCGGGACATCTCAAACTTTGGAAAAAATGGTCGCAATTGATAAAGGGCCATATTTGGATTCAATCATTTCATAAAAAAGAAGTTTTTGTCATGAAGACTGCCAATGCCCAGATGTTTTATCCCAGTGGTGAGGGTATTTTTTCCTTTGACCAAGAATCTGGAAAAACTCAACTACTTGTCGTTAATGGAACTTTTACTCTGAACAATTTATTACAAGATCACTTTACTGAAAGAGTTGCAAGCGGGCAATTTTCCTTCGTCGATGATCACTATAACGACGGTAGGCCGAGAAAAGGCACAAGTATTGGTGAACATTCTTTCCATAAAATAACCTCATTATTTAGAGGAATTGTTCCCTTATTAAAGCAAAATATACCCGTTAGAAAAAATAAGACCATGAACAGTCAAAGCCGAAAAATCGCCTCCGTAGAAAATGCCTCTATGAGGGTTAAGCGGGGAGACAAATTTAATCTTAATAAGTTTTATGCTAAAAAGTTGCAGAGGGTAAAGCTTGTCGGAAAGACTAAAAGGAGACAGCGTAAACCGTTGCCATCGTCGCGGGTTAAAATGCGCATTTTTGGCCGTGGTAAACCTACTCAAGCACAGTTTTCTCAAAGAGAAAAATCAAATAGAAGAAAGCCAGCAAGTAGGTCTAGGGGCAATCGTGCTCCCGCATCAATTCCTATCGCAGCTGCAAAGGGCAGAAAATCTCCCTCAGCACAAGATGGATTTGAGAATTCCTTGAAGACAGAATATAGCGAACAAACACGGCATCCATCTGAGCTCAACAAGTTGATTAAAGACTTAAAAAGCTATAATCAAGATTATAACATCGCATATTAATCCTATAATAAATGCTCAAATATAAGCTTTCACATTGTCCGATATCGGCCCTTAGGCTATAGTCTTTTAAGATTAACCTTTATTTTTCAGTGGAGTCAAAATATGACAAAACTCGGCCACGAACCATCATTAACCTATGATGATGTTCTCATTAAACCTAGTTATTCTGAAATTTTGCCTAGTGAGACCTCTCTCGATGCAAGATTTTCGAGAAATATTCCTCTGCGCATTCCCTTAGTTTCTGCGGCAATGGACACCGTTACCGAGGCACCGGTGGCGATCATTATGGCACAGCAAGGGGGCATTGGTGTCATTCATAAAAATATGTCCGCCGTTTTGCAGGCGCGAGAAGTTGAAAAAGTTAAAAAATATGAAGCGGGAATGATTCTAGATCCCATTACGGTGGGCCCCGAGGATACCCTAAGCCATGTCCATGAATTGACCTCTAAATACAAAATTACTGGCATGCCCGTGGTAGATAAAAATAAGCTAGTGGGCATATTGACCAATCGAGATATGCGTTTTGAAAGTGATCTGGCGCTTTTAGTAAAAGATATGATGACCCCCACCGGGCGCTTAATTACCGCACCCACATCTATTGATATGGATGAAGCGAAGAAATTATTGCATTTAAATCGCATCGAAAAACTTCCGGTTATCGACGATGAAGGAAAATTAAAAGGGCTTATTACTATTCGTGATATTAAAAATATAATGGCCCATCCAACAGCTAATAAAGATGCTCAAGGGCGTTTGAGAGTTGCCGCCGCTATGGGGGTGGGAGAGCAGGAGATAGAGCGGGCGACATTATTGGTGCAAGCTGGCGTGGATGCTCTAGTGGTGGATACAGCGCATGGCCATTCAAAAGGTGTGATTGAGATGGTCAGGTCTCTTAAGAAAAAATTCACGGGAGTTGATATAGTCGCGGGCAATATTGCCACCGCTTTGGCCTGTGAAGCTTTAATTGAGGCGGGAGCCGATGCTGTTAAGGTGGGCATAGGCCCTGGCTCTATTTGTACCACTAGGGTGGTGGCCGGCGTTGGTGTGCCTCAATTGAGCGCTCTTTTAGAATGCCGTGCCGTTTGTGATAAGGCGGGAATTCCTTTTATCGCAGATGGTGGTATCAAATTTTCAGGGGATATCGTCAAGGCGTTAGCAGCGGGTGCCACTTGTATTATGGTGGGCTCACTTTTTGCTGGTTGTGATGAAACCCCTGGCGAAATGATTCTCTATCAGGGGCGCTCCTATAAAGTCTATCGCGGTATGGGATCTTTAGGTGCCATGGCACAAGGATCAAAAGATCGTTATGGGCAGGGTAATATTGATAATATCGGCAAACTTGTGCCAGAGGGAATTGAAGGGCAAGTGCCTTATAGAGGCCCTATCGCCAATAATATTTATCAACTTCTCGGTGGTGTACGTGCAGGTATGGGCTATGTCGGCGCAAAAAATCTCAATGAGCTGCGAGAAAAGGCCGAGTTTATTAAAATAACTGCGGCTTCTCTCAAGGAAAATCATCCTCACGATGTGATCATTACGAAAGAAGCTCCTAATTATTCTCTACTTTAAAGGACTGGCAATGAGCACTCGACAAATTTGGATCGTAGATTTTGGGTCTCAATATACTCAATTAATTACTCGAAAAACTCGCGAGCTTGGTTATTCGAGTGAAATCTTGACCTTTGAGCAAATAAAACAACTTTTTTTTGCAGGAAAAAAACCGCGGGCACTAATTTTATCTGGTGGCCCCCTTTCAGTTTTTGCAGATGAAAATGATTATAGTTTTTTATTTACAGACCCGGCGCTACCCATTTTGGGGATTTGCTACGGCATGCAGCTCATGGGAAAATATTTTGGTGGCACGGTTGAACGGGGTATTGTCGGGGAATATGGCCATGCAAAGATTCATTTAAAAGGTGACTCGCAAATGACTGGCCATCCTAAAGAGTGGAATGTCTGGATGAGCCATTCAGATCATGTCAGTGTCCTACCAGATAAATTTTTCGTCAAAATGGAAAGCCATAATAACCTCCTAGCGGCGATGGCCCATGAGAGCAGGCCTCTCCTTGGTCTGCAATTTCATCCCGAAGTTGAGCATAGTGAACATGGTAAGGAAACTCTGACTTATTTTTACAAAGAAGTTGCCGCTTTGGAGCAAGATTGGACCGCCAGTGAAATGCTCACAGAGGCTACTGGCCTGGTAAAAAGTATTGGTGATGAGGCCAATGTTCTCTGCGCATTTTCAGGGGGAGTTGACTCATTAGTCGCGGCCACCTTAGCGGCCAAAGTCTTGGGCCATCGTCTGCATTGTTTTTTTGTAGATAATGGACTCTTGCGGCCACAAGATTATGGGCATATTGAAACTCTTAAAAAAGAAACCGCCCTGAACATTGAAATAATTGATGCCAAAGAACTTTTTCTAAATAAGTTAAAGGGTATTTCTGAACCCGAAAAAAAGCGCAAGGCGATAGGCACGACCTTTATTCAGGTTTTTGAGAAAAAGGTTCACGAGTATGAACAAAATCATCATATTAAATTTGATTATTTATTGCAGGGGACACTCTATCCCGATGTCATTGAGTCCATCAGTCCGCATATTAAAGGCGGTAAATCCGTCACCATAAAATCTCATCATAATGTTGGTGGGCTGCCCGAGAGGATGAATTTAAAATTATTAGAACCTCTGCGCTATTTATTTAAAGATGAGGTTAGGGCGCTAGGGGCGGAATTAAATCTGCATCACGCATGGGTACACCGCCATCCTTTTCCAGGGCCAGGCATAGGGGTGCGGATACTAGGAGAGGTGAAACCAGAGTCTATAATCAAAGTTCAATTATCAGACCAAATTCTTTTTGAAGAGCTGACCACCCAGAACCTTTATCATACCACCTGGCAGGCCTTCACAGTTTTATTGCCCATTCAAACGGTTGGAGTCAAAGGTGACGGGCGCGCCTATGAAGAAGTGATCTGCCTGCGCATGGTCAACTCAACAGACGGCATGACCGCCAAATGGACGGAGGTACCCTATAGCTTTTTAACAAAAGTTTCATCTCGCATTACCAATGAAGTGGCCGGTGTCACGCGAGTGGTTTACGATATCACCGCCAAGCCTCCGGGCACCATTGAGTGGGAATAAATTAAAGTAAAAAAGCATTCACCATGGCCCAATTCCTAACTTAACCCAACTCATGAGGAGGCAATATTGAAAGGTCAAAGCTCGTACAATTTGGATTTGATTTTAATAAAACTTTAATTAGGTTATTTATAAAGGGTCTAATTTCTAAAGATGAAAAACCGGACTGGCCGTAAACAAATGGGGCACCGTCAGTAAAAAAATACAAATCTTCAGCAAACTTTTCGTTATTATACTTATTTAAAAAATTTCGTAATTTTGAGCGTTGGTATTTACAGGAATTAAGTTTATGGCATTTTCCATCACTTGTTCGACACAGGCCAAAGGTATAAAAAACCTTACCAGCTTGCTCTTGCTCATAATCAGGTTTCATCGAAAGAAAAATATCTTCGCCATGAAATCCAATATCTGATAATTGCAGCATTTCAGCTTGAGAAAATTGAGAGAGTAGGCCAACTATTAATACAATCATCATTTTTTTCATAAAATCTCCTCTTCAATCTTTATTTATAATATTACATACTTTAAAATTTAACTGCTCGTCGCATCAATTTTAGCAGGTCGATCTTGTGTAACAATATATTCCTTATGACCTTGTAATAATTACTCACTGGAACGAGTTGGTATGTAAGTATTCGTGCATGGCAGGCCCCATATGATCGTGAGTTATCATCATTTCCAAATTATTTAGAAGTCGTGATTTCTTAGGTATTCGTGCCATGCACACGGTGTTTTGCGGTGAACGCATTGTCTTGCGTGCATGGCACCCATTTTTCAACAAGGTTAACTGGAAATGAGATTAAATTTATTCGACATCATTTTAAAATGAAACTAAAGTCTTTTGGAGAAAGATTCGGTGATGTTGCTCATTCGGCAGTAATAAAATGGGAAAAATATGGCGACAATTCGACCAATATGAATTGGGCCTGTGAAAAAGATGTAAGGTTATCTATTATTAATGAGCTTCGGCCTAGATCATTGAGAACTGCATATGTTAACCTAGAAAAGGTAGCTCCTAGTAAAATATCTAAAATTACGATTGATACCGACGATATTTTAGCAGCATAAAAATATCAAATTTAGCTATTAGAGCAAGTAAGTTAAAGTTTGGAAGACAACCTAACCACTCAAATCGATTATCGAAGATCATTTTTTATATCAATGGGAATTTCCTTTTGCTGGCACCGTTTCAGGACACCACTAGTCGGGCATTCTCTGCGCCATCCGAGCGCCAGCGCAGCCAAAAGCACCAGCGCAGCAAAAAGCGCCAGCGCAGCAATAGAGCGCCAGCGCAGCAAAAAGCGGCAGGGCAGCAACAGAGCGCTAGCGCAGCAAAGAGCGCCAGCGCAGCATAGAGCGCCAGGGCAGCAACAGAGCGCTAGCGCAGGAAAAAGCACCCGCGCAGCAAAGAGCGCCAGCGCAGCAATAGAGCGCCAGCGCGGCAATAGAGCGCCAGCGCGGCAATAGAGCGCCAGCGCAGCAATAGAGCAGCAGCGCAGCAAAAAGCGCCAGCGCAGCAAAAAGCGCCAGCGCAGCAATAGAGCGCCAGCGCATCATCTTCAGCACTAGCGCGCCCCCATCCCCGCCATGCCAAAAACTTTCACCCCCTCCCGAAAATTGCAGTTTCTGCATAGCAGTAATGTGTTCTCAGCAGTACCGCGCCCACCGAGAGCGACTGGGATTCGATGCTCAAACTGCAAGGCAAAGGTGGAGGAGCAATTTTCGCACTTAAAATCCGCCCGTGCCAACGCCCCTCGCCTAACCTCAATAGGAAGTGTGCGGCGACTCTTAGAGGAATTTTTTTGTGGGTCGCCAGTTAAGGGCGGCCGCGCCTGCGGGTT
>Ga0316206_1001298_pt1 | contig 23301 bp, 20 predicted proteins | sample 6monthpyrite_MG_FD_204942 | JGI IMG/M metagenome (GOLD analysis project Ga0316206, IMG submission 204942) | Microbial mat bacterial communities from mineral coupon in-situ incubated in ocean water Damariscotta River, Maine, United States -... | ecosystem: Environmental > Aquatic > Marine >... | reverse complement strand
TTTCTGACCATAATTATAGCTAGGAGGAAGTATGAACTTTAAAACAGGGAAATTAACAACAGGAAAGATTTTAAAAGCATTTCGTAATAGATTTGGTTTAACCCAGAAAGAAGTTGCAAAAGCAGTTGATATTTCGGTTTCAAATTTGTCAGCACTTGAAAATGATAAAAGAAATATTGGAGCTGAATTGGCCGGACGATTTTCTGTCATTTATGGTGTCCGCGTCGAGAGACTACTGTTCCCCAACGGTCTCAAGGGTTTAAAAGGTTACAAAAAATTAGAGAAGTTAAAAAGTAAATTAGAAGAAGCTGCTTAATGAAAGTTAGACTGATTCTGCCATGCTTAGAATTTTGGGGTAGTTACAAAGACTCTTACAATAAAGTCGATCACCACGATTGCGTGAAAGCATTTAAGATTTGTTACTTTAGGGTTGTTTGTCGATGATTTTTTGCCAAAAGAAAACATATTTCATGGCCTGCTGGATGGCGGATTGTTTGAGGTTCGCAGCGCCTCCGTGGCCACCTTCGGTATTTTCGTAATATAAGACTGAATGGCCTTGTTGCTGCATTCGGGCGACCATTTTTCGAGCGTGGCCGGGGTGGACTCTGTCGTCTTTTGTCGATGTAAAGAAGTAAACTTCTGGGTAGGAGGTTGCTGGGAAAACATTTTGGTAGGGGGAATATTGTAAAATATATTTTCGTTGAGAGGGGATGTCGGGGTTTCCGTATTCGGCCATCCAGCTGGCGCCAGCAAGGAGTTTATGATATCTCAACATGTCTAGGAGGGGGACCGAGCAAGCGACAGCATGATATAATTCTGGTCGTTGGGTAAAGGCCACTGCTACCAAGAGTCCACCGTTGCTGGCCCCTGCTATTGCCAAGTGACGTGGTGAAGTTATTTTTCTGCGGATTAAGTCCTCTGCAACGGCATGGAAGTCGTCATAGGAATTTTGGCGTTTTTCCTTCATTGCGGCCTGATGCCATTTTGGGCCAAATTCTCCTCCACCACGAATATTCGCCAGAACATAGGTTCCACCCTTGGCAAGCCATTGGGTGCCGAGGGTGGGAGAATAGTAGGCGCCCATAGAGTTGGAAAACCCTCCATAGCCATATAAGTAAGTCGGATTTTTTTCATTGTAAGGCATATATTTTTGTCTTACGATAAAATAGGGAATGAGGGTTCCGTCTCGACTTTTGGCATGTAGCTGCTCAACAGTCATATGAGAACTGTCAAAATAACTCTTTTTATTTTTGAGCTTTTCTTGTTTAAGGTTTTTGATATTAAATAAAAAACTAGTTTCTGGTGTTAAAAAATTTTCGTAATAATAGATAAACTCATTTGAATTATATCTGGTGGCGGAAAATGATAGTGTGCCATTTTTAGGCAATGCCAATTTTTCCATCCACCATTGCCCTTCTTTCAGCTTTGTTCGGTAGGCTTCGCTCTTCACATTTTGCGAGATATTTAGGAGAATGAAGGATTTTGTCACAGCGACATTTTCTAAACTGGATCGCTCACTTGGTGACCAAATGATTTTGAGCGCATCTTTTAAATGATTAGATGATAGGGCAGATATTTTTAAGGAAAGTAAGGAGCCCGACGGGATTTCCTTTGTCATACCCGAGCTAGGGTCGGCGCTCCAATTTTTTCTATTTTTTAAAATTAAATAATCTTTAAAAACGTTTTCGATGACAATATGAGTGGGAATATTGAGCTGTCGTAATTTTTTTTCTCCATCAAAGAGAATAAAAACATCTTGGTTGAAAAAATCGAGTTCGCGAATAAATAAGGTGAATTTGTGCTGGGGATTATCTGAACGCCAAGTGAGAACCGAAACATCTTCTTTTTTTCCTGCAAAAATTACTCGAGATGATTTAATGGGAGTTCCCCTGCTCCACAGTCGAGCGGTGCGAGGATAGCCCGAAGTCGTGAGTGAATTTTCTCCAAGATCAAGGCCTATGTAGAGGTGATCTTTATCAATCCAGGTCAAATGATGTTTAGACTCCGGTAAAAAAAAAGCATTTTCCTTAACGAATTTCTTTTTTGCGGTATCGAATTCACGCGCCTCTACTGCATCGCCACCTCCATTGGATATCTTTATCATGCATATAATATATTTTGGTGCTAAACATTGCATGCCTTTGTAGACTAGGGTTTTGCCTTCTTTGCGGGAAAGGAGGTCAAAATCTATCACTGTTTCCCATTTTATTTTTTCCTTTTTATATTCTTGTAGTGTTGTTCTTCTGAGGAGACCTTGAGTATTTTTTTCATCGCGCCAAATATTATAGGCATAGTTCCCCAACATCCTGATATAGGGAATTTTTTCTGGATCTTCATAAATTTTGAGTAGTTCATTTTTCGCTTTTTCGAAACGAGAATCTTCTTTTAGTCTACTAAAAGTTTCTTGGTTTCTTTTCTCTACCCAGTTTAATGATTTTGTTTCTGTTATATTTTCAAGCCATAAGAAGGGGTCGTGCGCAAGAGGTTTTTTATTATGCGAGCACGATACAAATATTAAGAGTAGAAGTATGAGAGTGGGCATAATATTTCACCTTTTAAATACATATTTAAAAATTTTCCAACCAATATTGAAAAATCAATTTTTAGCAGAAGCGTTAACTCTTGCATTTTATCTTTAAATTTACACCGCTATAATTTTATCAGAAAATCAAATCAACGTCGAATAAGTATTAAAGCGATAAGGCGTGGAGAGATTTGTGCTAGATATTTAAAACTTAGGGAGTTTACTGTCTAATATTCCTGGCAATGGCGTAGAGGAGGTTATTTTCTATCCAGACTTTAACTTGTACACCATCTTCACTTAAGAAAAAGGGTAGTTTGTTTTTATCTATATTTGAGAAGTTTGAAATGTAAAGAGTTGCATGCTCTTTATTCTTTCTGAGTTTAATTTGCGCAGCTGTGCTGCCTTGAATAGAGCAATATCTACCACCAACAACAGAATATTGTTCGATTGACGAAGTTTCTTTAATGGCAAACCCTAGTTTCAATAATCTTGAATTTAGACCCGTAATTTTATTTACCAGAAATTCTGATGGTAAATTTTTATTATGATTATAGATCACTTCGAGAGCAATTTTTTGTAAATTATTTTGTCGTGGGAATAGGGTTAATAATATCAGAATTAGCGATACCGCAATAATTGGAGAGGACCATTTTAATGAAATTACCCACTTATTGCTTTTCTGTAAAATTTCCAATTTTTTAAATTGATCTTCACTAAGTTTTGGCCCTTGGAAGTATAATTTCACTTTATTTTTAAATTCATTCATATTTAACCTCCTGTTGGAGTTTATCTCTCAGCCTTTTTATCTTTGATGTTATGGTGCCCTTTGGGATACCGGTTAATTGAGAGATTTCTTGCGTTGAATACTCCTCTATCGCCCAAAGATAAAGAATCTCTCTTTCAGAAGCTTTTAACTTTTTCATGATTTTTTGCATGGCCATTTTATGATCTAATTTATCATCGAGAAATTCATCGATTGGCAGATCTTCCAACAGACTATTTTGTGTATAACTCTTTGATTTTAAAATATCATAAAACTTATTTCTCATTATTGTTTTGGTATAGGCCATTTTATTGATGACAAATTTTTTCAAAATAAGCTTTTCAATTGCATCGTGAACGAGGTCGTAGGACAATTGTTGATCGCCAGTTAACGCCATTCCATATTGATACAATTGATTAAGCTTATTTCTACTAAACATCAATGGACTTTGTTAATGGCCGAGGTCATAAGGATTTTTTTCCTTATTAATACTGTGAACTATGGGTTGGACAACTCTGTATCCTCGATCGAGTTTGCTAACTAAAAAGTCAATATCGTAATTATTGCCTTTTACGTCCGTAAAATCGGCACAGCTAACAAAGAGGTTACCATGGCTTTTAACTCCACTATGAAATCCATCCGGGTATTTCTTTGATTTTAGGACTTTGAGTTTTAGAATTTTCCCCTTGTGCATGACGGGCATAAAGGCGCCACCTTTAGTAAGCTCCCCGACATAGGTTTTCATTGCCTTTTGCACATCCTGTTTGGTATTGGCGAATGAAATTGATGATACAGTTAATAATAATAACAAACCTAATTTTTTCAAAATAATCTCCTTAGTTGTGGTTCTATACTATAGACGAATGAGGAGAGGTTTTGATTGCAATTATTATTAAAAAATAAGTTAACTCAATTTGTGACTTCATAGCCCTTGTCTACCCAACCAGTTGTTCCACCATTAAGGCTTTTCACATTCGTGTATCCCATAGATTTTAAAACCAATAGGCCTGAGAGAGAGAGATTTCCTTTATTGCAAACAGTAATAATTTCTTGATCAAAATTTTCTGGTAGTCCCTGATGTTTTTCGTCTAGTTCGCTCATGGGAATGTTGACAGCACCTGTTACATGGGTGGCGCGATACTGACGGTCCTCTCTGACGTCTATAAAGACTGGAGCACTGGTATCTCTTTTTTGGCGAGCGTCTTCTAACTCTATGGTATCTTTACTGTTTCTCGAAAATTCTACTAATTTTTCGAAAAGCTCTTCTTTTTTATTTTTAGACTCAGAATTTGCCGGTGATCCGATGGTATCGGAAAACATTTGCGGGAAATGCCGTTGAATAGAACTGGCGTATTTAAATACATTATCGGGAAATATTATAACAACCACCGCGTCGGGTTGATCTTTAATGACCTTGAGAGCACCTGCTAATGCCATGGCCGATGAGGGGCCAGCAATGATGCTTTCTTCTTGGTTAAGTCGTAGGCAAAGGTCATAGGCTTCTCTATTGGTCACTTCAACCAATTCATCGTAGAGGTCGGGTTTAAAGAGTTTGGTCTGTTGCAACTGACGAATACTGCGCACGCCTGGAATATCGTGGCCCTCTTCGGGATAAACGCCAATGACTTTGACCCCAGGGTTTTTTTCCTTTAAAAATGTTCCCGTGCCGGTAATAGTTCCACAGGTGCCGAGAGAGGCGACGAAATGAGTCACCTTTTGATCCGTTTGTTTCCATACTTCGGGACCGGTAGTCTTATAATGGCCGTTTGGATTGGCTTGATTGGCATATTGGTTGAGCATATGAAAATCCGGCTTTTCTGCTGTCTCCATGGCCATCGCTATGGCGCCCTCTGGCGCGCCGGGGGCCGGGCAGAGGGTGTCTTCTAGCTCCACTACATCGCAACCAAAGAAACGCAATAACGCTCTTTTCTCTAAGGGAATCATAGATGAGAGGGGAGATTTCAAGCTATAGCCTTTAGCATTTGATAACATGGTAAGAGCAAAGCCTGTATTACCAGAAGTTGGCTCAACTAATTTTTTCCCTGGGCCGAGTTCGCCTCTTTCCTCAGCATCTTCCATTAAATTTGCAGCAATTCTATCTTTGACTGCGCCAAATGGGTTATACCACTCCAACTTTGCAAAAATTTTGGCCTGTGTAAAAGGCACGACTTTATTTAAACGGACCAGAGGAGTTGGGTTATCCTCATTTGATAGCATTTCTAATATAGAATTATAAACTCGTTTTTTATGATCTGACATGATTACTCCTTAAGGTTCAGCGCTATAGATAGCACCTTCCATAAATTTGTTAAAGTGGAAATCGATAAATTGTAACATAAAGTTAGTAATCGACCTGTCTGAGCTTCTGAATCTTAGCTAGCTAGATTACAATATGGCACTGATCAGTCTAAAATATACTTGAATATTTTGTGCTTACTAAGATCAATTTTCTGAGCTGTTTGCATTAAAAAATCTTGGACTGAGGGAGAGTCATTTACTCTCTTCTTTAGGTCTTTGACGAGTTCAATTGCTAAACTTTCCTCAAGCAAAGTTTCTCTAAGAGTGTCAGCAATTAGTTTTTCCTCACTTCTAACTTTCATCGATAAAGAGGAAAGCGACTTTTTTATTTTTTCTGTATCAACTAGACCAATATCAACCATTTGAACTAAACAATTTATCACAGCTTCAAAAATTTCTCTTTTTAAAACAAGGTCAGTTTTTGTAATTAATTTGTTAATTAATCCAATTCTTAAGTTTGTGGCCAGTCCTTCATAAACGTATTTAAGGCCTTCACCTGTTTCATTTTCAGACAATATTTTAAGCTCTCCAAATCCCATTGAGGCTAAATCAATGGAAGTGTAAAAAGGCTCTAGATATTTTAGTATTATTTCAACACCTGCATCATGGACCCGATAAAACTCAAAAAAACTTTCGTTTAAATACTTTGAACGAATTATAAAGACTTCGGCATCATCATTTAAGAGTTCGATAAGTTCTGACTTTTCTATTTGAGCTGTAAAACCGTTCTTGTGATTAAAGTTCCTAGTAATGATAAGAGATTCTTCGTTATCATTAATGATTGTTAGATCAAGCTTTGAATTTGCCATGCAGATATTTGTCACCACGTTTAAAAAGAAAACGAAGAGTAAAATGTTTTTCATTACTATATACATAGAAGCAATTGTACCTTCTAAGAATCATTTTGTATAAAAAAATGACGCACCATATAAAATATACAATTCTAGGTACTTAGGTTTAGAAATAGAGTATCGTAATACTATATTCGATTAAGGCCCAAAGGAAAACTGTGGAAAAATATATTTTTTTTAGATTGATATTCTCTCTGTTATTTTACCACGTTGGTATCACCACGGGCATGGCGCAAATTGCACAAATGGCACAAAATCCTCTTAAAGCGGCGACCTACACGAATCATAAAAAATACGATCTTTTTCTGGCCGTTTTAAAGTGTGACATCAAAAAAGTTGAAGATTTAATATCTAAAGGAATAGACCCGAATACTCGATTTTCCAACAATGAATTGACTCTTCATAAAGCCGGGCAATTAAATATTTCTATGGATTCAAAAGTTGGGTTAACTCCACTCGCGCTTTTAGGGTTATGGCCGTGTGATGATAATCGTCTTTATGACAAAGAAGTATTAAATAATACTATCGAAAGAAAAAAAAATCTCATCGAAAAACTTATTGAGTTAGGAGCTGACCCGCATTTAAAGGTGGATATGACTTCTTCCTGTGTGTATGGCGGTGAAATTCCTTCCTATTTTACTCCTTTTTGTAGTGACCTTGGTTCTCTATTTGCAACCCCCCTTGCGATTGAGGCCATAAAAAATGGTGCAAACCCAAATGAAATTGATTCTAATGGAAACAATATTTTAAGAATTGCTTATGTAAATGATTCGCCCTTGAAAACTTACCAGGATCTAATGGCGGTGGGTGTGAGTTTTAAGCATGTAACTCATCGTGGGTATAATCAAAGTGCTATTCTTCCAGTCCCATCAATAAGCATAAAAGAGAACTATCTGCTGGCAGACCAGGTCATAAGTGATGGAATTAATTTTAGTTTAGGTGATTTTGAAAATTTTTATTCTAACGGTCTAAATAACATCATAGAACGATTATGGCATAGATATACACCATCTGATGGACAAACAATTGAAACATTTAAAGAAATTGAGATGGTGCTGCTGAAAAAAATGCCCCATTTAATTAACCAACCCGATCGTACGGAAGGAAAGACTCCAATAATGGGGATGATGAAGCTGATTTGTCCGGCCAGCACTTTTGAGAATGGATATCATATAAATACTTTTAAATCCACCAATGAGTATAATCATTTATCCACAAGAGATGAACATTATAGGATCAGTATTTATAAATGGTTTTTAAAATTTATAGAGAATAATAAATTTGATCTCAATTTAATAGATAATAAAGGGAATGGATATTTGGCCTATTCTTTAAATCTCTGTCCTTTTCCGGTAACAGAAATTCTTATAAAAAAGGGACTTTCACCTAAAAGTTTTATTTTAAAAAATGATAATATTAAAGAAACTTTTGAATCAATGGTTGGCAACCAGAAGTATTCATATATTAAAAAAATTCCGTTCAATAATGATAAACGAAATTTTAATTTTTTTACCAAATATTATCCCTTGGCCAAACTAGATGATCTTTCTGAGTTTACGTTTCAGAATGAAGAAAAAGTAAAAATTGATTCGATACTGGCCATAAAAAATCAAAGAATCCAGGACTTGGGACTTGACATAGATGGAAATTTTAATTTTTCAGCAACATTTTTATTTAAGTATAAAAAATTTTTGAGAAAAAAATCATGGTTAATTAATCTAAGCAAGCTTAGCCAATCTAAAAGTATCGCTTTGAAAAATCCGCTCAGTTTCGTTGGACACTCCTCATGTGAGGACCAATCAAAACAGACTATCTGGGGGAGAGGTGTAGAGAATCCCAGTGAAATTCTTATTGAATATAGAGTAATAAGTCGATTTGTCTTAAATATTAAAAATGAGGGTGATCAACCTAATTCAATATATAATTGTGTTCAAGATATCGATAAATATAGATGCATTAATAATGATACGAATGAAAATGATTCTTTTGAAAATTTAACCAAAGAGAAAGATTTTAAGAAAAGTGAAATAGAGCAGATAAGACAAATTGAATTCAATATCAAAGGTGCCACTACTCAAACTCAATATTTAGAAATACCCATTGACGGTCCGGACTGGTGCCTTAACATTGTGACACATGATAATGAGACATTTAAAAAAATTAAAAAATATCGACATGAAAATATAACCATTGCTAACGGTGAAATTTTTAATTTTTTCCCATTTCATTCAAATTTTGGAAATGAACAAAAATATTTAGATATGAAGTTTTTATTTGCTGCGAGAGATTTTACTTGTAATAATCAACTGTGCCAGTTGATAACAGTAGACAAGAGCAAGAAGGGTGTTTTACCACTAAAATTTGATTCCTCGCAGTCTCATTTATTGGAAAAAAAGGAAAAATTTGTTGTAGATTTTATATTCTCTGATAATAAGAGAAAATTAAACATGTTGAAAAGTATTGATAAAAATAGCCTACATGAGACGGCGCCCTACCTAATAGACTTAATTAATGAGAAGGCAAGCACTATTGAAGAAGAATCTATAAATCGCATTATTTATTCTATTCTTCTTAAGGTTGCTTATAATCATGAAAACTATATTGATAAAAAAAGGTTGAGTTCTATTTTTCCAAAACCAATGACTTTAGATGGAAGAAATGATTATGCGATTAAGAAGTACTTAATTACAGGAGAAGGAAAGGAGAAGGCGTTTGAATATCTTTTAACAAGTAAAGAAACCATCGACTTATTGGGAACGATCTTAAAACAAAATGATATAGTAAACGAAGCCATTAAAATTAAAATTATACTCTTAATTGATCACTTAAATAATAATAAGAAATTACTTATAAAAAATAAAATTATTCCTAGTACGAACTTTAAATTCCTAGTAGTTCCGGATAGAGAGAAATTATGAAAATTAATCGTATAATATTATTTATAGTTATATCAATGATTTTATCCTGCGAGGGCAAAAAGCATGGGCCTACTCAAAGAGTTGTGTCAAAATCCAAAATTTCTGCTGAACAATATGAGCAAATGATAAATATACCAGTTTCAAAAAAAATAAAACTCTGTGAATATATAAAAAAACAATCGTCTGTTTTTCCTGTTTTTGATTACGATGTAAGCGAGGAGCTTGAAAAAAAACTTGTCCCATACAATCAATTTATAGATAGAAATGGATTGCTAGGAGTAAATAGTGATGACGAGTTTATAGATATTGTTAATGTATTTGTAAAATCAAGACTTATCGATCAATTTTTAATTGATCAGGATCAAATTGAATCTTGGACTGAAACTATTAATAGTATTGATCGAAATGATTATGAAAAAGCTTTCTCTGATATTAACCTTTCTAAAAAACTTTTTTGGTTATCTACTACCTGTTTTACACAAATCCTTGCTGCTAATAATTCCGAGGCCATCAATAGTCGCTTTTCCCAATTATTCAATCTTAACGGCCAAATAAAGCAGGAAATTGAAAATAGATTTTCAGGCATTAAGTCTAATTTTCAGAGTTACATAGTGGCTTTTGATTACGAGTTTTTTAAAAAATTAAGGCATTGGTATGACTATACTTTGGATGATAAAAAGAGACTTATTCTTTTAAAAAATAATTATCTTGAGCATAAACAAAATACTATTAAGTATTTAATATATTTTAATGAAAAAAAGAAAATAGATAATATAGCAGAAAGATATTATCAGGATTATGTTGAAGTGGATAAACGCTTTAAGTCAATAGAAAATAATATTGGAAAAACATTACTTCACCCAGCCAACTGGTATCTTAGGGATAAAACTATTAAATTTTTTATATCAATTAGCCGGACTCTAATTCATGGGGCATTTTATGGTTTTTAAATTATGTTTGTTATTCTCGTTTTTAGTTGCTCCATTAAAAGGATATTCAGATATTTCTTTTCATACAAAAATTGATATAGCTCATTTCGAATCCAAAACCGTTAAGTCGTCTTGGTGCTTTACAACAAATGGTTGGTCAAAAACTTTTAATAGTTCCATCAGTAAATCTTTAACAGGGGATACTGCCCAGTATACCCAAACCTATAGCGCACATGGAAAGCAAATTTTGGCGCGTAGAATATCTTGGGATAGCCTAACGACTGAACGGTCTTTTTATCTAAATTTTAATAGCGGTTCATCTTCTTTTGAGGGAGCTACAAACTTTGATTCGAGAAAATGCAGCTATAAAACTTGGAGGGGTAGTTCAGCTGCTGCTAGTAATGTTTTAGTTGGGAAAGCAGGATTTATTATTCCAAAGGATGTCTGGCTTATTAGGGTCCATAATGACTTTAATAGAAAATATTCGGCTACAGAGATTAAATTGTTTAATAAAGATTATGAAAGAAAAGAAGGAAAAAACAAGTTGATTAAAAAAGAAATAGCATCTTTTCGTGCTGGTGAAAATAACAAATATTATTTTGTCAATCCAAGCACAGATGAATTTAAAAACCTTGTCTATTTAGAGCTTAATCATGTTAACAATTCAACTTGGGAAGATAATTTAAAATTTAATTTCAAAATTGACTTTATTGGGCGAGATGAGTGTATAAAAAATTTAACAAATATCCAAAGTAATAATATAATTTGGAACAATATTGAAAATGATCGTTTTGAAGCGGCAATTACCAATCTATCATGTATGCTTACGCCACAATATGTTAAGCATATATTATCAAATTTGTTTATATTTGGAATTCACGATTTTTATGACGAATTAGATAAAATAGAAAAGCATTTATCTTCTAAAAAAGAAATGTTTGAAGAGATGGATAATTTAAATTATTACTCAATTGTTTTAAAATTAATTAATAAAGTAAAGTTTTATTACTCTTACGAGATCTTAAAAGATATTTATATTCTTTTAAAATACGAGTCAAAAGAAGAACTCAATGGCCTGCAATATCTAGAAACATTGAGAACTCGAAGCCTCTTTTATATAAAGGATTTACTGTCCTCAGTTGATAAGACTGTTAAGAAATCTTATGATTCAGCAACCTCATATAAAATAAAATTAACTGAGAGCGAACTATTAAAAATAAAACATCTTATACAGTATGTTTTACAAATGGAAATCAATTCTGTTGGTGACGCTATAAAGATACTTCCAAGGCTAAACATATTAGGTGTCTCACATTTTGGTGTATTAACACAAAGAACTCAAGAGTTAATAAATGCCTATTTAAATTTGAAAAAAAATATTGATCTATTGTTAAAAAATAATCAAAATTATACTGTAAATTTTCTAGTAAAAATTCGTAAAGATATTAGATCTGTCTTTTACAGCTTGGATCAGTATACTATGGCATGGGAAAGCTTTAAACAAAACTATTCGAGCGCTCAAAATGATTCCAATCAAATTATAACAGATCATAGAGAATATCTTGCCCAAATTGAAACTCTTTTTAGTATAAATATTCTAGGGCTGAGTGAATTATTAAAAATATACTATCTTAACCACTTTGAAAGTAATCAATTTAAATCATTTGAAGTGAACGGCAAACAGTATAAAAAGATAGATGAATTCATCATTGACTTTGAACAATTAATGGAGGAAATCTAGATGAAGTATGTTTTTATGTTTATTGTCTCATTTCAATTCTGCCTTGGTCCTTTAGCGATAGCAAATGATCCGATTAAAGAAATTGAAATTTATATTAAAAAAATTAAGACGCATCAAAATGAAATTGCCCAAGCGTTGGCCCTCTTTAGCTTAGTAAAAAGCTTTTCAGCAAGGGTTGATCAAAATATACTAAATAAAAAAATAAATAATTTTATTCAATTTAATGTCCAAGATGGTAAAGGCAAGTTTATTGATATAACAAGAAGAATTACAGAAACTCTTCTTTCGAAAAGGCCATCTCAAGAACAAATGAAAGAATTAACGCGCTCATTTTCTATGCTAAGGAAGCTTAATACCAATTGGATTGATTTTGGTGCAAGCATGACCAAATCTAAAGAACAGTTCGTAAAGGTTTTAAGTGAAAATCAGAACATTTGTAGTGAAGAAAATTTTTATGAGTCCCTTAATTTTATTAAAAGAGTTATTCCGGAGGGACAAGATTTCGGATCACTTGTAAAGGTAAGAGAATTTGGTATGCAACTAACATTTGGAAATGATGGCGAATTTGAATCTGCTGGACTCAATGTTTTTACAGAACAAGAAGCAAAAGAAAAAGAAAAAGAGGAAGCTGTATTTAGCACAGCACTCGCCTTATCAGCTTCTATCATAGCAGCTGGCGCTAATGGAGGTCCTTATGGCCTGACCCCTGCACTGGTCGTTGCGGCAGTATTAATTGTGGCCTCAGCTGTGTACTCTGCCTTTAAAATGAAAGGCTATAGAAAAAAGCTTGATGAACTGGCCACAAAAAACAATGAATTATTTGAAAATATGAAATTTGAATACAATATAAAAAGTTATTATTTCAAAAATTGTAATATGTTGAAAGCAGGTTTTTCTGATCATAGAAAATTGGTCTTAAACTATTTAACTGATGTTACAGGTCCATTGCCATTAGTACTAAGAAAAGATGAGCTTGAAAAAAAAATAAACAAATCCACAGGTAAAATAACTTTAGAGAGTATTAATCCATTCAGAGAACCAGAAAGTTTTTATTTACTTTATTCGAATCAGCTTTTAGAACAGGCGATTGTGATAAAAGAAAGTAACGAAAAATACTCAAGATATTGGGATGCTTTTAGAGAAAAATATGAAAAAAGACAAAAATATATAGAAAATTTAATTTATCAAATGGCCTATAATAAACGTAACGGTCAGTTAAGAGAGCATGAGTTGCGTTTTAAAAAAGTGATAGATGGCCTATTTGGACTTAAAGACTTTAAAACTACTTTTAATAATGTTTTATTAGAATTCTACGAGAGTACATCAACAAATCAATGTCACTTAAAAAATAAACTTTATAGTTTAATCAATAAATACTCAGAACAATTATATATTAAAACTACTGAAGAAATTCGGGTCATTAGAATTTATAAAAATATATTGATTGACCTTGATCATTTATTAGTTTGTGAGGGAGAGTAAAATGAATTTATTTAGAAAAATGATAATTATTTCGTTATCTTTTTTTTCCTTTTTACTTTTTGCTCATGGTTCTGTTTCTATTAAGGCCCTCATAAAAGATAATAAAGATAATGTGTATGGTTCAGTTAGTTACTCTCGAACGAGCGATGGCGTCGAGGTTACAGTAGATGCTAATCCTGGAATTAAGCTAGCTAAGATTGATGAGAAAATTGTCACAATACAAAATTTAGATGGCCCAACTGAAACTGCCACGGCGATGGTCTATGAGTTTTTTGACCCAGCTTCTGGAGCTGGCGTTCTGGTTGATTTGGCGACAAGAGTTTACAATAATCAAAAGGAAGTAAGTCAACCCATGGTAAAAGAGCTGATAAACTCCAGCGGTATAGATGAAAGTATACCAAGTGAGTTTATGATCAATACCAAAAACATTACAAAAGGTAGTGAAATCTCACAACGGTTGCCAAAAGCCTTTCAAAGTGTGATTTATCATCCTTACTCTGTCTATAAAAATCATATTTCTCAAAATAGAAGATTTTTTAGGTCCCTTGAACAGAATGTATATGCAAGAAGAAATCAATGGAACCAATTTCAACAAAGGGTGAGGTCGGCATTAGGTGCTAGCTATGAAGATAGAGAGGCTGCCGTCGTTCAAAGAATACGAGAATCTGCAGCAAAATTAGATTTATACGACGATGAAATTAAAAAATTTACCGAGGCTTCACTTAAAAAAATTATAGCTCCTGATCATTTTGATGACCCTCTACCAGCTCTAACTTTTTCTGAAGACAATCAATGGCGAGAAATAGAAAATGAAACAATGAGTTTTTTAAATGAGTTTGGGGCCAGTCTTTATGCTCCATCATTTGATGGAAAATATTTAGACAAAAAAATTAATTTTGATATTAATAATGAATTAGATCATGAAGCGCTTTCAATCTATATTGAGTCAAATATTCAAAAATCAAATTTATTTCAAAAAAACCATCGCTATTTTGAGCTAAGTATGGCGCAAAACCTAATTGAGATCAGACAAACTGTTAAAAATGATTTTCAAGAAGATATTCTAGGTCGCTTGTCCCATATGGCGAATTTTATTAATGAGAAAAAGATTACAAATTTATTAAATATGTTTAACCTTTATGCAAAATTCGACGATTTTCAAAAAGGCATGGCCGCTTCCTTGGTTAATAATTTAAATCCACTCTCAATTATGCACCCGGTAAGCGCCAATTGTGAAAATAAGTGGTGTCGCCTAGGTGAGTATGTTGGAGATGCAGCTAGTTTAGTTGTAGGAATTTCGGAAATGGTTGGAGGTTTTACCATCACTGGTGCCTCTGGGGCCGCAACAATCGCGGCCGTTGCGGGAGGACCAACTGCTTTTGCAATCCCGGCAACGGTAACCACCGCCGTTGCCGGGATGGTCTTAGCGGGCCATGGCCATTCTACCGCCAAGAATTCATTTAAGAGTATGTATGCAAAAATTTCAGGCCCAAAAAATGTGACTCAGCTCAAAGAAGCTAATAAAAGTTTTGGTTTCATTCGAAATTCCGCACGAAAGTTAAAAATAAAAACTAAAGAGGGAATTGCTAAGTTAGCAAGAATTAAGCAATCTAAGAGTGCTTCGAAGGGATTATCGGGGGCGGCTAAGCATGACTTCTATAAAAAGCAACTAAGAAGTTCGATGCCTAAGCCTAAGGTTCAAGATTCAACTTTATCTAAAGTTATAGATAGGCACTATAGACCAAATGCCAAGGTTGGTAGTGGAAGCACTGCTGATGCCGTACGATCTGAAATGTTGACAGGTAAACCGACTGGAGGTCGATTTCACAGTGAAAAAGCGAGAAATGATGTACAGTTTTTGAAGCGATGGTTAAACAATAATCCAAAAGCTTCTTCCACTGATAAGTCTGCCGCCGAACAAGTGATGTTAGATTTGATGGAATCTTTAGGAGATATTTAATATGTATACAAAAATAAATGCAATGACTAAAATTCTAGAATCCTTTCCTGATTTTAAAACGAAGTATGAAGAGCATCTCATGTTCTGGAAAGACTCCAATGAGAGAACAATCGGACATGATATGGACTCATTTCTTGATTATATTTCTGAGAAACTAGAGAATAAGAAAGAATATAACTTTGAAAAAGTGTTTGATGTTATTGAACAGATGATAGTATGTGAAGATAAAGATTTGTCTTATGCTACTTCAATGCACTTTTTAGAAAATCTATTAAATCATTCTGGAAATGGCTACTTTCCTATTGAGTCCTTTTTCCCATACCTTGGTAAAGAGAGTAAGGCATTTTGCAAAGCCAATGAAGAATTCTGGGGCATTGAAAATAGTAAATTTTACGAAGATAAATAATAGGCCCTAGAACCCAGGGCCGTCAGTAGTTTCAGTGAATAAAAATGGATAACCCAATCAGAGTTGCCATATCTTTTAGGTTTTGGCGGCAGTGTCAGTACTTTTCCTAGAGTATGTGGGATTGAGGGTAAGAGCCTTCTTCTTATTCCTTAAGCTAACTTCAAGTATAATTTTCAAAACTAAATAGAGGCTTCACAACCAATAGTGACGGCCTGCTGTTCACTTTATTAAAGTCTTCGTGTTTGGTAATTTTGCCATCGCTAAATTCTCTTAAGAATAACTTTTTCAGGGTCGTAAATATTGAAAAAATTTATAATTTCTCCGGTCGAATACTCCCTGTCTCTTCCTGTGGCTTTTGTTTCCATCGTCTCACTGTTGGCTACCTTTTGATTTTTAAAATTAAAGGGTTACAATCCCGGCCTACTCCACCATGACCTTCTATAATTTCACATGTTTATGGTCAAAAATCACGTCTGGTTAGGACGTGGCAGACGCGCGAAAAAAACTAAAGACTTTTACGCCAAATGGCGATATAATGTAAGGCATATGGCAGGAGGTACTTTGTGGATAACGCTAGAGAATTAGGTATTTATTTAGGTTTAAAAAGCGAAGTGATTACAACTTTTGATATTATTAAGCTTACACGAAATGGAATTAAGGCCAGCTTTGCGAAAAAACTCATTAGAGATATTCATATTAATCAAGAGGAATTTGCAAAGTATTTAGGCATAAAAATAAGAACCTTAAGTAGGCGTTTTGAGAAACCGTCAGAAAAAATGAATTCAGAAGAGTCTGAAAAAGTTATTCGTATGGCACGTATTTTTTTAGAATCATTGGATATTTTTAAGGATATGCAAAAAGTTGCGACTTGGTTAAAAAGGCCAAATAGGACGCTTGGTGAATTAGCACCAATTTCATATTTGGATTCGGATATTGGAGCAGAAGAAGTGATGGCCGTGCTTGGTAGAATTAAGGATGGAGTATATAGTTGAATTTCTGGCGACTAACAACTCGCTCTACTGAAGAAGAGGCATTTAATGGACAAGGAGCTTCAAAATATGGAGGCCGATGGAATTCAAAGGGCACAAAAATGGTTTATTGCTCAGATTCTGTGTCACTAGCGGTACTTGAAAACCTAGTGCATTTCGATGTTGATATAGCTCCTCCACTTTATTTATACGAAATTGAAATAGAACATAAAAATATCTTTAGTGATCCTGCAACAACCAGCTTATTAAAAGACGAATCAAGATCAAAAGCTTACGGAGATAAGTGGGTTTCTTCTAATAAAACTGTTGCTTTAAAAGTTGCTTCAGCCGTGGTGGCCAATGAGAGTAATTACCTCTTAAGTCCAGAGCATACTGATTTCAAAAAACTCAATATTGTTTTTCATGGCCTGTTTGATTTAGATGCTAGATTAAAAAAATAACGCGTCAGCAGCATATTTATTATAACGGAATGGTAGAAGCTGCAACGAACCACGGCCAAGCAAAACCATCGATGGATGCGCTCCCATCCAATAGATGACCCATTTTTTTTTAGAATTTTGTATTTCAGAAAAACTTGTTTTAGGCACAAATCTTTCTTATTTATCATTAAATTATCTCTACTTAGCGATCTTTTTACATTCAAAGTGGGCCTTTCATAAAATAATTTTTTTAAAAAAAAAGTGATGTTCTCTGTGTCGAGGCCTGTTGAAAGCATATTTTCTGTGGATAATAGGCGATCAATGAAGAAAAAAGGGGATTGATGCAACTCCAGAAGAATTTGTGCTTCTGGGAATTATCCCCGTTGGCGGGGCATCTCAAGGCCAATTGATGCCAATAGCTTTAGAGTATCTTAGCGTAGCGGTGGAAGGAGTTTCTAAAAGAGATATAGAGACTACTCGATCAACTCTGAATATTATCACGCAAAACATCTTGAAAATTCAAGTAAAATAAGCACGACGAGATAACTCAAGTTGTTATTTGGGCGGCAAACTGCTATATTCCAGCAAATTTTTAACGATGGTTTTATTGGGAGGAGCGGTGTTTTTTGAAGGCTCTGAGAAAAAAGTAGAAATTGTTTTAGCTGCTGGTGGGCAAGATTTACGCAATTTAGAGAGGTCCTTTTGGGATGATCTTGTGGCCCAATGTAAGGCGACAATTCTTTCGCATATTTCTAACCAAAAGATGCAGGCCTTTTTACTTTCTGAATCAAGTCTTTTTGTTTGGAACGATCGCATTGTGATGATCACTTGTGGCGGCACTGTCTTGATTAATTCAATCCTGTCATTTGTAGACATTTTTGGTGTCGATGCCATTGATTCCATTATTTATCAAAGAAAAAATGAATACGACCCTCGTCGCCAGGAATCTTCTTTTATGGATGACGTGGCCATTTTAAAAAATCAGCTGACAGGAGTTGCTTTGCGCTTTGGTCATCTAGATGGTCATCATAATTATCTCTTTAATTTAGAAAAAAAATATGCACCTGCAGCAAATGATATGACTTGCGAATTACTAATGTACCAGATTCAAGGGCCGGCAGCAGATGTCTTAAGGGCCAATCAGTCGGCGAAAAATATCAGGGAGCTTATTGGATTTGATAAAATTGCTGGCGACTTTGCATATGATGATTTTGCATTTTCTCCCTATGGATATTCCTTGAATGGCATTAGAGGCGAAGATTATATCACTATGCATATCACGCCACAGGAAGACAGCTCCTATATAAGCTTTGAAACGAATATAGATTTAGCAAAAGAAAATGTCGCGATTATTGAACATCTAATTGATCTTTTTAAACCAAATAGCTTTGATCTTATTACCTTCAATACAAATCTAAATATACACACCGATTATTTAAAAGGACCTCTCTATCGAGAGAATATTTCATGTGGCTATAATGTTTCATTTAAACAATATTTTAAACAGAGTAACCTGCAACTGAGGGCGATTAAATTATGAGTGAACAATATATAGAAGAAAATATTAAAGACAATTTAATTATGCGCTATAAAATTAATGAGACGTTGTTTTCTGGCAGAAGCGAATTTCAAAAAGTCGAAGTTGTGCAAACCACTGGCTATGGAAAAATGCTTTTAAATGATGACTTGGTGATGCTTACAGAGCGCGATGAGTTTGTTTATCACGATATGATGGCGCATGTCCCATTGTTTGTGCATCCCAATCCTAAAAATGTCCTGATTATTGGTGGTGGCGATGGGGGGACTGCAAGAGAAGTTCTCCGGCATACAACAGTTGCATCGGTGACCATGGTTGAAATTGATAAAATGGTGGTCGACGCTTGTATTGAATATATACCGCAAACCTCTAGTGAACTTTTGGGTAATCCTAAATTAAATCTAGTCATTGGTGATGGAGTTAAATTTGCCAAGGAAACAACACAAAAGTTTGATGTTATTCTAGTGGATTCAACGGACCCCATTGGCCCGGCACAACCTCTTTTTGGGGATGAGTTTTATGCCGATTTATACAATTGCCTAACAGATAACGGCATCGTTGTATCCCAGGGGGAGAGTTGTCATTATGAGGCGACTATGCAAAATAAATTAATGAATATTATTTATGATAAATTTGCTGTCACCTCAATTTATAATTTCCATAATCTTACTTATCCAGGGGGATTTTGGTCCTTTACTTTTGCTTCCAAGGGTCTTCATCCAGTGAAGAACTTTGATCCTGCTAGAGTTCATAAGAGTCAGCTTGAATTTACCTATTATAATCCAGATATTCATGTGGCGGCCTTCGCATTGCCAACTTTTCAAAGAAAAAATATTGGTCAATTTATTAAGGGGTAGATATGAGATATTGGTTGATGAAATCGGAACCTGATGTTTTTTCCATAGAGGATTTAAAAAAGAAAAAAAGTGAACATTGGGATGGCGTGAGAAACTACCAGGCGAGAAATTATATGCGCGATGAAATGAAAAGAGGTGATAAAGTTCTTTTTTATCACTCGAATTGCAAACCCCCAGGGATTGCTGGCATTGCTAAAGTTGTTAAGGAGTCTTATCCCGATCATACCGCCTGGGATAAAAAATCTCCATATTACGATGCAAAATCAAACGCAGAAAATCCCCGTTGGTTTATGGTGGACATTGCCTTTGTAAAAAAGTTCAAAAATTATTTGTCCTTGCATGAATTGAAAAATATACAAAAGCTTAGCGAGTTCAAATTATTGCAGAAGGGGAATCGTCTCTCAGTATTTCCCATTGAAAAAGCAGAGTTTGAATACTTGCAAGAATTGGGAGAAAAGGTGTGAAGCCGACAGCGAGAAAACTTTCTGGGATGCAAAAGGTAGAAACGCCTTTTGCAGAGTCTAAAGCGACAGATCTTTTGCACCAGGGAGCAATTCATTTACTCGGATTTGAGTTTGATGGAACAGCATGTTTTCGCAAAGGTGCTGTGCTGGGACCAAATGCTATGCGAGATATTAGCTTTGGCATTGAATCTTATAGTCCCTACCTAAATTTGGACAGCAGTGAAATAGATTTTTATGATCTGGGCAATCTCCCTGTTGATAGGGGCTGGGAAGAGGGAACGAATTACTTTTTTAAAGAATTTTCCCACGCCGAATTAGCAATCAATAAAATTAAACTATTAACCCTGGGGGGGGAGCATTCCATTTCTTATGCTCCTATTAAAACATATTTAGAGGAATATAAAGATTTGGTTCTTCTGCATTTAGATGCTCATGCAGATTTACGAGATGGCTACGAGGGCCATCATTACTCCCACGCGAGTATTATCAGAAGAGTATACGATCATTTTCAAAAATCACATGAACTTATTCAATACGGTATCCGCTCCGGAACGAGAGAAGAGTATTCATGGATGTCACAGCAAAAAACTCTATGCGAAAGCCGTGGTGATTTTTTAAAACAGGTACGCGGGATTGATGACGAAAGACCGATTTATCTAACTTTGGATCTGGATTATTTTGACCCTAGCTTTTTTGCGGGAACAGGAACTCCCGAGCCGGGAGGCGAAGATTTTCATTCTTTTGTGAGTCTTATGAAAATATTAAAGAACAAAAATTTTGTGGGGGCGGATATAGTTGAGCTGGCACCAAATATCGACTCCAGTGGTAATAGTGCAGTTTTTGCGGCAAAAGTGGTTAGAGAAACAATACTTGCTTTAAATAGTGAATCTCAAAAGATGGTTAACTGAGGAATTTATGGTGAATGAAAGTGATTGGTCAAAAGGTGATGTTGAAGATACCTATCATATAAAGAGGTGGGGTGAGGGCTATTTTGCCGTCAATGACAAAGGCCATCTTAGTGTAAATCCAACTTGTGAGCAGGGTGGAAATCAAATTGATATTCACTCTGTCATTAGTGAAATGCAAGAACAGGGAATTACATTTCCTGCGGTTATTCGCTTTCACGATGTCTTGAGAAATCAAGTGGCGCTGCTTAATACGACTTTTCGCAGAACCATCGTCGAGGCCGGCTACAAGGGAGTTTATCAAGGAGTTTATCCGGTTAAAGTTAATCAGATGCGAGAAGTTGTGGAGGAGATCGTCGATGCGGGGTCCATCTATGGTTTTGGATTGGAAGCTGGTTCTAAAACTGAGCTATTAACTGCACTCGCTTATAATACCGCACCGGATGCCCTAACTATTCTGAATGGATACAAGGACGAAGAATTCTTAAGGTTGGCCTTGCTCGGTACTAAGCTGAATAGAAAAATAGTTGTCGTCATAGAAAAACTTTCAGAACTTAAGATGCTCATTCCTTTAATTAAAGAAACTAATATTAAACCGATCATAGGAATGAGAGTTAAAATGTTGACTCAAGGTCGTGGCAAATGGTGCGATTCCTCTGGCAGCAAAGCAAAATTTGGTTTAACTCTCTCTGAAATTTTAGGTGGCATGGAATTATTAAAAAATAATCACTTGCTGGATTGTGCTAAACTTTTACATTTCCATATCGGATCACAGATTCCCGATATTAATTGTATTAAAGAAGCCATCACTGAGGGTAGTAGAATTTACGCCAAATTAAAACAAATGGGAGTCCCGCTCAAGTATCTAGATGTTGGCGGTGGGCTGGGTGTAGACTACGAAGGTACGAAGACGATTAAGCATTCTTCGCGAAACTATGGGCCCAAAGAGTATGCCTCCGATGTTGTTTATGGAATTAAACAGATTTGTGATTTAGAGGAAGTAGAACATCCCATTATAGTGACGGAATCTGGGCGTTTTATAACGGCCTACCATTCTTGCATCGTCACTAATGTGATTGGAGAAATAAAAACATCACTCACCGATTATGACACTTCAAAACTTCCCGATGAACATATCATTGTTAATAATATGCGCGAAATCCTTGCGGATCTAAAAAAGGAAAATATTCAAGAAGCCTTTAACGACGCCAGTAATGAAAAGGATTCCGGTCTCAATGCATTTAAACTGGGAATTCTTACTATCGATGAAAGGGCCAAGGTGGAAACCCTTTTTTGGAGTATTATTGATAAGATTAAGGAAATAGTTCTCTCTGAGAATTTAGAGTTTGTCCCCGAGTCGCTGAATAATTTATCTCGCGACACAGCTTCTCAATACCTCTGTAATTTTTCGGTTTTTCAATCGGCGCTCGATTCATGGGCGATAGGACAATTACTTCCTGTTGTGCCAATCATTCGATTGAATGAAAGACCTACGGTCAATGCCACTATTGCAGATATTACATGCGATAGTGATGGTCGTATCGGTCAGTATGTCGGAGAGCAGGGGCCAAGCGAATTTACCACACTCCATAAATTGAAAGAAGGTGAGAATTATTATATTGGAATCTTTTTAACCGGTGCTTATCAAGATGTGATGGGGGATAATCATAATATGTTTGGCCGTCTGAATGAAGTGCATGTCTTTCACGATAGCTTAGATCCAACCGGGTTTTACATTGAAGAATTTATCAGGGGAACAACGTCAGAGAGTATCCTCTCCACTATGCAATACAATGTCGCCTATATGGCCTATACCGTGAAAAAAGATATTGATCGTTTTATTCAGCTTGGGAAAATCCAATCCAGAGAAGGTGTTAAGATGATTGATTTTTATGAAGAGGTGCTACGGGGTTATACTTACCTTAATTAGCCCATTCTTTTGCTTTTCGATAAAATTTATTTAATATTTGTGTCGTTGACTCAAGTAATGGCCTTTCATCTCCGATAAGAACCTATAGTTTAATTTAAAAATTAAGGTTCTATCATGATTAAGTTAAATGCTATTGGACAAACATATAATAACAAGACGGCACTGGCAGATATTTCCTTGGAAATGCAGGAGGGAAAATTTTATGCTCTGTTAGGGCATAATGGTGCTGGTAAATCGACGCTCTTAAATATCATTGCCGGCCTGGAATATCCATCAACAGGATTTGGCAAAATCTTAGGTTTTTCTTTAGGCAGTGATTTGGGGGTGG
>Ga0316206_1001297_pt1 | contig 23374 bp, 21 predicted proteins | sample 6monthpyrite_MG_FD_204942 | JGI IMG/M metagenome (GOLD analysis project Ga0316206, IMG submission 204942) | Microbial mat bacterial communities from mineral coupon in-situ incubated in ocean water Damariscotta River, Maine, United States -... | ecosystem: Environmental > Aquatic > Marine >... | reverse complement strand
GCATGAGCATCAAGAAAATGATCATCTAAACGTCCGCCAAATATTTTTGCCGAAAACTCTGCCTGCATTGAGAAAAAACGTTTATGATTATACTGGCTGAAAAAATCAAGATTTTTCAACGCCTGAAAAGCATCTGCATTTTCATTGTTTTGACTGCCCGGTATTTGCTGATAGTTCTCCAGCCACTCCAGCTTAGTATCTATATTTTCGTTTTCGTTAAGCCGATAATTCCATTTCGCTAATGCCGTTTCTTTTTTAAGCGCGCTGTTATTTCTTTTTTCTTTTCGGTCATCATTGGGGTTACTGCCTGTTCCATTATCATTTATAAACTCGAAATCATTATCGCTTTTCAGGGAGTTAGCCGACAGAATTAAACTATTTTTCCCAGTACCCGCTGAGGCGAAGACATTATATTGGCGAGTATTAAAACTACCGAGGGTGGCTTTTAATTTAGCGTTAAAGCCATCTTTCGCCTGTTTACTTATTATATTAATCGCACCGCCCAATGATGCATTGCCAAGCTCCATCGGTACACTTCCGCGAAACAGCTCAACGCTCTGCACATCGTCGAGTGATATTAAACTCAGATCTACCGCACCACCGGATGCCTGACTTAACGGCACACCGTCAACATACACCGCTACCTGTTCACTGGTTGATCCGCGAATACTGGCACTTGAAAAACCACCGACACCACCGGAACTGCGCACCTGAATTCCCGTTTCATGCTCAATTAATTTACCCAGTTCAGTATGACGTTTTTCAAAATTTTCAGATTTAATAACAGAATAAGTGGCGGTTGTAGAACTCAGATCTACACGCCCAATGGATTCTTGCTGCTCTACTGGTTTTGATACATACACAGTCAGGCCATCGGCCATGGGTCCATCGATCATGGCAGGCAGACAATAAAAACAGCTGAGAACAAATAAAATAAGTGTGTGACGCATTACCGTTAATACAATTCAAGGTTAAATATAAATGTAAACGGTAGAGATTAGAAAAAAGTCAAATGCAGCGGGCTGGTAACGGACTTTCCCCAACCGCCCTCCGCAGCATTTGGTAAAATATTTCAGGCAGGTCTCCGGACTTATGAGCCACAAAATTAAATCGCCTTCCCACTTTACGTAGTGGCCGGGTTACAAAACCCTGATTCAATTGATCTCAATTACCGTTGCGGGGGCAGTGCCAGATTTTATTAATCCGCAGCTTAGCGGACTAAAATCACTGACTTCCCTATTATCCCGATTGCTCAGGACCTGAAAAGTGTGGCGACTATACCTCAGTGATATGCCAATAACAATTCATTTTATCAGATAAAATGAATGTCATATTTATAAGCTTTTGTTTTAACTGATTTTATTAGTCAGCGCCTGTAATCGTATTCCCTGTTATCGTATGCCCTGCAAAATTTCACACATTTTTTGTGTACCATCGAGAATGCGCGGTGTCTGCCTGACCAGCAGCCCCGCATCAATTGCATACACATGGGCATTTTTAACCGCGCTAATAATTGGCCACTTTTGCCAGTCCTGCAGCCATTCTTCTCGCCCTTGGGCCATGCCGGCTATAATCACATCCGGATTTTTTTTAATCACACTTTCCATATCAATTGTCGGCGCAATATTGTCCAGCGCTGCAAAAACATTCTCACCGCCACAAAGCTCAATGACATCATTGATCAGGTGCGTTTTATTTATCGTCATGAGCGGTTGATTCCATACCTGATAAAAAACCCGCACTTTTTTACTGTTTTTATTCGTATACTTTTTTCTTAATGCATCTAATCTTTCCAAATATTGTTGTGCACGTTTATTTGCGATAGCCTCTGTTCCTAATAACGTCCCTAATGTTTTTAAAGATGACGCCACATCTTCAAAATCATCAGGCTCACTATTAAAGAGCTTTAAATTTAACTCTTTAACTCCATCAATCATATTACCCGGATTACCACTTTTCCAATACATAACTATATCGGGTTTTGCAGCAAGCACTCTTTCATAATCAACTTTAGTATAACTACCAATAACTGGCAGTTGTTTTGCCGCAAGCGGATAATCACTATAACTAACTGTTCCCACAATCTGCTTATCCGCACCCGCCGCATATAACAGCTCAGTAATATGCGGCGCCAAACTGATAATTCGCTTCACCGGTTCTGAAAAAGATAATTCATTTCCACTGTCATCAATAACTGTTATATCAGCGGTGACATTGATTGAGGCGCTTAGCATTAATACATATAGCATTAATATAAATATAATATTTCTGAATTTCACATTTGTATTCCGGTTTATTATTTTTTAATATTACACAGAAACAGACAATGTAACAAAAATATATTCCGCCTTGATTAAATACGTCATTACAATAAACTCATTGATTCAATTATTATTAAATACCACCAAAAAACAATATGACTTCACGCACACTCATGATACAGGGCACAACATCTGACGCAGGAAAATCAACATTTGTTACGGGCCTGTGCCGAGCATTAAAAAATCGGGGTTTCCGTGTCGCGCCTTTTAAACCACAAAACATGGCTTTAAATAGCGCGGTGACATCTAATGGCGGTGAAATTGGTCGAGCCCAGGCTGTACAGGCACAGGCCTGCGGATTAAACGCTCATACTGACATGAATCCGGTTTTACTTAAACCCAACACCGATACCGGCGCACAGGTTATTATTCATGGCAAAGCCCTACACGATATGGACGCCGCAACATTTCATAATTACAAGACAGTAGCGATGAATGCGGTACTAGAATCATACGAGCGATTGAAAAAACAATACGATGTAATAATAGTCGAAGGCGCAGGCAGCCCCGCAGAAATAAATTTACGTGATCGCGACATTGCCAATATGGGTTTTGCAGAAGCCGTTAATTGTCCCGTGTTAGTCATTGCCGATATAGATCGGGGCGGCGTATTTGCCCACCTTGTTGGCACGCTAGATTTATTATCACCCTCTGAGCAAAATCGTGTAAAGGGATTCATTATCAACCGTTTTCGCGGAGATATTTCATTACTCACCAGCGGGCTTGACTGGCTGGAAAGACGCACCAACAAACCGGTGCTCAGTGTTTTACCCTTTTTACACGGCTTACACATAGAAGCAGAAGATGCTATCAATTCACATTCAATTAAATCCGACAAAGCAACTTTTAAAGTAGTCGTCCCAATTTTACCCCGCATCAGCAATCACACCGATTTTGATCCACTGCGTTTACACCCACAAATTGACTTTGAATTCATTCCACATAATACGCCTATCCCACCCGCTGACCTGGTTATTCTTCCCGGCAGCAAAAGCGTACGCGCTGATCTTCAATATTTACAAAACAATAACTGGACTGAGTATTTACAGAAGCATTTACGCTACGGCGGAAAACTCATTGGTATCTGCGGCGGTTTTCAGATGCTTGGAAAACAGGTACATGACCCCCACGCAATAGAAGGTGTCGCCGGTAGCTGTGAAGCTTTTGGACTCATGGATTTTAATACGACACTTAAAAAAGAAAAACAGCTGAAAAATACAATCGGCACGCTCTGGTTAAACAACAGTCGCGTTTGCGGTTATGAAATTCACGCGGGTATAAGCACCGGTCCGGCACTTGAGTACCCCGCCATTTTCGTCGATAACGCAACTAAAAATTCTGACGGTGCAGTATCTGCAGACCAGCAAATAATGGGCACCTATTTTCACGGCCTGTTTAATGAACAAAGTGCCTGTGACGCCATCTTAAACTGGGCTGGATTAGAACAACCTGATTCACCGGATTATTTCGCAATGCAGGAAACAGAAATTAACCGGTTAGCCAAATGCATTGAAGCGCATATGGATATAGACCACTTACTAACACAGCTTGTATAAAGACTTTATTCACAACCCGAGCGACTCAGACGATTATGACAACACACAAAACAAAAGCTTCGACAATTTCAATGGCAGCGCCAATTGTATCACCCGTCATACCGTCTAAATATTTAAGCATTAATCTACGCAACCACCACAGCACAAACAGGCTCATTACAATAACAACCACAGCCTTTATCAACCCCAGCCACAAAACCGTTATTACTGCAGTAATAAATAATACGATCCAGGCATATCTGCGTGGTAAATAGTTTGCCATGGCACTGCCTAGTCCCTGATCGCGAACATAAGGTGTAGTTAAAAATAAAACCACAGGCACACATCGTCCAATGACCAACGGAATTAACAATAGCCCGAAATCCGCCCGTTTCAAAAAAACGTGTAATGCGGAAAACTTTATCAATAGCAACAGCACCAATACGACAACCGCTATCGGCCCCGATTGCGGGTCTTTCATAATGTCTAATGCCCGTTGTTTATTTCCATGGCTACCGCACCAGGCGTCTGCACTGTCCGCCAGTCCATCCAGATGCAGGCCGCCACCAAGCATGACCCATGCGCCCAGTATCAGTGCTGCCGCCAGCATTTCATCGACACGGCCGGAGATTAATTTTGCCAGTAAAATTAAAAACCCGCCCATCAACAAACCCACCAGCGGATAATACAACAATGAATAGGCGATATTCTGATCATTCCATTGCGTATTTATTCTGACCGGAATACGGGTTAAAAACTGTAGCGCAATTAGAAATGCCTGCATCGTTAATTCTTTTCAACTCGCTGATTAATAAATGCCAGACTGATATTTTCAGCATAACAGTCTAGCCGACTAAGCCCCGCGTAATCAATGTTAATTTGTTGAATACGGTTAAAAGGAACCGATAAAATAGTTGCTATTATCTGTCGAATGACTCCTCCGTGTGCAATCAGCAGAATTCTCTCTTCGTTATATTCATTTCTAACTTCATTAAAAACTGCATCGACGCGGCTTTGAAAATCGATGAGTTTTTCACCATTAGGTGGCGTATTATTCAACGGGTCTTGCCAGAACGCCGAAAGTAAACCCTGCTGTTGCTCCCAGATGGTTTCTACTGATTTTGCTTCCCAGTCACCAAAGTGCATTTCACGCAAATCTTTTTCAACCACCAGTGGAATATTATTTCTCTTTGATAATTGCTGCGAAAATTCAGCGCAGCGTTTTAAAGGAGAACTGATAATGCGCTGATATTTTTTATCCTTAATTGCACTGCGCATCTGTTGCCAGCCAGCCTCATTTAAACCGGCATCTGTAGATCCCAGAAAACACGAACCAGCAACGGTTTCTCCGTGGCGCAATAAATCTATTCTGATATGCTTTTGTAAAGTTTTCACAAATTATATTTCATCGTATTATTTATTTGTCACACCCGCCTGCTCAAACGTCGCCATATTATTATGCAGCTCACACGCCAGTCGCATTAAAGGTACAACCACCGCCGCACCGCTCGCTTCACCCAAGCGCATTTTCATATCAAGTAATGGCTCCACCTGCAGAGCCTGCATAATAATTTTATGCCCCGGCTCAGCTGACGCATGTGAGAAAAACATCCACGCTTTAACCTGCGGGTTAATTTTTATCGCAACTAATGCAGCGACGCTACTGATGAAACCATCAATCACGACTGGACAATTATTCTGGGCACAAAACAAATAGGCACCGGTTAATGCCGCTATTTCAAACCCGCCCACACATTGCAGAACATCCAGTGGTGAGCGCATTTTTTCACTGTGTAATTTTAAACTTGCGTTTATCACCTGAGCTTTATGACTGACCCCAGCTTTATCAAGCCCGCTACCCGGACCCGCAATATTTTCCGCTTTTTCATTCAGCAATGCACAGGCTATGGCCGTTGCCGATGTGGTATTTGCAATCCCCATATCGCCGCCAATAAATAACTGCGGTGTTTTTTGCAGCGCACGTTCGGCAGCAGATTTACCTGCATTTAATGCGCGATGCAATTGATCCCGCGTCATCGCAGCACCCTTACTGAAGTTTTCCGTGCCCGCTGCAATGCGCTGAACCACCACCCCGGGCATCGCATCATGTTCACTCACCGTTCCCACATTAACGACTTCAAGGTGGGCGTTAATCTGTTTCGCCAGCACACTAATAGCTGCACCACCACACGCAAAATTTTTCACCATTTCCAGCGTTACCACCTGCGGAAAGGCTGAAACATTTTCCTGCGCTATGCCGTGATCTGCCACGAACACCGTTATCTGTATATCATTAATCTCTGGTGTATCGATTTTCTGCATTGCCGACAGTTCAATAGCGATCTCTTCCAGCCTTCCCAGCGATCCAGGTGGTTTAGTTAAACTATTCTGTTTTTGTTGCGCCTTCTGGATCAACTCAGCACTAATATGTGCAATTTCATTTTCTAACCAGTCTATATTTTGCATGATTTTTTCTTTTTATTTTCTTACTATGGAAGTAATTTACTGTGGAATTATTTTTCAGATTTTAGTATTTGTGCGATGCCCGCGGTTAGAAAAACCACATCGCCACAAACCTGCGCCAGTCGTTGATGCAAACGCCCGGATTCATCAATGAATTTTCGTGCCAGTTCATTTACCGGCACTATACCCTGCCCAACTTCATTACTCACCAGTAACACATCCGATTTCAAACTCGCAACAGTATTTACCAGTTCATCCTGTACATCTTCGATTAAGACTTCATTTTCAGCCAGCTGATTGCTCAGCCATAACGTTAAACAGTCAACCAACAGACAGGCCCCTGCTTTGTCATTTTCTAATAATGCACCCGACAGCGCTAAAGGCTCTTCTATTACCGTCCAGTGCGCCGGCCGTTGTTGCTTATGCAATAAAATTCTTTGGCGCATTTCACCATCACCCGCTGTGGCTGTTGCAATATATATAACCGGCCGGTTACTTATCTGTGCCTGTTGCTGAGCATAATGACTTTTACCCGAACGTGCCCCGCCCAAAATTAACTGTTTCATTTTTTACGTGTCACCCGTTTTACCTATCACAAGTGCACCCTGATTTTCAGGATTGTAGCCAATGGCATCCTGATAGAACGCTTTTATTATTAAAAAATCTTTATCAATATCGCCACAGGTTTCTATCACCTTACCCACCCCAATTTTTTTATCTCTGTAATCTATATAAGCCAGTGCAACAGGCACATTCGCACCATTTGCAATATGATAAAAACCGGTTTTAAAAGCAGCCGTTTTCGAACGGGTTCCCTCAGGCATCAACCCCAGTACAAACTGTTCCCTACTTTGAAAAAGCTCGATATTTTTTTGAATAAAACCGGATGCCTTATCACGATCCACTGGCACGCCACCCATTGCAATAAAAAAAGGCCGAAACGGCCCCCAGAACAGGCTCTGTTTAGCGACCCAGTTTAAAGGCATACTCATTGCCCATTTCGCCAACATCCCCATAACAAAGTCCCAGTTACTGGTATGCGGGTACGCAATAAGTACATATTTTTTTTCCTGGGGTAGTTGCAGATCCAGCTGCCACCCCAATATTCTTAAAATTATTCGACTGATATGCTTCATATTTTTATTGTTAGCCGGTTAAACTTTTATTTGAATTTATTGTCTTTATTAATCGTGAGTAAGTGATAAAATTTGCCCACAAAAAAAACCAACCCGAAGATCCGCTTACCAGGAGGCAACCTTGTCGCAGCACACTGCAATATCACAACTCAGAGACTATATTGGCCAACAAATTCTTGGCCAGTCCAACCTTGTTGACAGACTCATTATAGCGCTTTTAGCCGATGGTCACCTGTTAGTTGAGGGGGCTCCCGGGCTGGCAAAAACCCGCGCCATAAAAGTACTAAGTGAAGGTATTGATGCTGAGTTCCACCGGGTGCAGTTTACACCGGACTTACTCCCAGCGGATTTAACCGGCACAGAAATTTACCGCCCACAGGATGCATCCTTTCAATTTCAGAAAGGACCGCTGTTTCATAATCTAATTTTGGCCGATGAAATTAATCGCGCCCCGGCCAAAGTACAGTCGGCCCTGCTCGAAGCCATGGCGGAAAGACAAATCACCGTCGGCTCGGTGACCTACCCACTACCCGAACTGTTTCTGGTCATGGCAACCCAGAACCCACTGGAACAGGAAGGCACCTACCCATTACCCGAAGCGCAGTTAGACCGCTTTTTAATGCATGTATTTATAGACTACCCGAGCGCTGAAACCGAGCGGGATATTTTACACCTGACCCGCGCTGAAGCCCGGCAGGGCCTGACCGAACCCAAACAACCTGAAAATACCATGTTGCAGCAAACCCTGTTTGATGCACGTAATGAAGCGCTGGACATATATATGTCAGATGAGCTTGAAAATTATTTACTGCAACTGGTGCTGGCCACCCGCGACCCGGGGAAATACGATGCAAAACTCGCCGACTGGCTGGAGTACGGTGCGTCTCCCCGCGCCTCGATGGCGATTGACCGTTGCGCCCGCGCCCATGCCTGGCTGGCGGGACGCGACTTTGTCGGCCCCGAAGACATTCAGGCCATTGCCCATGATGTTTTACGTCACCGCATTATATTAAGTTTTGAAGCAGAGGCCGAAGGCATTAGCAAAGATCATTTTATCAATGAGCTGATCGCCCGCATCGCGGTTCCATAAAGATAAAGCCCCTAAGATAAAACCACGTAAGATAAACCACTAAGATAAAATAGTACAAATGCACTCCAACGAAAAACCCGCTGACGACATCGTTCGCATAAAACAGTCGACTTTGATTGGCCTGAACCGTGATGCCCGCCAGTTACCCCTGCACTCGGCAAATATTCGCGCACAGTTTAACGGCCAGTATTTGTCCACCTTTAAAGGTCGGGGCATGGAGTTTGACGAGTCGCGTCCCTACCAGCCAGGTGATGATATTCGCGCCATGGACTGGCGGGTCACCGCGCGTACTGGCAAAGCCCACTCAAAAATATTTCGTGAAGAGCGGGAACGCCCGGTTTTATTATGGGTAGATTACCGACAACCGATGTTTTTTGGCACCCAGCAACATTTTAAATCTGTCCTTGCGGCCAAAATTGCCGGCTTACTGGCATGGAGTACGGCTCATCATGGCGACCGACTCGGCGGACTTATTTTTTCAGAAACCTCACACATTGAGTTACGCCCGGCACGGGGAAAATCCGCCAGCCTGCATTTTATTAAACAACTGGCACAACATTCCGCATGGCAAAACGCCGCTGATAAATCTGCAGACATTAAAAGCGCGGCGGATGCACTGGCTCGCCTGCAACGGGTGAGCAAACCCGGCTCGCTGATTTTTTTAATCAGTGATTTTCGAAATATGGATGATTTAAGCTGGTCGCAAATTTCAAAATTAAGTCGTAACGCCGATGTAATTTTAATTTCTATCAATGATCCGCTGGAGCAACAACTCCCCCCTGCGGGCAATTATAAAATTAGCGATGGTGAAAAAGAATTAAGCTTAAATACCTACAATAAAAATCAGCGACGTGAATATCAGCAGCGCTTTTTAAACCAGCAGGAACAGTTACAAAACACCTGCCGAAAAATGGGTATGCATTATCTCAGCATTTCAACAGCGGATGATACATTGTCCATTCTGCAACAGAAGCTGGGCATAGGTGCAAAAAGAAAATGAACGAACTGCCATTACGCGACATTCATCTACCCGACGCCATTAGCTGGTGGCCACTGGCGATTGGCTGGTGGTTATTGCCGTTGATTATATTAGCCTGTTTTTTTGCAATTTATCGTTTTTTAAAATACAAACAGCAAAATAGAAAACTCGCTTACCGAAAAATTGCCCTCGATGAACTCAACAACATAAAATCGCAATTTAAAAATCAGCAAAATTCTGTTGAATTAATACGTTCGGTTTCTGCATTATTGCGCCGCATTTCATTAAGCTATTTACCCCGAGAAGAAACCGCCAGTCTTACCGGCGAGCAATGGATTAAACAATTAAATCAACTGAGTTCACAAACCGTATTTACCGATGAAATCGCTACGCTACTTGAAAAAGCCCCGTATATGAAACAAAGCCAGTTTAACTCGGCAGAATTATTGCACCTGTGCGAGCAGTGGATAAAATTATTGCCCGCAACCCGCAATAATGCGGAGGCTAGCCTGTGATTTCTATTGCCAGCATTCAGTTTGTCTGGCCGTGGGTTTTTATTCTGTTACCCCTGCCATTGTTAATGCGTTTTATCATTCCCGCCAGTGATAAAAATCAGGACGTGCCACTGCACGTGCCGTTTCTGGATGACTTTAATCAAGTGCCCCACGATGCAGATTTTATTAACAAAAATAAATGGCTGGGAATGTTAGCGACACTGGCCTGGATTTGTTTACTACTGGCGGCGGCCCGACCACAGTGGCTGGGAGAACGGGTTGATATACCGGTAAGTGGCCGTGATTTAATGATGGCGGTGGATTTATCCGGCAGTATGGCCGAAAAGGATTTTAAAATAAACGGCCAGACCATCAATCGTTTACAGGCAGTTAAACTTGTTGCCGGTGAATTTATCAAACGCCGCGAAGGTGACCGCATCGGTTTAATCTTATTTGGCCAGCAGGCTTATTTACAAACCCCACTGACTTTTGATACACAGACGGTTAACACCATGCTGCAGGAATCACTGATTGGCATCGCCGGAAAAACGACCGCTATCGGCGATGCGATCGGTTTGGCGATTAAACGTCTTGAAGGAAAAAGTGCTGAGAAACAGGTGCTCATTCTGCTTACCGATGGGGCCAATACCGCGGGTGAAGTTCCCCCATTAAAAGCCGCAGAACTGGCCGCCAAACAGAACCTGAAAATTTACACCATCGGCATTGGGGCCGCGTCCCGTGAAGTGGGCGGTTTCTTATTTAAACAAACTGTAAAAAATACCGAAATAGATGAAAAAACCCTCAATGAAATTGCCGTCATTACTGGCGGACAATATTTTCGTGCCCATAACACTCCGGAATTAAATAAAATTTACGCACTAATTGATGAGCTAGAACCGGTTGAGCAGGATAGCCAGAGTTTTCGCCCGGTACAGGCGCTTTATGTCTGGCCACTGGGCATCGCATTTCTCATTGCAGTTTGTATTGCGATACTGCCAACACTGATTCAATTAATGCAAAGCATTATCGGAGTGTTTTCCAGTGCAGAAAAAAAACGAGGAGAAAAAAACCGAAAAAATAAACCCGGGAAAAATAAAACCAGGAAAGATAAAACCAGGGGAGAGCACCTCAATGGATAGCCTGCAATGGATTCAACACTTTCATCTCATCCGCCCTTACTGGTTACTGGCGATTTTTCCCCTTGCCCTGATCGTCTGGCTGGCGGCGCGCGCCCAGATGCAAAGCCGAAGCTGGGCATCGGTCATTGATAAACGTTTACTAGCGCATTTATTAGAAGGCGTAAATGAACGAAAAAAAACGCCACCAATTAAACGTTTATTTGTTTTAGGCTGTATCGTTATTTTCGCACTCGCCGGCCCCGCATTTGAAAAACGCCCCCAGCCGGTTTTTAAAACTCAGTCTGCCCTGGTGATACTTTTAGATTTATCCCGCTCGATGGATGCAACGGATATTAAGCCCAGCCGTTTAAGTCGTGCGCATTTTAAAATTAATGATATTCTGAGTCAGCGCAAGGAAGGCCAGACCGCTTTAATTGCATACGCGGCCAATGCCTATGTGGTTAGCCCCTTAACCGACGACGCGCAAACCATTGCGTCACAGGTATCGGCACTGGAAACCACGATTATGCCCGCACAGGGCAGCCGTCTGGACATTGCTTTAAACAAAGCACAGCAACTCTTCAACAATGCGGGACAGTCTAAAGGTGATATTCTGGTCATTACCGACAGCGTTACTGCACAAGATAAAGAAACCATAAACACATTAAGCAGCCAAAATTTCAAAACCTCAATTTTAGCCATTGGCACAAAAGCAGGTGCCCCCATTGCCAATCACAATGGTGGTTTTGTAAAAGACCGTAATGGCTCAATTGTCATACCGAAACTGGATATTAATCAATTGAAAAGTGCCGCACTCGCCGGCGCCGGCAAGTTTAGTTTAATAACCGCTAACGATCGTGATATTAATTATTTACTCCCCTCCATTTCATCGGCAAAAGATCCATCAGCTGAGGATCAAACGGATGCTAAAGGTAATAAATTTAAAACCGACATCTGGCACGAAGAAGGCCCCTGGCTTTTGTTACTGGTTATCCCATTTGCAGCATACGCTTTTCGCAAGGGGTTAATTTTTGCCCTGCTGATTTTTATTTTACCCCTGCCACAACCGGTCCAGGCTGAAATTTCACCAGCTGAAGTTTCACGGGCTGAACTTTCACAGGCAGAAGCATCACCGGTAGAAAATTCCTGGGGCTGGTCCGATTTATGGAGCACGCAAAATCAACAGGGCGCAAAAGCGCTGCAACAGGGCGACACTAAACAGGCGGCAGAATTATTTAATGACCCGCAATGGAAAGCCACTGCAAAGTACCAGTCTGGCGAATACGAAAAAGCCGCTGAACTCCTCAATAACATTGACACAGCGAATGCCAATTACAACCGGGGCAATGCACTGGCAAAAGCCAATGATCTTGAAAATGCCATCAAGGCTTATGAGCGTGCCCTGCAGTTAGATCCGAACCACGAAGACGCTAAATATAATAAGCAATTGCTTGAGCAGGCGAAGCAGCAGCAGGACAAAAAATCCCAGGATGACAAACAGGATGGCAATAAGGACCCGAATGATAAAAACAAGGACAATAAAGATCAAAGCGATCAAAACCAGCAAAGTAAAGACGGTCAAAAAGGTGATTCTGAGTCAGAGCAGCAAAATAGTCAGAATGCTGACAACAATCAGAACAACGAATCTGAACAGCAAAGTCAGTCACAAGACGCTGAGCAGGATCAAGAGGAATCACAGGCACAACAGGCTAAAGAAGATGCTGATGCCGAAACAGATGTAGATAAAAAAGCACAGAAATCAGCTGAAGCCAAAGAATCCGCAGAAGACAGGCCATCTGCCGAGGAAATTGCCGCTGAACAAAAACGTTTAAGTGAAACCACGCCAGATTTAGAGCAGCAACAGGCGCAGCAATGGCTGAAAAAAATTCCCGATGACCCGGGGGGATTATTACGCCGTAAATTTAAGTACCAATATAGTCGTGAAAAAAATCAGGATGAGCAGCAGCCATGGTAAATTTAACACCCTGTTTATTTAACAGATTGCCATGTCATACCTGCGCAGGCAGATATCCAGCGTCTGAGCTTTTAAGTCACTGGATTCCAGCCTGCGCAGGAATGACAAACATACAGAACAAAACTATTGTTTAAAACTCTCACATCATTAAACTTCAATACAAAAATATTATGAATATTAGAAACTTAATAACCCAGTCACTCTTTGTATTTTTATTCTGGTTTTCACAAACCAGCTACGCCGCAGACATACAGGTGAAAGTCGATCGAACGCAAATCGAACTCAATGAAACATTTACCCTGACTTTTGAAGCCAGCGAAGCCCCAGATGATGACCCGGATTTTACTCCGCTTGAAAAAGATTTTCAGGTTTTGGGAAAAAGCACCAGTAGCAATATGAGCATTATTAATGGAAAGTACACACGTTCTAAAAAGTGGAATGTAACATTAATCGCACTGCATAAAGGCACAATCACTATACCGTCGATTAGCTTTGGCAGTGATAGTAGCCCGGCTTATCAAATTCATATAAAAGAGCCACAAAAATCCACCGGCAAACAGGGCGAAGCGTTAATATCTGAATTAGACATTAGTACCCGTTCGGCCTATCCCCAGCAACAAATTATAGTGACCCAGCGTTTACTCAGCGCCAGCAATATCAATGCCTATGAATTTAGCCCGTTAAAAACCAAAGGCGTTGAAATTACTCAGCAAACGCTGGGGGAAATCAAACAGTATCAAACCAAACGCGGAACCACGCCTTATCTTGTGCTTGAACAAAGTTATGCTATTTATCCCCAATCTGCTGGCGAGTTAACGATTGAACCCAGCATTGCCAGTGCACGGGTAGCCATTACGGGCAACCGAGGAAATCGTTCGACATATGATCCGTTTCGTAACAACACTAAAACCATACGCCGCTCATCTGCTCAAAAGATAATTTCGGTTAAACCGATTCCACTGACCTTTAAAGGCAAGCACTGGTTGGTGGCTAAAGAAGTTCAGCTAGTTGAAGAGTTCCCTGAATCAAAAACATTTAGCGCAGGTGAACCTGTTACTCGCACACTTTTATTAATGGCCGATGGACAAAACGCGTCCCAGTTACCCGAATTTACAAACTATGAAGTAAACGGTTTAAAGCAATATTCGGATAAACCGTTACTGAAAAACAATACCAACGAAACTGGCATTACCGGCGCTCAGCAACTTAAAGTTGCAATCATTGCATCAACCGCTGGTAATTACACACTACCGGCGATTTCTATTCCCTGGTGGAATACGCAAACCAATAAACTTGAGTATGCAAAAATACCCTCCCGCACCTTTTCTGTTGGTCCTGCATCCGGGGCGGCTACAACCAAAACCAGTCCAGCGCAAATAAATACGGATAAACCTTTAACAATCGAAAGTACCCAGCCTGAAATCACAGCGGATTCAAATATTATAATGGAGCCCGCTAATACATCGGATGAGAATTTATCCTGGAATATTATTTTGTGGAAAATTATTTCTTTTATTCTGGCTGCAGGTCTAATCATCACATTATTTTTATTATGGAAAAAACCCAGAACTGAACCTCCGGTAGAAAGTAACCCGCAGTCAAACCCCGCATCTTTAAAACAGGCGCTGAAAGACCTTTTACAGGCCTGCGAAAATGCCAACGCTCAGGCATCTAAAAATGCCTTACTGCAATGGGCGCAGGCCTTATTTATGCATGATGCGATACATTCTCTTGGTGACATATCAGACAGGGTAGATTCCGCGCTGTCTGAAAAAATACAGTCGCTAAACTCACATTTATACCGCAATAATACGGCCCCATGGAAATGTAACCAGCTGTATGATCTTTGCGTTAAATTTACCGATGATTTTAATGTGCAAACAAAACAGTCGCAACAAGAAAACAGTCGGGATCATCTGGAAAATCTGTATAAGTAAATGGCTTCCTGTATTCTGTAATAACTCACAATTTAAAAAAAAATTAATCAAAAAAAACTTTTTAACCTTTATACTGTCGTACAATATCATCAATATAAAATTGCAGAAGCCCTATGAAATCAACCCATATCACCAAAATTGCACTAGCCTTCATGCTCCTCGCATTTTCACTGTCAGTCTCTGCGGCAACGCCCCCTGCCCCTGGAATGCCAAATCCGGAAATGCCGAATCTAGAATTAACGGGCAGTGATGGAAAAAAGCACCATTTAAACGAATATCTGGGCAATGGCAAATGGACAACGCTGGTTGTATGGGGCCCAAAATGCCCCGCCTGTATTGAAGAGATGCCGGAAATACAGGGCATGTACGACGACAAAGAAAAAAACAATATCAATGTTTTAGGATTGGCAGTCGATTTCCCAACCTTTTCCTATGCCAAACTCAAACAGGTACAGCAGTTTGAAGAAGACTACTTTGTAACTTTTCCAAATCTATTAATCAGCTCTAATATATATTATAAATTAGGACTGGGCGCCCTTAAAGGTACTCCAACGATTATTCTGGTTGATCCGCTAGGAAAAGTTTCCGCTGTGCAATTAGGTGGCGTACCCAGAAAAGTCATTGAAAATTATATCGCAGAGGAAAATACCAAGGCCAGTCTGATCAGTAAAAAATAATCTGCCATAACCAAAGTGGCATTATCCTGCTCCACTATTTGAAAGCAAAAAATTTGCAGGCTGATATATTGTAGGCTAAGGTAGGAGCGGTAAATTTACTGTACGTCTTACCTTAAACCACCGACTGGAAATGGATCTTAGCCATGGCAGACAGACCTAAAATGGGCGTTGAAGTTAATATGCGCTCTAAAGCCTCATCTACTAACGAAGCCTCACTTAAAGCCGCCTCACTCAACACACCCAAAAACAATACCATTGAAACACAGGCGGACAGCCCATTTTGTATCGCTGTTTTAGGTGACTTCAGCGGACAATCCGACAGCTCAAAACTTCGACCCATTGAAATAGACCGGGACAACCTGGAAGAGGTGATGGCTAAATTTAAAATTAATTTACATTTAAATTTAACGGCTAGTGAGAATATACAAATCTCGCTCAATGCGCTGGATGATTTTCATCCGGATGAACTCTATGAAAAACTCGAATCATTTGAAAAATTACGCAGCTTACGCCGACGCTTAAAAAGTAAAAATAGCTTTGCGGATGCTGCTGCAGAAATTCAAAGCTGGCTACCGGCTGAAAAACCTCTGCATGAAAAATCTATTCATGAAAAAAAATCTACCTCAGCCAACAATAATACAAACACTCCACCAGCCGCTGAAAATCTGCTGAATGATATTTTAGGCTCTGCGCAAAGCAATAGCAGCGCCGCAGCTGAAACCACACACATTGATAAATTAATTAAAAGCATTGTCGCGCCCTATGTTGAACCCGCCGCCGACCCACGTCAAAACGAAATGCTTGAAATGGTAGATAAAGCCACTGAATCTCACATGCAAAACATTTTGCACCACCCGGACTTTCAGGCAATGGAAGCTGCCTGGCAATCTTTATATTTTTTAATCAAACGCCTGGAAACCGGTTCTAAATTAAAAATATTTATTCTGGATATTTCCAAACAGCAATTGCAACATGATTTGGCGGTTGATGATTTAGCCTCCTCTTCAATTTACAAATTATTCTGCGACCCGTCCGAAGGTGACACCCCCTTTAGCATTTTACTGGGCAACTATACCTTTACCGACAGTATTGATGATGTTTTATCACTTGCGAATATCGGCAGCATTGCACAACAAAGCAATGCCCCTTTTATTGCTGCCGCACATGAAAAATTAGCGGGTTGTGAATCCTTTGCAAAAACTGCAGATTACGAAGACTGGAATTACGCTATTGGGGAAGGCACAGCAAAAGCCTGGGCGCTCTTGAGACAATCGCCGGTTGCTTCGTATATCGGCCTGGCCCTGCCACGTTTTTTACTGCGTCTTCCCTATGGAAATAAAAGCAAGCCCATAGACGCATTCAAGTTTGAGGAAATGACCGAAGAAAACAATCATACGGATTATTTATGGGGCAACCCCGCATTTATAAAAGCCGAATGCCTGGCACAAAGTTTTAATAACAGTGGCTGGAATATGCAAGCCGGTAAAATTTTTCAAACCGATAATTTACCGGTTCACTATTATAATGACGAGGGTGAAACCGTAAGCAAACCCACCGCAGAAATTATGTTAACAGAAAAAGGCGGTGAAATTTTAAACCAGCACGGACTGATTAGTTTATGGTCTGTACAAAATATGGACTGTATTCGCTCCGCAGATTTCAGTTCTATTAGTTTAAATAACCAGAAAATTGCTGGTCGCTGGGTTTAACTAAAAAAATTTGATATTATTAATGGACTGCAACAATCATATCAAGAAGATAGTTTATGACGCACCATCTGTTTAAAGTTATATTTTATAGCACCTGCACTTTAACTATTTCATGCGGAGGTGGTGGCGGTTCAAGCCCCACGACCACCAGCAGTTTCTACGAAAAACCAGCCCGTTATTCAGCTGACGCCTATAACAATTTTGTTAGTCAAAAAAGCTCAGATGATCTTGAAGGTGTCTGGGTAATGTTAACCGAAGGCGATTTAGCCCGGGGTAACACACCTGTTGTAAATGGCCGGGATGATAAAATCGAGCACCAGTATTATGCAAGATCAACTGTTCGCATTAAAAGAAAAACAGGTACGACGAATGAATATTATATCTACACCTGTGGCTTAGGTGGTGCACGGGACACAAGCTCTGTTTCAACTGCCTCTAATATTTTTATACCCTTTATTTACTATAGCTCTGGATCATGGTCGAGTTACAGCGCAAATATAATTGATGCTCAGACGATGCAAATACCTGATATGAACAGGAACTGGGACTGGGTCGGCGATTCCGGGCTGGCGATAAGCTACAAGCTGTCATCTACTTTAAAACGTATTTCAGACGACCCTTTTCAATCAGTATCGAGCATAAGCGACACACAGACGGGTAACATTACCAACAACGGCTGCGTGTATGAAGACGAAGGCGCATATGTAGCAACTGAGAGCCCAAACTTTAAACAACAGGGCACATTTAACACTGTACTGGCTTTTTCTGATTCCCTGCTCGACAATGATATAAGCTCATATCTTAAGCATTACACAATGAAAAACTACGTGAATTTTAGTGCTTATTATTCTTTTCAGAGTGTTAATTTTAGCTCAGGCGCCCAGGATTCAATTTCAGTTAACAAAAGCACATCCAGTAATACATCCTCTTACTCTGTCAATGCTACCGCATCTGGAAATACCGGCTCAACGAGCGACAGCATTTTCGACATTAATTTATAGCGTTTTTACCTGCACAATAAAAAAGCTTCTTTCAGAAGCTTTTTTATTTCACAAAATTTCATCAATTCAGCAAGCATCACCGTAATGTTAACTTTTTAATTTAAATCTCAATTTCACCCACCAGATATTGCACGGCCTTACCTGAAATCCTCACCCTCTCGCCTTTGTACTCACAGGCTACTTCACCTCCGCGTCTGGAAAGCTGTTTAGCTGATAAAATATTTTTACCCAGCTTTTCTGACCAGTAGGGTATTAGCTGTGTAAAGGACGAACCGGTTACCGGGTCTTCATCTATGCCGTATTTGGGCGCAAAAACCCGTGAGACAAAATCAAATTCACTTGCAGCATTCGTGTCCCGCGCCGTAATAATGACGCCTCGCAAATTTAATTTACTGAGAAGCGACAGATCCGGCTTTGCATTTATTAAACTTTCTACGCTATCAAAAACCACAATATAATCCTGAGACTGTAGACACGTTAGCGCCGTTGTTTTAAATGCATCGACAATTAGCTGAGGCGTGACACAAATTGTGGGTGGCTGGGATGGAAAATCCATTTCCAGTCTCTCTGTATTACTGGCTGCATTTTTGGCTTCACTTTTTTTACTCACCAATAAAATGCCACTTTTTGATTCAAAGTGCAGCTCACTTTTGTCTTTTTCAATATGCTGGAAAATCACCTGTGCCGCTGCAAGGGTCGCGTGTCCACACAAATCAACTTCATTTACGGGAGTAAACCATCTGATGTGGTAACCGGTATCCGTTGGCACAAAAAAAGCGGTCTCCGAAAGATTGTTTTCCGCCGCGATGTTCTGCATTACATCATCCGCTAACCATTCCTGTAACGGGCAAATCGCAGCCGGATTACCCTCAAACACTTTATTTGCAAATGCATCCACCTGGTATATAGTTAACTTCATTTTCTTCTCCTTTAATTTACAACGATGTATACTTAAATTTAATAACATAAAATTAATGACAGGTTAATCCTATGAAAAAATTACCCGTATTATTTTTCGCTTTATTTCAGTTAATTAATTCAGCTGCAAATGCATCTGACCTCGCCAAAGAACAACGCTGGGCTGATCAGGTTGTCGACTACATTATAGATGGCGAAGCTGAATGGTTAGCCATCAAAAACCATAAAATACTGTCCATCTATACTGAAGCACAGACCTCGAAGGTCAACGGCGGTGCAATTATCATCCACGGTTCCGGCGTACACCCAAACTGGGAAGAAGTTATTCTACCCCTGCGCACCGCTCTACCCGAAAAAGGCTGGAGCACCTTATCCATACAGATGCCGGTGTTAGCCAATGACGCCGACTACAGCGAGTATGCAAAAACTTTTGATGATGTCGCCCCCAGAATAAATGCTGCCATAAAATTTCTTAAACAAAAAAACATCAATAATATTGTTATTATTGCGCACAGTCTGGGCTCTACCATGAGCGCTTATTACCTTTCATCCGATAAAAATAATTCAGTTAAAGCCTTTGTTGCCATCGGCATGCCTGGCGCCAGTAAAGACAAACGCATGAACAACATAAACGCGTTAAAACAAATTAATATTCCCATGCTGGATTTATATGGCAGCAACGATTTAGAGTCTATTATTAACTCAGCTGAGGCCCGTAAACAGTCTGCGGCTAAAAACACACATTATTCTCAAGTGATCACTAGTGGTGCAAACCACTTTTTCACCGGTAAAAATGCAGAGCTAATACAGACTGTTAGTACCTGGTTAAATCGAGATGGTTAAATAGTAATGATTAAATCGCTAGATGATTAATCCCGTAACTGGTTTAATCATCCCGCTAAACCAATCAGGAACACGCTAATCAAGTCTGCTCGGCATTAAACTGGATCAGAGTGTTCCTAACGATATACCGGCATTCTACGACCAATAGCCACACTTAAAACCACAGCGACGCAAAACAAGATCATCAAAAAGCTAATCGACTCGCCCAACAATAAGGCCGCAACAAACAGCGTTAAAAATGGCTGAATCAACTGCACCTGACTCACCCGAATGACACCCCCTAAAGCAAGCCCCCGATACCAGAAAATAAAGGCCAGCCACTGGCTAATAAAACTCACATAAATAAACCCGGCCCATGCCTGCCAATTAATAAGTAGTTGCGCATCGTTAACTTGAATATTCTCCCAGGTAAGCACCACTGGAATAATGGTAAACGGAACAGACAATACAATAGCCCAGCAAATCACCGCAACGCCACCGATTTCGCCTGCAAGCTTTCCGCCCTGCGCGTAGCCAATGGCGCACAATATCGAGGCCCCCAGTAAAATTAATTCGCTGCTTTGTAATTGCCCTTGACGACTCCACAGCAAATAAATAATAACCAGAGAACTGCCTAAAATGGCCATTAGCCAAAAGCCCACAGACGGTCGTTGACGCAGTAGTAACGCCCCGGCAATGGCGGTAAACAATGGCAGCATCGACACCACAATACCTCCCTGGGCACCGCTTACATTTTGCATCGCCATCGAGGTTAACCAGGGGAAACTGATCACCACACCTAACATAACAATTGTAATATCCCACCACTGCCTGCGGGTTGGAAGCGCAATTTTTAACCCGTAAATTAAGGCCAATGCGGGCACCGCCGCCAGCAATGAACGCCCCAGCCCGACAAATGTTGGGTCTAACGCCCCCACAGCCAAACGCGTTGCAGGCAGGGTGACACTAAAGCAGGCAATCGCCAGCAAACCTAAAAATAATCCTGATAATTCTTTATTGCTGCGACGCGTCACTAATGTTGAAATTTGCATTGCCTGTCTCCTGTTAAAGCGATACATTACCCACTTACAAACAGACAATACATGTACAGTTGAGCTGATAATTATTCGACTGTACTGCTAAAACTTACTATACACTTTTGAGCGCTCCCATCCATGACCATGACCATCACCCTCGACAAATCGTCAGACACCCCGCTGACTGAACAAATCATTCAGGGCGTTTGCACACTCATAGATAACCGCGCCCTGCGTACCGGCAATGCCATGCCCTCCATTCGAAACTTCAGCACCTCACATAATGTCAGCCGTTTTACCACGGTGCAGGCCTATGACCGACTGGTCGCCGCAGGCTACATTCATTCCCGCCCTGGCTCAGGTTTTTATGTGGCATCTCGCACAACACCGGTTGGTAACAACGAACCCACGGTTAAGCTTGAACGGGCGATGGATGTTTTATGGTTACTGCGAAATGCACTGGGTTCACCTGATGGTTCCTCCAGTAATTCGCCCAGTGGATCGCCCGGCACCCATTCGTTAAAACCGCAGCTTTTACCTGGTGCAGGCTGGCTGCCGGTGGAGTGGATGAACAGTGCCGACATTCAAAAGAGCCTGCGCAATCTGGCCCAGAAACCTGCTCGCTATCTTACGCAATACGGTACCCCCTCAGGTTACTTAGCGCTGCGCCATCAAATTCAGCAGCGCCTTGCGGAATACCAGATCAACCTGGCAAGCGAGCAAGTTTTACTCACCATGGGGGCAAGCCATGCACTGGATTTAATTGCGCGATTATTTATTCGCCCCGGCGACACAGTGTTCGTTGACGACCCGGGATATTTTATTTTGTTCGGCACCTTAAAATCCTACGGTGCAAAGGTGGTAGGGGTTCCCTGGAAATCTGATGGCCCGGATATTGAAAAGCTGCAATTATTAATTGCCGAACATAAACCCAAAATATTTTTTACCAATAGCATATTACATAATCCCACCGGCGCCAGTATCAGCCAGGCGGTGGCTTACCGTCTGCTGCAATTAACTGAACAGGCCGATATGATGATTGTTGAAGACGATGTCTTTGGTGACTTTCATCCGGGAAAAGTGAGCCGGCTGGCAACGTTAGATCAGCTACAACGGGTGATTTATATCAGCAGTTATTCAAAAACCATTTCCGCCGCCATGCGCGTTGGATTCATTGGTGCATCAAGAGAAATTATTCAACAACTCACCGATTTAAAATTGCTCTCCGGCATAACCACTTCAGAAGTGAATGAGCGCATGATTTACCAGATGCTAAGCAGCGGGCAATATCGAAAGCATCTCAACCAGTTACATAAAAAACTACAGCATTGCAGAGAAGACGCGTTAAATAATTTCGATAAACTGGGCATGCTGGCAGACCTCGAACCCGAGGGCGGCATGTTTTTATGGATGAAAATGCCCGAGCATCTGGATATTATTGAAATGAGTAATCAGGCAGCGCAACAGGGTATTATGCTGGCACCGGGAAATTTATTCCGGCCACATCAGGAGCCCTCCCAGTGGATGCGCTTTAATGTAGCAAGCAGTAATGAGAAATCTCATTTGAAATTTTTACAGAAATTTATTGAGCGTAAAACCGACAGGTAAACCAGATTGTGCCAAAGTATAAATGATTAATTATTAGTTAAAAAAATATTTTCACGAAACTACCGCATCACCCCTGACCTGTTTAGTATTCGCAAACTTTTTATCACTGGCATTCCAGCCATACTGCCCTGTCCACTGTCCGTCTTTAAAATCAATATTCAGCCAGTTAGGTACATACGGTTTCTGATTATTAATCGTGAAATCAGTAACCGGCGGTGGCCCAATATAATCCCCCACGGGACAATCTTTGGTCATTACGGTATTAAACCGCACATATACATAATCAGATAACTGCTGCGCATCCTTTAGCACAACAGCAAACTCATCAGCAGAAAGTTGCCATGTACCTTTCAGGGGTATCTCACTATAAAACGCCAGACGTTTACCCAACAGACAACTAAAATAAATTTGTATTTCAATTAACAGTACCGAACCCAGTTTCTGGCTTTGTTTATCGGCAGTTTTAGACAACGTTATCGCTACGGCTTTATTATGAAAAGTGAGTTGTGACTGCATGCGAAGCGACCTCTGGCTTAAATCGTTTGATATACCCT
>Ga0316206_1001296_pt1 | contig 23384 bp, 21 predicted proteins | sample 6monthpyrite_MG_FD_204942 | JGI IMG/M metagenome (GOLD analysis project Ga0316206, IMG submission 204942) | Microbial mat bacterial communities from mineral coupon in-situ incubated in ocean water Damariscotta River, Maine, United States -... | ecosystem: Environmental > Aquatic > Marine >... | reverse complement strand
TAGGTTTATTCGCACTTCATTTGTAAATATAACGATTAGTTCTGCCGAATTCAATTGCGACTTTGCTCACGAAAATTTTATTCTAAAAATTTTCGCTTCTCTAAAAAAACCTGTGGGTTCTTTCTGGCCCAGGCAACTTCCCAAGCCTATGGTATAGCGCAATTTGAAGGGCATAAAAGGTTCTAAATCCATAAGAGTTTCTCACACTCTCGATCTACATCCCCTGCAAAAAATCCTTCAATTAATAATCTTTGTCTCTTAATGTCAGGCGCCAAGTTTTCCATTTGATTCTCCAAAGCTTAATATTAACTTCGTCAGCGAAAGTTAACGGCAATTTAATACAATTAATTAAGTTTGATCATTGTAATTAGCAGAATTGAAAACCTAAATGGCTGCGGTATAATCAGTAATTTTCCCCTTTTTTTGTCGTACAAAGTGTTGGAATTATAGATGGCCGTTTGAGTTGTATACAGAATATGTAAAAAGGTAAATTAGGGTTCCACAGTTTTTATTTAAACCATATACTTAACGATGCAATATAAATTGATTGCTTTTCAATTATTAGATTGGTGAGCGAAGGATAAGGATGAAAAAAATATTAATTTTGTTGATTTTATTGTCTTCAGCATCATCATTTGGAAATGTTTATGGCGAATATGAGGATGGATGCGACTGGTATACCAGTAACGATAAGTTAAAGGAAGTTTGTCTTAACAATAAGCTGCCTTCTTACACATCCCAAGCTTGTCAGGATAATGCGAGAGGGCTTGAAAGCGAGAAAGAGTGTCTTGAAAATGGTAATAGTTTGAAGACGGTAGTTATTCGATGGTGTAGTATATTTACTTCTAGCGAAGAAGCTCAAGTCGTTTGTTTGAGATTTGGAAAGAACATGACCTTATCAAAAGTAAAGGACTGCCAAAAGAATGAAGAGAACCTTAATAAATTAGAAGTGTGTTATACGACTAAAGAGAAAAGTCATGACAATAAAAGCTTTCGTTCTGATCAAAAAAGACTAGATAAATCCCCTGCTCATTTATAACCATTTATTGGTTTTTAGAATCTTCACAAATTGTGGGTGTTCGAGGTTGAGAGGCGGCAGCCATTGATCGAGGTAGACTCTCTGCCAAACACCCGATTCGTTTAATTTTTTAAAAGTATAATTATAATAATCTATTTTAATCCATTTTGGTTTTTGTCCATGAAAGGGATCTTGCGCCAAGAGATTAAGTATTTCTGGTTGCGCCGATAATAATTTGGCCACCAGGTTGAGTGTCCATGGACTGTATTTGTGATGCCCGAAGGCGGCAAACCATAATTGCCAGTCGAGCTTCCACTCGTAGGGCCCCATAATGGATGGCATCCGCTGCGGGTTTGTAGGTTTTCCTTTAAACTCGTAGGCGAGCCATTTGGCGTTGCTGGGGTCGTGGTCCTGGGTGCCCAAAATGACCAATTCATTTCTTTTTTTGGTGATGGTGCCAAAGGCGCCATAGGTGTTGACGAGGCGAAGGCGGTCAAAGCTTCTATTCATGACTTGGCGACTGGAAAGCAAATTGGCCACCGGTCCCCAGCTACGCCATAGAATCAAAGCACCTAAAAGATAAGTACTCCATTGATGGAGTGTGGGGATCGGTTGGGTAAGGACGTCTTTACGGGTAAAGGGGAAAACCTTTTTAATGAACTCATCGTTGAAGCAGGGAATGACGAGTACAATAGACAGGTAGTTAAACCAAGAGAGGTTACCACTGACAATGATGAGTCCTTGAAAAATGATCATCACTATCCCGGCGAGAGCGCATAATAAACCCCATGGGGTGAGCATGGCAAATGGCATAATAAGTTCTACAATAAATGTCCATAGGACACTGGCCTTGTGAATAAACTTAGGTAAGGCATGGAAGAGTGGACTTAAGGGATTGGGAATAGGTTGGGTTTCGTAGTAGACAAATAGACAGGTGAGATCTTTCCAGCATTGATCACCCCTGAGTTTAATCATGCCCGAGCCAAATATATTTCTAAAACACACCCAGCGTAAGGCCCAGATAATTATGCGCGGGGGAGAAATTTTTCGAGGCCCAAGAAAGATTGCCAGAAAACCTGTCTCCAAAAGTAATGACTCCCATGCGAAAGCGTACCAAACTTGTCCGATACTGACGAAGCTTAGATAGACGAGCCAAAGAATAAACCATGAACCTATAGAAACGAAATGACCAAATCTTTCAGTTATACCCATCATCCCCAAGAGAGAGATTATTATTCCTAAACAGGAGAAAAGGGTCAGTGTTGCATCGGAAGAATTTAAAAAGAAAAGACTTGGGGCATCCCAAAAATGACTTCTCTCAATAAATAAGTTGGCGGGAGTTAGGCCATGGGATCCAATTAATGCCTTTCCTTGATTAAAGAGAATGAGAAAAGCTATGAAGTAAATAAAGGCCAAGCTTCTTTGAAATAATAATTTAGTATAGTAAAACTCTTGCTTGGTGTAGAGATTAAATATTTTCATCGGCCGGTTCTAAGTTAAATAATTTTAACGAATTTTCATAAATAAGTGGCAGTGCAAGTTCTGCGGTGGTTTGTTTAATTTCTAAAAGTGTATTTGCCACAAAGGGCAGGTAGCATGGGGCATTTTCTAGGCCACGGTAGGGAACAGGTGTTAAGAAGGGTGAATCTGTTTCCAAAAGAATTTGTGAGAGCGGGGTTAGCGCCAAAATTTCTCTCACATTTTCGGCACTCTTAAAGGTTATGATGCCGTTGAAGGCAATGAAGAGGCCTTGATCAATGGCATATTCGGCCAATCGTTTGCCCGAGGTATAACTATGGATGACACCCCCTTTTTTTAATTTACCCAACATATTTTTAAGGATACTGAGGGTATCTTCATCGGCGTCTCTGGTGTGAATGATGACCGGATAATTGTGATCACAGGCGATTTCCAATTGTTCTTCAAATCTTTCTCTTTGCACATTTCTGGGGGAGTGATCGTAATGATAATCTAGGCCAATTTCTCCCACAGCTCTCACATTTTTGTCTTTTAAATTACTGAGTATCAATGCGCGAGTGGTTTCATCGTAGAGCCTAGCATCGTGTGGGTGAACTCCCTGCGAACAATAGACATGCTCCTCGGCTTGGGCGATTGCCAATACCTTATCTAAATTATCGGGGGAAACTGCGATGGTCATGATCTTTTCCACACCGATATTATTTGCTTGTGCAGCGACCTCGCTAAAACTTGCCTGTTTTAAATAATCTAAATGGCAATGAGTCTCAAATATCGGGTATAGAGATTTTGCCGCTTTATCAAAAAAGGGTAACTGGGCGAGAGATTCTGCTAGCGGTTTTCTTTTGGCCATACTAGTGAGCGGCCCTTTTAATTAATTCGTCGAGAATGATGGACAATTGTTTAAAGGGTAAGACTCCTTCAACCTTGACTCCATTGATCAGCATACTTGGGGTTGATTTGATATTAAAGGCATTGGCCGCTGCAATATAGCGGACAACTTTTTCTTTTGTTTTAGGGTCATTATAGCAGTCTGAGACGCCCTCTTTTTTGGCGTATTCTGCCACCCAGGAGGGAGTGATCTGGTCTTGTTTTGCAAAAAGATCGTCGTGGATGGTATGAAACTTTTTGGGTAAGCAAGCGGCCAGGTAAGCGGATTTGCAAGCGGCATCGTGACCAATACTTCTTTGCATTTGAGAATTACAAGCAATATCTAGTGGATAGAAGAAAAATTGAATATTCGCCTGTCCTTGGTACTTCTTTATTATGAGAGGGAGTACTTTTTCTAATGCTTTACAGGCGGGACATTGAAAATCAGAAAAAAGAGTAATTCTAATAGGGGCTTGAGAAAAATTTTCACTAGCGGACATGAGTCTATATTCGGAATCAATTTCAGGTTTCCCTAAATTATCATAGGAGTAATAATCGTCGATGACACTTTTTTTAAATGCAGCAAGATTGTTTAAGATTTTTTCTTTGTCGTCGATTTTAGTATTGATCACAACAACTGCAATAATTGTCAGGACTGTATAAAGTCCTATAATTTTAAAGTCGCAGAGGTTTTCAATATTTATTTTGGCAGTGGTAAAGTATTTCCAATAAATAAATGCACTTATTCCAGAGAGAATATAATAAACAGTGCACATTGGGCAGAGACCGCCTAAGGCGATTAAGCTGTAGAAAAATAAGAGCAAGCAGCCAAAAAAATTGAAATAGGAGAGAGTTTTATTTGTTGTATGCATTGCCGTATTTTTTAAAAAGGCACCCAATAATAAGAAGAGTCCAAAAAGCATACCGAAAATGGATATAGGTATTCCTGCAATATTGGAAAACGGTGAGTTTGTCGTCACATCGCAATTAAAAAATTGGTTGATATTGCAGAAAGTCCCTCCAGAAATCCCAGGTTCTGGATATTTTACTATAAAGTAATGTTGGGTCAGATAAGCGGTTGTTGCTATTATGGCGAGTCCTAATATGCCGAGAATAATATTTTTTTTATTTTCCATTTTTCTGCACTCCATTTAATGACATCAATTCATAGTGAACTTGTATTATAGATGACTCTTTAGAATATTCCAATTTCTAAGCTCGGTTTTATCTCTGCGGTAACTATGGTATTTTGTACATGCAAAAGTGCAGGGAGAGTCTATTCCTTGGATTGTCGCCAAGGGATAGGCGTTTTTGATGCGGTTTATTGCTTCGCCATATATATCAAAGAAATATTGTCCATTTTTTGTAATAATACTTTGTGAGTGAGGAAAATGTGCTAAAAAATCTTCTTGAACTGCATAGTTTTGCCAGTGAATTGCTGGACCTAGAAAAAAATATTCTGGCCTAATGTCGAGAATATTTTTATGGCAAAAGATATTTAGTTTGATGCCCTTCCAGCCCGCGTGCAGTAGTGCGACTCCTCTTTCTCCAATGACTGCAATGGGCAGGCAGTCTGCCGTTTTTATTGCCAATGCAAAAGATTTATTTTTTGTGAAAAGGCCATCGGCAAGGACATTATTATTCCCGCATCCAATGACCTTGTCGCCATGAACTTGGGTTACCTCGTGAACGGCAAAATCAGGTCTACTGTCGAAGGTTTGAAAAAGCGCTTGGGGCAGTTTTTGTTCGAAAATTATTTGCGATGTCATGATTTTTCGGCAATTTCTAGAATTTTTAGAAAAGTTTTTGGAGGGGGTACATCAAAAAAGAGTCGTTCTTTAGTGATTGGATGAATGAGTCCCAAGATTTTCGCGTGCAGGAAGGGATATGCATAGTCTGCCAAGATCTCTTTAAAAGGGACACCAAGTCTTTGGATATTTTCTTTGGGGTTGCCATAAAGGGGGTCCATCAGGATAGGCGACTTCAATAATGTACTTAAATGCACTCTAATTTGATGAGTTCTCCCGGTCTCAAGCTTAAGTTCCATGAGAGAAAACTTGGCATAATGAGTGAGGGATTTAAAATGGGTGATGGCGTGCTTGCCACGAACATGGGCGGCCATTTTTAGTCGATTCTTTGGGCTGCGACCGATACTGGAGGCCAATGTTCCTCCTATGGGCAAGGTCGTTCCCATAACAATAGCTTGATAAACTCTGTCAATCTTATGAGCTGAAAATAATAGCACAAGGCCTTCGTGACAAGCCTGAGTTTTTGCCACTACCATGATGCCGGATGTTCCCCTATCAAGTCTATGCACGATTCCTGGCCTTTTTTCGTCTCCGATTCCGGTTAAATCGGGACAATAATGAAGAATGGCATTGACCAATGTTCCAGTATAATGCCCTGGAGCGGGGTGGGTTACCATACCAGCGGGCTTATTAACGAAGATTAAATGTTCATCTTCGAAAAGTATTTCCAAAGGAATATTCTCCGCTTTAGCGGTGGCGTCAATAGGTGGCGGAACATTGATCTCCACAATCGTCCCAACGGGAGGCATTTTTTTTAATTCAATTTTTTGCTTTTGGTTTGGAGAGTCTGGGGATAAATTTATCTGTTCTTTGCCAAAGAGTTTTTTAATAAATGTCCGACTCAGATGGGTTATTTTTTGATTAAGTGCCTGGTCTAATCTTTTATGCCCCAGATGGTCCTCAGCGGTGATCGTAACATTAATAAGATCATCCATATTAGGCACTTTCCTCTCTTTTCTTTTTTATGCGATAAACGTAGGAAGTAGCCGCTAGGTCGGGGTTGAGTTTGAGGCATTTTGCGTATTGATAGACAAAGCCTCTGACGTAAACAAGCGCGGGAAGTTTGTCGACGGCCTCTTCTTCAATATTCATTAAATAGGTTTTAGAGATTTTTGTCATATCTGCCATTCTAACCATATCTACGTTCTTGTATTCACGGATACTTTTTAAGAATTCGCCAGAAAACTGTCCCGCTTGTTCTATTTCCTTTTCCATTTCAGCGTTTTCTGTATAGTCCAAAGAGAACTTTTTAGAGGCCACTATTCTATTGATATTCTTTTTTTGGTGGGCTTGCGGAGCCGAATTCATCGCAATAACATTATTAGAATTGATCTCGGGGTGTGCTCCATTATTATCCATGTTGGTATTTCCCGCATTTGGGATCGTGGGCATTTGCCTGTTTATTCCCCGCGCCTCATCGTATAATTTTCTTTTAATAGGATCTCCCAAAATGGAGTAGGCTTCTTCAATATGCTCAAGCATTTTACAACATTCTTCATTGGTCATAATTGAGTAAAGGGCGACAGAATCTTGGGAATAGGCATTTTTCGCCCTTTGATAGCCCTTTTCGATATCCGCTTCGTTGGCATCAATGGATACCTCAAGAATTTCATAATAATTTTTTGCTTGTTCATTCACAGCTTTTTCTACCATATTACGATAACCCCAATAGCCTGTGGACCATTCTGTCGAAATTTTGGACTAGACAGGAGTTTGGAAATTCCATGAGTAAAGGTTTTCTTTTCTTTACACTTTGCCAAACTGTCGCATCGTAATCTAAATAGCCAACATAATCCAAATTAATACCAAAATATTTTTTACAAATAATCTTCATGGAAAAGCCAATATCTATATCGGATTGAGTTCTTATTTGATTAATGACTAATTTGGGAGATAGCTTAGCAATTTCCATTTGCAATTTTACACCCATCTGAGGATTAATTTCGGTTACTTTTTGCAGTAAATCTATAGGAGAGTTTTTGCTCTGGACTTTACTATTTAGGACTTGATCAATTAAGGGCCCAATTTCCAGTAAGTCTTCTGCCATTTTTAGCTTGCGGTGATAAATTGATTTGATGAAACGATAGGAATTTTCGATTGAAGTGGGTTCGGGCAAGGTGGTTATAATACCTTGGTCTGCCGAGATGAAAAAATCTAGAGTATTAAAAGTTGTTCCCGCTCCTAAATCTAAGAGAATAAAGTCGGCATCTAATTCACCGAGTTTGGCCAATAACCGAGTTTTTTGCATGACTTTTAGATTGGCAATACCGACGTCGTCTTGCGCCCCACTTATGATGGATAAGTTTTCAATTGGTGTCGGGGTGACTAAATCTTTAACCGAACTCACCCGACGGCTTAAAAAATCAGATAGAGTTTTTTCTGGAACCCCTACACCTAAGCAGGTATGCAGGTTCGCCCCCCCCAAGTCGAGGTCGATGGAGACAACTTTATATCCCATAAGGGCCAGGCAGATGGACAGGTTGGCGGTTACCATGCTTTTGCCGACGCCACCTTTGCCGCCACCAATCGCCCAAATTTTATGTCTTTGGGTCGGGGCGATTTGCCCATGAAAATTTTTTTGGTCTGGTAGACCATTTGAAGAATAGATAGACACAATGCGCTCTCTGGTTATTATTTGTCCATAAATAAACTCATTTTTGCGGGGCCAACCTTGGCCAATCCCCAAAAAAGCACGTTATTAGTATATGGTGAATTTACAAGAATGTAAGGCTTTGCAGCGTAAAAAAGCTTTTTTAAGAGTTCTTTTTTGTATTTTTTCACTAGTTCTGCATGATTGGAACATTTATTAAGACGGGTAATGGACAAAAAAACTCCTTTTGGGGTAAAATTGTCCTAGGTAAAAATAGATTCTAAGAGGATGGTGCTAATGTTAACGAGCTCTCAAAACATAAAGTCTAGTTATTTTGCTGCCCGTTCCGATGTGCATATTGCGCGAAAAATTTGGCATATGGGGAGTGGTTTATGTGGGTTATCTCTTTATTTGAATAGTTCAATAAATATTCGTTTTTACGCCTATTTTCTTTTACTCCTCGGCGTGGTGGGGATTTTTAACGATTTAATTCGCATCCGCGTAGCCGCTTATAATAGATTTGCTCAAAAACTATTGGGCCCGGTCATGCGTGAGTCGGAAATAAATTCTATTTCTGGTTTGCCTTTTTATGCTCTCGGTTGCTCCTTGAGCCTCTTCTTTTTCTCCGAGAAAGTGGCGATCCTTTCCATTCTGTTTTTAATCTTTTCAGATCCCATTTCTTCTTATGTAGGGGTGCTCTACGGCAAGCATAAACTGCTGCCAAACAAATCTTTAGAGGGTAGTTGTGCAGGGTTTATTGTTTGCTATATGCTGGCATTATTTTATGGCCTTTATTATGGTGCCAATGGTTTCGCTTTTCTGGCCTTTGCGCTTTTAGCAGGATTGGTAGGTAGCTTATCGGAGCTTTTTTCCATCAATATAGACGATAATTTAACCATTCCCTTGATCTCAGGTTTTGGCCTCACGCTATTAAATTCTGTTTTTCATATTCTCTAAATTTAGTACATAGTTTCAATAATTTTTTGTATTTTGGAATTTTCTAGGATTTTTCTTTTTTTGAGTTTCATGGTGGGGGTCATATATTCATCCCCGAAATCGTCAGATAAAAGTTTGATCGCCTTTATGGGACTGATACCAGGGGTGTTTTCTACATTTAGTTCTTCGATAATTAGTTTAATATTGTTGAGAATCTCTTTATTGAGAGCTGGGTCTTCGATTAGCATACCATCTATTAGAGTAGGGTTGATGCTTGCTCTGATATCATTTTTTAAGACAATCAGTGCGGTTAAGTTTTTTCGTCCTTGGCCAATAATTAAAATTTTATCGAGTTCGGGTAGTTTTTCTAATATTTTCCTTTCCATGACGCCTGGATTAACAAATTGCCCATTACTTAGTTTGACGGTATCTCCCATGCGATCGAGAAATTTAAGGGCGCCACCCTCCAGAATTTCCACCACGTCCCCGGTATGTAACCAACCGTCGCTATCTATCAAACTTTGCGTCGCTGCTGAATTGTTAAAGTAGCCCAGTGACGTCGTCTTATCGACTTTGATGAGTAGCTCGCCAATATTTTTTCCTTCTCCTAGACCTGGAAGTTTATTCAGCTTGATGGAGATATTACCTATTGGGTAACCAAGAATACCACTGATGTCTTCCGCCCTTCTGGTCATCAGGACAATGCCAGATTCTGTTTGGCCATAACCTTCGAGAATATCAATTCCCAGACCGCGAAACCACTTGAGCGTTGATTCGTCGAGGGCCGCTGAGCCAGAAGCCACTACTTTAGCATTATTGAGACCAAGCTTCGTGCGAACTTTGGAAAGGACTAATTGATCGGCGATTTTGTATTTGATCTGGTCAATTGGTGAGATTGGTCGACCATTCATCTTCTCTGTTACAATTCTTTTTGCGGTAGCATGGGACCAATGAAAAAGAGCGATCATTTTTTCTCCCTTGGCCATTTGTATTTTATTTCTGGTGAGTGCTAAAGATTTTTTCATCCCTTTGAAATATTCAAGAATATTAACTTTGCATTGCTTAAACCACTGGGAGCTTAGGAAGGAGGCCGTTGGGAACTTAAACTGCTTATAGTATCTAAGTCCCTTAAGCGATTGTTTTTCCTGCATAATTTTAGCGCCTGCCTTAGCAACTTTATCCTGCACACCGGTCTTCATGGCATCCCATAACCTGGGAACAAAGAGTCCTGCAGAAACTTGAATAAAGCGTAGATCCGCAGTGAGGCCCGGCCTAAAGGTGGGCGGGAAAGTGGCGAAATAATGGGTGTAGCCAGTGGTTGCGTTGAGCCCTAAGTTTTGTACTGTTTCTATAATATGATCGTTGGGCAAAAAGGACATCAGGCGACCATTTGGATTGGGGGATATTTCGCTCCATTCGGCGAGTATATTATCCGTATTTGTCAGCAAAGTCTCTTGTGACCAAACGACTATTTTTGGGTCCCCTGTGGTCCCCGATGTGCTAAATAATAGCGCTGGATCGGCGGCATCCATTTTGTCTAAATAAGTTTGAATATCTTTTTGATTTGCTAGTTGAGAACCTTCATGAATGGCATCGTTGAATGAGATGACTTTTTTTCCGGCAATGCTGAAAGACTTCTCGAGAGTAATAATGATTTCTACGCTGGCATGAAGATTTTCATAATTTTCACCCAGCATTTTTTTTAATTGCTGTTCATTTTGGATAACTAACACTTTGGCATCTGTTTTTTTCAGCATATTTACTAAAAAGCTGCCATGATCCACTGGCGTTGCGCCACTCATGCCCTTTAATAAATTCGCCGCCAGCATAAATTGTGGCCATGCTGGCCTATTGAAGAAATTCATCACCAGAGTATCGCTGCCAGAAAATCCCTGGTTCTCTAAAAACATCGCAAGAGAGAAAACCGTTTCCAAATTTTCTTTTTGAGTGATTGATCTCAACGGGGCAACTTTTTCAATATTAGACATGATTTTTTGAAAGTCTTTTTCGCTAGCGGCGTTTTGAGTTGTTTTATAAAGAGATTTGGTTTTAGAAATATCGTTTATTTCTCTATATCTATAAGCGATAGTGTTGGGATACTTTTTTGCTCTGGCCAACAGACGGTGCAGGACAGTTGGTCCTGTGACAAAACTGGCCTGCTGGACAATTGTAGAGGACTTAAAGAATCTTGCCCAAGTCAAACATGGAAAGACACTTTTAGCTTGCAGAGGGGAAATGGCGCCAAGGCCAAATAGACACCAAAGCAGTAATATTCTTCTAGTTTTCACAATTCTTTCCTAAATTTACGATGATAATTGTGAGTTAGATAACATAGATTGTGCTAGGTGTTGATAGACCTTGTACGAATTACACACGCTCTGAATGAAGGCCCTCTCTTTTACCCATTTAATTGCTTAAACTTTTGGGAAAAGAAAGGTGTGATATAGGTCGATTAATCTTTACTAATGGTGTAGTTTTCGCCGAACCGGCTATCCCAATCCCCGTTTTCTACCATGGCAAAAGAAACTGTATCAAAGAAATGAGGATTTTTATAATCGGTCCAGGTAAATGTACAGCGATCTAAATAAGTATCACATAATCTATTTTTTTCTCTACCATTAACCACCATGCTAATATGGTGATAATCTCCTTCCCGATGATGGTCGCCAAAAATATAGGAGATTGATACTCCGTTAGAAGTGCCAAGTGAACGGTTGTAAGTCACTTCCCAACATACCTCTATTTTTTTTCCTAAATCTGTGACAAAATTTTTACAAGTCTCATCTTCGGTTGTGGTAAGATCATTAGCGATAGCAATATTCATAAAAGCTAGTGAAGCCAAGTAAATTCCAATCATCAATTTTTTCATTTTAACCCTCTGTGATGTTGTTAAGCATTTTTTATGCTGTAACGACAAAATTGCATATTTTGCCAGGGACGTAAATGACTTTAATAATATTATTGTTGAGATATTTAGAAATTTTCTCATCGGCTTTGGCCTGTGCTAGAAAATTTTCCTGGGAGATGTCTCGTGGTACTTCTATAGTGCCACGAGTTTTGCCATTGACTTGGACTGCCATGGTGATCAGATCATCTTTTGCAAGTGTCGGGTCATAGACGGGCCAAGGGGTATAGGCAAGAGAGGTGGAATGCCCATAAATCGACCATAATTCTTCCGCCAGATGGGGTGCGAAGGGGGCCAGGATGAGAGCGAATATTTTCGCCGTGTCAGTATGCACTCGGCCTTTTTTAGTGCATAGGTTGGTGAAGATCATCATTTGAGAAATGGCGGTATTGAAATGTAACTTTTCGATATCTTCTTGAACTTTTTTAATACTTTTATGCAGTAGTTTTGTAACCTCACTATCTTCATTGTTGGGGCATGTTGCATGGAGGTTTTCTTTGTTAGCAAAAAATTTGTACGCCTTATTTAAAAAATTGTAGACGCCTTTCACACCTTGCTCTTGCCAGGGTTTGACTTTTTCCAGTGGTCCCATAAACATTTCATAAAGTCTTAAGGAGTCTGCACCGTGGCGGCCGACGACATCGTCTGGGTTGACAACATTGCCACGAGATTTACTCATTTTTTCGTTATCACTGCCGAGGATCAGACCCTGGTTGACTAATTTTTGAAAGGGTTCCTTGGTAGAAACATGGCCTAGATCAAACAGGACCTTATGCCAGAACCTAGCGTAGAGTAAGTGGAGAACGGCGTGTTCCACTCCGCCCACATATAAGTCCACGGGTAGCCAGTATTTTTCCGCAGCGCTACTCCAGGGTTCTTTGTCATTGCTGGGATCGCAAAATCTTAAATAATACCAACAGCTACCGGCCCAATTAGGCATGGTATTGGTCTCCCGTGTTGCCGTCTTTCCGGTTTTGGGATCGGTGACATGCAACCATTCTGTAATGGTGGCGAGAGGGGATTCTCCAGTGCCAGAGGGTTCGTATTTAGCAACCGCCGGAAGCTCCACAGGCAACTCATCTGGATCGAGGCATCGAATGGTGCCGTCGGCAAACTTTAAGATGGGAAAGGGTTCTCCCCAATATCTTTGGCGGGAAAATATCCAATCGCGCAATCTATAGTTGATCTTTTTTTCGCCAAGATTTTTGGTGGTAAGCCAGTTAATCATTTGTTCGATGGCGTCGTTTTTATTGAGGCCATCTAGAAACTGCGAGTTGATATGGATTCCATCTTCGGTGTGGGCAGCTTCCTCAATATTGCCGCCCGCTAAAACTTGAATGATTTCAATGGCGTATTTTTTGGCGAATTCCCAGTCTCGTTGGTCGTGGCCGGGCACTGCCATGATCGCCCCCGTGCCATAGGAAATGAGGACATAATCGGCAATCCAAATAGGAATTTTTTTGCTATTGACGGGATTGATGGCGTAGGCCCCCGTGAAGACCCCAGATTTATCTTTATTCAGATCAGTTCTTTCAAGATCAGATTTACGAGCTGTTTTTTGCAAATAATTGGCGACATCAGTTTTGTGTTCAGCGGTGGTGATCTGCTGGACGTATTCGTGTTCGGGTGCGAGCACCATATAGGTGGCCCCAAAAAGAGTATCGGGTCTGGTGGTATAGACTTCAAGGGTTTTGCAATCCGCTAGTGGAATTTCAAAGCGCACAGTGGCACCCTCTGAGCGACCTATCCAATGGCGTTGCATTTCTTTAATATTTTCTGGCCAATCGAGGTCTGCGAGGTCGTCTAAAAGCCTTTGCGCATATTCGGTGATTCTTAGCATCCATTGATTCATTTTCTTCTGTACGACAGGATGCCCACCCACATCGGATAGGCCATTAACAACTTCTTCATTGGCCAAAACGGTTTTAAGTTCAGGGCACCAATTGACGGTGATCTGGTCTTCGTAGGCGAGTCCTTTATTAAATAATTGCACAAAGATCCATTGGGTCCATTTGTAATAATCAACATTACTGGTGGCCAATTCTCGATCCCAATCATAAGAGAAACCTAAAGATTTGAGTTGTCTGGTAAAGGTTGCAATATTCTTTTTTGTGGTGGCATCTGGATGGGTGCCCGTTTTTATGGCGTAGTTTTCTGCCGGTAGACCAAAACTATCCCAGCCCATGGGGTGAAGGACGTTATATCCCTGCATCCTTTTGTAACGGCTGACGATATCGGTGGCAGTATAGCCCTCGGGATGGCCCACGTGTAAACCATTTCCCGAGGGAAAGGGAAACATATCTAAGGCATAAAATTTTGGTTTATTGGTATCAACTTCGCACTTGAAGGTTTTATTGTGTTGCCAGTAGTCTTGCCATTTTTTTTCGATTTCAGTGAAATTATATTCCATTTTTCCGTCTTCCCTGCCGCTAGATTTTTCGACTGCTGGTGCAGCTTTTGTTTAAGAAGGCATACTATAACTGATTGAGCGGAGACGGGCCAGAGTGCTAGTGGACTACTTTGGCAATTTTTTCTAGAATCTCATAATTTTTGATGGCGTGAGAAATAAAAGGATCTTCCAAGCCGAAGGTTGATCCTTTAGGAAAAAGTAGATTGAGGATTTGGATGCGCTCATAGAGCGAATCACTTTCCAACAGTACTTGTTTGATGTCTTGATCTTTGATGATGAACATGGAGATATGATCGATGATTTGATGCACAGAGTTTATATTGTTTGAAATTGTGTCTCTTTCCAGCGAGTCGTGGACATGGCCGATTAACCAATCTTCCAGAACATCTTTGAGATTTTCAATTTTACTCTCGCCAATAACTGATAAATTATTTTTGTCGGGGAGCAGCTCAGCGTGGAATATCGGGTAGGGGAGATTTTGAATAATAGATCTAAGCTTGGCCTTGGCAAAGCCTTTGATAAGCACTTTGATTGTGCCATCGGCATATTCTTCTAGAATCAGTGGATGGCCTATGCCACAAACATCGCGCGGACTATAATAGGCCCTACCGTGAAAGGTGTTTTCTACGGGGATCGCCAAAGCGATGCCCACAGGAGCTTTATTCTCAATACAATCTTTGATCATATTGATATAAACGGGTTCGATTAAGTGCAGCGGGACCGCCGTATGGGGGAAAAAAACCAGGTCGGGAATAGGAAGAACTGCCAATTCTATTTTTTTAATCATACTTAATTTTAAACCGGCCCTTCTCAAACCCGTTATGATAAAATATAAAAATACTAGAAACTCATAAAAGCGTCATAAGTCCCCATTAATTGGCCGTTGAAGACTGTAATATTTATTGAGAGATGAGATTTGTTTAGGAGTGTAAATGGTTGAAAATAATGCCTATATTTTAAAGCCTCATATTGTTGCCAAAATTTGGGGGGGAGAACGCCTAGCTAAACTAAAATCACTTAAAGGTTATGCCCAACCAATCGGTGAGACATGGGAAATTTCAGTGCATAAAGATGGCCAAAGTTGGCTGGCAGACCGGCCACTCGGACAGGTTATCCACCCCGAAAAATTACCCTATTTAGTAAAATTGATCGATACGAGTGATGATCTATCCATTCAGGTTCACCCAGATGATAGGTATGCTAGAGAGCATGAGCACGGTGCGGGAAAAACAGAATGTTGGCTGATTTTAGACGCCGCACCTGGAGCAGGAATTTATTTAGGTTTAAAATCAGAGGTCACCAAAGAGGGTCTTAAAAGAGCGCTAGAGGAAAACCAAGATATCTCTAAATTACTAAATTTTTATCCCGTGCAAGCGGGACAATTTTTTTATGTTCCGGCGGGAACCATTCACGCCATAGGGAAAAATGTATTTTTAGCAGAAATTCAGCAGAGTTCTGGGCTAACTTACAGAGTTTGGGATTGGTATCGTATGGGCATGGACGGTAAACCACGAGAGTTACATATCCAAAAGGCTTTGCAAGTCATCAATTTTTCAGCAGAGTGTAATAGACTGGAAAACTTTAATTTTTATGAGAATTTTATCACCGAGACGCCTAAAACTTTTTTAGCAACTCATGAGCAATTTAATGTGCAGGTTATAAACTTGCAGCAAGGTGATGAAATTACTTTGCGGAGTAGGCCAGAGAGGTATCAATCATTGCTTTGTTTACAGGGGCGCGCTTCATTCGACAATATTGTTGAACATATTGAGGAGAAGACAATGATTAACGCCTTCCAAGCGGCGATCATTTTAAATGATGAAATAAAAGTACAGGCGCACGAAGAAACGCTCTTCGTTTATATTCAATAGCGTAAGGCGTGGGAACAGTGTAAAGGGTAGGTCATTTGGTGTCCTTGTGGTGATTTAATTGTTAGAGAATCATTGAGGTTCGAAAATTTTTGCGTATTCTCAATGTGAATTGAATATTTATGACCTTCAAAATTCATTATTTTTGTGAAACCAAGTCCCCTGATTTTTGTTCTCGCATTCACTGATGCGAGTGTGCGACTAGGGGCAAAGTCCTTTTCTTGCACAATGGAAATACTCTTTTTGTTAATACTGAACATTTTATTTTTTCGTGGAGTTTCACAGTAAATCTGCTCTGTTCCAGTTGATGCGAGTGTTTTCCCTTGTAGTAATAAAAGAACAAATAAAAGGCTTCGTTTTAATATTTTATGCATAGTATTTTCTCCATTTTAATTATTTTTTTCGTTACCTATAACAAAGATATATACTCGGATATTGTGCAAAGAGGGTGCCAAAAGTTTGGATTCATATATAATGGTAAAGACGTAGGTTAGCTGACGTCGGCCGTAAAAATTATAGGCCCTGTCTAAACTTTATACATTTTTTAAGAGGTCGATCAATTGATGAATACGATGATGAATACGATGATGAATACGATGATGAATACGATGATGAATACTATAATGAAAAAGGGACTATTTATTGCCCTCTTCGTATTCCCGCATATTGGGGTTGCACAGATGAGTTCACCTATAGTCAATCGCATAAGTAAAAAATTTCGTTGGGTGGAGGTGGCCTCCCGTAGCGGTGCTGAACTGGCATTAGGTGAAGTGCTAACTGCCAACATTATTGGCGGGTTTATTTGTGACTTGATTATTTATAAACAACTGCGTGTGAACTATTATTATGCCGATAGTAGCACCTGTCCTTATATCGATAAACTTAAAATAGGCCAAATATTAAAGCGCTTCCAAGTCATGAAAAAAGTTGATTATATTGCGCTTCTTGCCGAACGAGAAAAGCGTCGTAAAATTTCGCGGAAACCTTTGAAAGTGATCGCGAATAAAACAAACCATGGTGATTTACCCGATAAACAAAAATTGCAAAACAAAAAAAAATCAATAATATTTCCAGCAAATATAATGCTTGGCTATTTTCCTAAGCATCGGCAAATAAATTTTATAGCTGAAGCAAGTTATAATAAACATCTTTATAGCGAATCCTCAATTATCAATTCAAAGATAAATCATGCTGAGTATGCCACGGCCCAAATGAATACAGATCTTAAAGTTGTGAGAGGAATTAAAGGTAGGTTTTCTATTGCTATCGGTGCGAAAATTACCGCCTATGAAAAGAAGGAACAAAAGGTTAAAAAATTAAACGGCTTTCATGTAATCTTAGATTTAGACGAGAGTAATAAAGGACTTAATGAAGTCTATATGGAATTGGCAAGGCGAATATTTAAAAGTAGTAAGTATAAATTTTTATTTGATAGCTTTATCTTTTTTTCCCCTAAATTAGGTACTGCACGGAGATCAAATAATTTTATAAATCCCAACGACAAGGATTTAGATGTCACGCAGGATGGGAACTCATATAGTGGAAGGAATACTTTAATAATGGGGATGTCATTTATAAAGGAACTATCATCGGCCAAAGAATTGAAGGTGGAGATGGGACTTATGCTCAATGGAAAGCGTGAGGAAATAATGCTAAAAGGGGGAGAAAAAGAGAGTGGTAAGGCCGATGACTTTTTATTCACGACAAATGCAAAATTTGATTTTTATGGAGAACTCTCTTATCAGTTTAAAACTTTTGAAAAATATTTTTTAGAGTTAATCCTGGGGGGGCGAATCATCACGCAGGAAATATCTCAATATTCAACCCATGTAAGCGGCAAATTAAATCTGATAAAAGTAAAGCGCGATGGTTATCTGCTCCCTTATATTGGCACTAGAATGAAATTCCCACTCAGTGATATTTCTTTTTTGGCGGTTGGCTTAGCAGCGGCCATGACAAATAATTATCAATATAAAACTACCTTCAATGAAACGAATACTTCCGACTTTACAACACATAATGTTGATGACAATTTTTTTTATGGGGTCACTATAGGTTATAATCTATTCTTTTAATTTTTTTTCTAAGAACATTATCAGCTCTTGATTTTTTCCGGCCTTGGCATAATCTAGGATACTTTTGTTTTTATAATCGGTAGCATGAAAATCAAGGCCTTTGTGATGGAGAGTTCTGATCATTTCCATATTACCTATTCTCGCTGCAAGCATTCCAATATTGATGCCACCGATGGCCTGTTGTTGAAGGCGTGCTTTGTGGGTCAATAAATAATTAAAAGAATTAATATTTTCATTTATGACTGTATAGAAGAGAGGTGATTTTCTTTGACCATCGAGGACGTTTATATTGACACCTTTTGCAATGAGGTATTCCATCGCCTCAATATTGTCTCCAATCGCGGCGTAATGGAAGCAGTTTCGCCCGGCTTTATCTGTTTTTTTAAAATCGTGATCGCTAACTTTATATTGCTCAATAAGATCCTTGTTCCCAAATTTGCATATTTTCATGATCTCGAGCACACCATCTTTTGGAATTTTATCAGTTTTTTCTAGAAGCTTTTTTATCGATGGTGATTTTGAAGTGACCCGCATTATATCATTAATCTTTTTTGTCATATTTTTAAAAACTTTTTTTGACCCCTCTGTTTTTTCTTTGGATAACTGTATGCTTTCTTTGATGTCTTTTATAAAATCGGTAACATTTTTAATGGTGACTTTATCGTCATTGGTGAAGTTGTCGGTATCTAAATTTTGAGAGGCAATTTTTTCGTCGAAAAATTCAATCGTCTTGAACTGCTGTAGCACGAGTGGGTCTATGTCGGGGATGTCCTTTAAGAATGAAAAAACCTCCTGGCTCGATAAGTCTGCAGGGGAATTGTCGGAAACAACTGTTTTATTATTCAGCTCATCTTGTTTTAGGTTAGGTTCGCCCCCTGCATACATGAAGTTATTAAAAATTGTGTCAAGCTCTTGTTGGTCAAGATAACAGAGAGTTTCTATTATTTGGAAGGCGAGTGGGTCAATATATTTCATCTTTAATAGATTTTTATTTTCATCAATATCAAATTCACATTTACGCTCTAAGTTTTTAAGTAAAAGGGCGGTCCAATTTTCTACAATGACAAATAGTTTCGAGGTATCTCCTATGGCAGAGATATTTTCCGAAAAACCAATGCCAAATTGAGAGCCATGATGTTCTCGCACAATCATTTTTACGTCCGTATTAATATCCTGTGCGGCATTAAGTAACTCATATGCAACCTTTCCGTGATGAAGTATTCTCTCCTTATTTTCTGAACTCAAATCTATGAGATCGAGGTCATCCTGATTATTTATTTTTGCTTCTTCATCAGTGAGAAGAATGATGTCGTGATAGAACGCTGCAAGAGCAAAATTATTGCCTTTTTCTTCGTCCCACCAACCTAACATCTTAAGAGATTGCAAACCAATATAGATAATTAATTGAGAATGTATATAACGATAACTATGTTGGTTTTGTAAAAGGTGATCTTGTAACTCTTTTAGTGAACCCGCCGACTCCGATATTGCTAGCATGGACTTTGCACAAGATTGCGCCAAACTAGTGATTTCTACTTCTATTCCAGAATCATTGTAAATTTTTGAAATCATATTTGAAGTTGAATCTACTAGTAGCATGCGTTCTTGCATGGTGAGCTCTTTTAATTCTAACCTTTTGGAGAGTCCAGAAATCTGTTCGGAGTAGGCATTGGCAAATTTTAATCGATGATCAGAATCGATATAGAGGAACTTTGCTCCTGATTTAATAAGCATTGCAATTTCATTTTTATCAATGGCCTCGCCATGTTCATATTCTTTAGTTCTTTCACCATCCTTATCAACTTGATATATTTGACTAGGGAAATAAATGAGGTATTCAAAAAGGTTTATTGGAATCGGGTAGTTTTTAGGAACTTCTAACTTTGCCATCGCCTGCGGGGTAATGCAGAGAATTTTAGCACTTTCTTTTAATAATGATTTGATGGCGGTATTTTTATCCAATTGGGGAAATTTAATTTCCGGCTTTGGTAAATCAGTCAATAATAGAATAGGTGGCGGATCATTTAAATGTTCTAAAGAGGCTATGGCTTCTTGGTTTTTAGTCGATGATGTCGCAATAATCAGCTGATACTTATTAGGATCTTCATTAATGATACTTTCAAATTTCTCTTTATTTTTAACGATGGTAATTTTACTTCCAAGATAAATATTAAAATTTAACTGAAATAAGACAGATTGCTCGTGACGATTTTCGAAAAGTAAAATTTTTGGTGCACCCATATTGATGTCTATTCGGAATATTGCTAATTTTTTAAATATAATATTAATTCTTTTTGCGGTTCTCTGATACGCTTTGTCGGGTATACACACGGTTCGCCGCAAGACAGGTGGCAGCGGCGAATCTTATGAGTCATTAATATTCCTGGAGAGTCGACCGATCAGCATAATTAGCAGCACTAAGGAAGGCAAGGCAAGTTAATAAGTTTACATTCCTTAGCAGACTTTAGGTCTTTACGGGGGCGAAGATGGGTGTGCGCTAGCGCTTAGAATTACCCCTAAAAAAAACCAGGTATAAATAAAATTAAATTGCAGGAGACTAACACCCGTCCTGGTTGTTCCACATGCAATAGGCGAGCGATCACGATCGCACCCTACGGACAAGTTTTATACCCTTCTATACATTGCAGGTCGATATTTCGTAATCTGGCAATGTAAGTATTATTTTTTATTTATTTTTCTTATCGAGTTCCTTGCTAGCGCGGTTAAAAGCCATTTGTTGAAACGATTTCAGAGTTGCTTAAGAAAATTGTCATTGAAACCATCTTATAGCACTTAGGATTTGAAGCTCCAATTTTGCTAAGCCTTTATATCTCGACTTCTGGGCATTCTTACATTTTTTAAATTCTTCAGCCTATGCTAAATTCACAAAAGTTATCACCCGGGAGAAAACGATGATTTTAAAAAACTTAAGCGACTCAGTAATTTTACAAAACACGAAAAATCTCGTCATCCAAGAAAAAAAACTCACCGCAAATATCATCGATCACCTGCAAATTATCGAGCAACGCAAACTCTACTGCGACCTAAAATACAAATCGCTTTTCGACTACGCCGTGAAAGAATTACTTTACAGCGAAGATCAAGCCTACCGCCGCATCAGCGCTGTGCGCTTGCATCTTTCCTTGTCCAAGCTCACCATGGATAAAATCACCGAATTGCAAGGCATGTACGCACATAAAAAATGTGATCTTGCAGACATCGTCGATTTGATGGCGAGCGCCTTGTTGGAAAAAAATAAAGCAGAACTGCTGGGCATAAAATTAAATGGTACGAGAAAAAATCCTCAACAAAAAACAAAGTCTCAACTAAAAACGAATCCAGAACAACATATTCTGCCACTCGAGCAAGTACGAAGCAGAGAAAAATCTAAAGAGAGTTCTCCATCCCACAATCTGGCAAATGAGCAGGTCAACCATTCAATTAACGGCCAAACCAAGCCGCAAACCAAGCCGCAAACCAAGCCGCAAACCAAGCCGCAAACCAATCACCAAGCCAAACCGCAACTCACCAGCGATCCCCAAAAAAATCACAACAAGTGGGACGGCAAGCGCAAGCGCTATATCCCCATCGCCATTCGCCGTGGGGTCCTGACTCGGGCGGGTTTTAAATGTGAGAATTGTTCCTCGACCTTTGCGCTGCAGTTTGAGCATCGAATGCCGGTGGCGCTCGGTGGGCGCAATACTGCCGAGAATATTTTTCTGCTCTGTCGAAATTGTAATTTTCGCCGCGGCGTGACTATTTTTGGGGTGGCGGGGATGGGGGCGCGCTAGCGCTGAGAATGGCATATTTCTTTTTTTGTTTTTAATTAGAAAATTCGGTTTAAATTTATCTGACTGCTCTGTGGGCACTTTATGAACATAATTTTAGCCATGGTGTAATTTTTTCAAAATATTAAAGAAGAATTGAAAAACTGTGATCTTGCGCGTTATGATCGTGGAGCAACTTATAAACACTGGATTATTGAGACTCAGAGTCCATTATTAGGAGAAAGAGAAATGAAAAAAATTTTTATTGGTTTAACCTTATTATCATCCATGTCAGCTTTCGCAGATAAAAATACCACCTATGCAGAGCCATTTCTGCTGGGCCCAGATTCCTATTTTGATGTGTATCCCTCAGAGATAAAAGATCAATGGATTCAGTATGATATCCAACGTATAATCATTATCAATAATAGCATGAAAGATATGGCCTCCATTAAAAAAATATTCAATGCTATGCAAATGGCACCCATTTTCAAAAACTTAGATCAGGATGAAAAAAAGAGCATTGATGTCTTAATCAAAGCAGGTGAGGCCATTATCGCTCTTAACGATGATCGCATTAAAAGGCTAGAGGGAGATGAAGAAAAATGGGCCATAGTTAGTGAAACTATGGATCATCTTGAGAATATCCTCCAGGACATGCACGGCCTTCTCCAGATAAAAAAGAGCGTGAGCGCCACTTCCAAAAATTCTCTTATTACTTCTCTCATTTCGACTTTCCAGGATGAAATTAATATTGAGTAAATTTAGCTGGCCCAGCAAAAAGGTGGGGCCAACAGTCAAATTATGAAAAATATTCTAAGATTTTTATTTTATCAATGGGAATTTCCTTTTGCTGGCACCGTTTCAGGACACCACTAGTCGGGCATTCTCTGCGCCATCCGTGTGCAGAGCGCTCGCACCAGAGCGCCAGCGCAGCAAAGAGCACCAGCGCAGCAAAAAGCGCCAGCGCAGCAAAGAGCGCCAGGGCAGCAACAGAGCGCTAGCGCAGCAAAAAGCACCCACGCAGCAAAAAGCACCAGCGCAGCAAAAAGCGCCAGGGCAGCAACAGAGCGCTAGCGCAGCAAAAAGCACCCACGCAGCAAAAAGCGCCAGGGCAGCAACAGAGCGCTAGCGCAGCAAAAAGCACCCACGCAGCAAAAAGCACCCAGCGCAGCAATAGAGCGCCAGCGCAGCAAAGAGCACCCACGCAGCAAAAAGCGCCAGCGCAGCAATAGAGCGCCAGCGCAGCAAAAACCGCCAGCGCAGCAAAGAGCGCCAGCGCAGCAAAGAGCGCCAGCGCAGCAAAGAGCGCCAGAGCAGCAAAAAGCACCCGCGCAGCAAAAAGCACCCGCGCAGCAAAAAGCACCCGCGCAGCAAAGAGCGCCAGCGCAGCAAAGAGCGCCAGCGCAGCATAGAACACCAGAGCAGCAATAGAGCGCCAGAGCAGCAAAAAGCACCCGCGCAGCAAAGAGCGCCAGCGCAGCATAGAGCGCGAGCGCAGCAAAGAGCGTCAGCGCAGCAAAGAGCGCCAGCGCAGCAAAAAGCGCCAGCGCAGCAATAGAGCGCCAGCGCAGCAATAGAGCGCCAGCGCAGCAATAGAGCGCCAGCGCAGCAATAGAGCGCCAGCGCAGCAATAGAGCGCCAGCGCAGCAATAGAGCGC
>Ga0316206_1001294_pt1 | contig 23412 bp, 21 predicted proteins | sample 6monthpyrite_MG_FD_204942 | JGI IMG/M metagenome (GOLD analysis project Ga0316206, IMG submission 204942) | Microbial mat bacterial communities from mineral coupon in-situ incubated in ocean water Damariscotta River, Maine, United States -... | ecosystem: Environmental > Aquatic > Marine >... | reverse complement strand
AAATGGGGATAAAGCTGTTTTTTGCGCGAATGCGGCGACAAACTTCAATACCATCAAGCTGGGGTAACATCAGGTCAAGAATGATCAGATCAAACTCATTATCAAGCGCCAGCGCCAGCCCGTCCCGGCCATTATTGGCAGTCTGTACCTGACACGCTATATCGGTCAGGTTCACCTGCAACAAATGCGCGATATCAGTATTATCCTCAATGACCAGCACCTTGCGCTGCATATCGTCCCCGATGTCGTTTTCTTTTGTATAGTCTATGGCTTGCATTGTGCCATATTAACGGTCAAAGGTTCACAAAATCATCACGTTTGGTGACTGATACTTTTTACAGCAAATTTAACGCAAAGGTGCAGAGAGCGCCAAGAGAAGATATTTATCTATGAAAAATCAAGGAAGATAAATAGTAGGTCATGGAATTGGTGCTGCCCGATCAAGACCGATTGCAGCACGAATGACGCAACCCAGCGATCATGGATGGCAATTTTTTGCGTGTCTGGTCTGGGTGTTGTCGAGTTCGGAACTGGTGGGATACTTAATAACTTCTTATCTACCCCTCATGCTCATACACGCACTATAAGAACCCCTTCGGGTTCATTCAACAGTATCCAGAATTTGCTTCATAGCCTTACATGACCATGGTTTCTTCAGCTCGTGTTCTGCTACCTTTACCACAATATTATACCTATCAGCAGGATCCACCTGTGACTTCAATAAATAAATCCCTCGTGCTTCACCCTTTACTGTCGCTTTAATACGTGTATCGATGTAGATATACTTTTCGGTCAACGGCATCGTTGTATTTATTGCTTCAATATAAATACCACACATTAAATCAAAATTATTCACCGCTGATGAAACGGGAAAGGGTGAAGATAGTGTTAACAAGATCACGAAGGCTTTTTTGAACATTTATATTCCTTTATTTCTACTTGACTTACTATGATAATTTTTATTATATATAAGAGTTGTCTTAACTTACAAATATTAAAGGATTAATTAAATGAATTCTATTGTCGATAAACAGCAGTTAACGGATGCAGAGAAAAAAAAGCTTATAAAAGAAATACTCGGTAATAACTACGACATAACTGACAAAAACTTTCCAATCCTCAGCAAAGTAATTGACTATATAGGCTATGCTGACACAGCATTTTCATTTGCTGAAATCCTGCCTGCAACAAGTGCAGTTTTATCAAACACTTCAATGTTATCAGCAGCTGCATCAGGGGCGTCTGTATTATCCATCTTTCTCTTTCCCGTTGCATCACTAATAACATTGGTAGATGCACTACAATCTGGCCAGCGTATGTACACATACAGAGCAGTTTCTTATGCGATTACATCATGGGCATTTAATCAGAATACGCCGATTGCTTCTAAAAGAATTTTATATAACTTAACACATGAAGTACCTATAGCCACACCACGAGAAATAAATACTTATAATATAAAATGGCACGATGCAGCTAAATCAGTGACACGTGAACTAACAAATGAACTTTCAAGAAAAAATATAAAAAAAGAACATATGCAATTAATTTTGCGTTCAATTGGAAATGGTAAGGACAATAATCTCTGTCTACTCCTTCTTAAGGGATTTGAGAATAAACTCCATTCCCACATTGAAAAGATGGTTTGGAAATCAAACTATAAAATACCTTATCCTGCATAAGTTAGGTCAAGCTATCATTATGAAACCCAACCTCATCCTTCTGCTACATTCAATAATTGCACTAATACTTGTGTTTTTATCAGGTGTTATATACTTCAAAAAAAATATAATAGTTTCAGGAAAACTGGTTGGAAATGTATTTGAGCTTCAGTCACCGGCTCATATCTTAGTCGCGTTATCTTTTTTATTTGCAGCTATAGTGATGATCTTGATGTTACACAGCAATAAAAAAATCCTTTCTCTAGCCAAGTGGCTGGCCATTTTAGGGGTAATATTATTTACAGTTGGTTTTTTTATGTGATTTAAGAATTCTAATTTTATCGTTGATTAATGTATCCTGCCATTAATTTGCTTCCCAGTAATCTTGCCATTATAAGAATCCTTGAATAATATTCTTATCAATTTCACTTTTAGTTAATCCAAATATACTTATCTGTGTAAACATATCAGGATATTTTTTTGATGATAGTAAAATAGTCGACATGCCTTTATCATGACTAATGGCGATATATATCATTACATCACCTTGCCGAATAAAGCCACTGATAGTAATGTCCTTATGCAATATTATCTTTCTGATAGATAATAATTGCTTTCTAAATTCATTATTTTTAATGCGCTTGAATGTTGATTTAAATATTATTTCAGGTATTTGATTCATGTTAATGACATTATTATTAACCTGCTCACCTAGCCATTCGTTTACCCATTGCTGTTTTGTATGATTGTTAATAGAAATTCCTCTTTTACCTACCAAATTAATATCAAGGCTCTGGTTCATTGATATTTTAGAATCCTTAATAAATACAAGCGGCAACCTGACAGGGCTAACACTAGCAGTAATAGTAATATGCTCGGGAATTGATTGCTTTTGAATGGAATATTGCGAGAGTGTTGCTGCCTGTACACAAGCTGCTGTTAGAACAATTAAAGTTAATATTATTTTTTTCATAAACATCCTTATTTATATTTGCGCATTATATCCAGACTGAAGCCGATTTGTACACTTTTGTGTGTTTTATTTATTATGCTTATGTAACTGATTTACACATATTTGATCAGCTACAAGTTGTCTATATAAAAATTAAAAAAACTTTTATGCGAGCCCCTGCCCTCAGTTTTAATTTATTCCCTCTCCCATAAGGGGAGAGGGAATAGGTCTTTTTGATTTTTTTATTTTGAAGGTTGATGTATTAGTTAATCAAAAAAAACCATAAGTCAGGCTCCGAACCCGCCATCCCCCGATCAAGACCGTTTGCGGCACGGATGCCGCAACCGAGCGGCCATGGATGGCAATTTTTCGCGTGTCTGGATTGGGGGATGGCGGGTTCGGAGCCGGTGGATACTTGAAAACTTCCCCTCTCGAGTCGAGTTACTGACTTCGCCCTACCACCTCCGTCCTCTGGAGGTGTCCCGCAAGGGTGAAATAGACTAGTTCAATATTTTTTTATAATTATAAACAGGTTTCAGTGATATACCGCTACAGAACTATTGCCTATAGTTCCTTGATACCTTGTATCAATGCATTCGCCATTTCCTGGCCGTCTCCATAAAGCATGCGGGTATTATCAGCATAGAACAGAATATTTTCGATGCCTGAGAAGCCTGCACCCTGACCACGTTTTATAACAATAACATTTTTAGCTTTATCGGCATTCAGAATGGGCATGCCATAAATCGGGCTTTCAGGATTAGAACGTGCAACAGGATTAACAACATCATTTGCGCCAATAATCAACGCCACATCTGTTGTATTAAATTCCTCGTTGATTTCATCCAGATCAAAGATCCTGTCATAGGGTACACCGGCTTCTGCTAACAAAACATTCATGTGGCCAGGCATACGCCCCGCTACCGGATGAATCGCAAATTTGACGTCTACGCCATTCTCAATCAACAGCTTCGACATTTCCCAGATCTTATGCTGTGCCTGCGCAACTGCCATACCATAACCAGGGACGATAATAACTTTTTCAGCGAACGCCATCATTACTGCGGCATCACTACCTTCGATCGGTTTCAAGCTACCGGCGACACTTTCTTCTGCACCCCCGCTCACTGAACCAAACGAACCAAACAATACGTTACTGATGGGGCGATTCATGGCTTTAGCCATAAGCTGCGTCAACAAACTACCTGCAGCACCTACGACAGTACCGGCAATAATCATTGCGGCATTGTTTAATACAAAACCTTCAAACGCGACCGCAAGACCTGTTAATGCATTATAAAGTGAAATAACCACCGGCATATCGGCACCACCGATTGGAATGGTCATCAAAATGCCAAATGTTAATGCCAGAATAAAGAACAGGGCAATCATCATTACGTCAGGTTCTACAAACGCAATGTATACACCTGCGCCCACTGTTGCGGCAAAAACCGCCAGATTAACTGCCTGCTGCATCGGGAATCGAAGCGCTTTACGCAACCAGCCCTGCAGCTTGGCAAAAGCAATCAAGCTGCCACTGAATGAAACGGTTCCGATGACAGCACCCAGAACTGCCAGGTTCATGGTTACCTGGCCATGTGGCATATTGGTTTGTGCTGACATTTTTAATAGCTCAACAGCGGCAATGGCTGCCGCCGCACCACCACCCATACCGTTATACAATGCGATCATCTGTGGCATGTCTGTCATCGCGACACGTTTACCCGTGACAAATGCAATACCGGAACCAATCAGGATAGCTGCAACCATCAGACCAAAATTGGCAAGATGCGGTACAAAGAAGGTTACGATGGTTGCTGCCAGCATACCGATACCGGCCCAGACAATACCATCACGCGCACTGCGTGGTGAACTCATGCGTTTCAGACCCAGAATGAACAGGGCCGCGGCAACAAAATAAATCGCTTCGGTCACATTACCCATTCTTCTTCTCCTTACTGCTCTTGAACATCTCAAGCATACGCTCAGTCACCACGTAACCGCCGACTGCATTCATCGCTGCGAGCAACACGGCAAAGAAACCGATAACCTGGCCACTGGTTGTTGTTGCATGCCCGAGCGCAATCATTGCGCCAACCAATACAATGCCATGAACAAAGTTGGAACCTGACATCAACGGCGTATGCAGAATAACCGGGACTTTAGCGATGACTTCATAGCCAGCAAATGCTGCCAGCATAAATATATATAAAGCACTGATACCTGAAATGGTTTCAATCATTTTGATTCTCCTTCGACCAGGACGCGCGTGGGTTCGTGTAAAATTTCACCGTCACGGGTCAGTGAACTCCCCGCCAGAATTTCATCTTCCCAGTCAGGTTTAAGTTCACCATCAACAATCATTAACTCAAGCAGGTTCTGGCAGTTTTTTGAATACATTTCGCTACTATTGACTGCCAGCATACCTGGCACATTTTCAGGGCCATGAATGAGTACACCATTATGATCAATCGTCTTGCCTTGCTCGGTTAGCACACAATTACCTCCGCTTTCAGCAGCGAGGTCAACGATAACCGCACCTGGCTTCATACGCTCAACCATTTCCTTTTCGATCAGGGTGGGCGCTTGCCTGCCGGGAATGGCCGCTGTTGTTATAACAGCATTAGCCTTGGCGATATGATCGGCCAGCATATCGCGCTCCTTATGTTTCTCCGTTTCAGTCAGTTCTCGCGCATAACCGCCATCGGACTCCGCATCCACTTCCAGCTGCAGGAATTTTGCACCAAGCGACTCAACCTGTTCTTTGGTCACCGCACGAACATCATAGGCCTCAACCACTGCGCCCAGTCGACGTGCGGTAGCAATCGCTTGTAACCCCGAAACACCCGCACCAATAATCAGTACCTTCGCAGGTCTGATCGTTCCGGCAGCAGTGGTCAGCATCGGAAAAAACTGACTGGAAAGATTTGCCGCCAGCAACACCGCTTTATAGCCTGCAGCACTTGCCTGTGATGACAGCATGTCCATCGATTGTGCCCGTGATATTCGTGGCACCAGCTCCATGGCAATTCCTGTAATTTTCTGATCCCGCATTTTCCTGACCTGATCAGGGTGTCGATGTGGCTGCATCGCAGCAATCACTATCGCGCCTTCCTTCATCATGTCTATCTCGGCATCGCCGGGTGTTTGTACTTTCAGGATAACATCAGCCTGTGAATACACCTCGCTGGCTGAATCAACAAAAGTAACGTCATCAAATGCACAATCGGGAAAGTAGCTGGCATCACCTGCGCCTTTTTCGATAACAACCTTGTGCCCTTTTTTGGTATATTTTTCGGCAACTGCGGGAACGATCGCTACACGTCGCTCTCCTTCTGTAATTTCCCTGGGAATACCTATAATGACAGGCATAATTGATTCTCCGGCGCTGAATTCTGAAAACTGTTATTAATAAGACAATATTGAAACTTGCTAATATTAGCGGATTTTTCAGTCTGCGAACAGCGTAAACTACCTACAAATAGACAGCCTTCACTATTTTTTTTATCGACACTCACAAATATGGCTTACAACCGATAAACATGGCTTCATCTCTGAAACCTTTGGCGGGATCGCCTAACGCAGACTCTTCTCGATACAACACCACATCCAGTGATGAAAAAACATCCAGTAATTCCTGTTTCTCCAGTCTGAAATCAGGGTTTGATGGTCCACGATCCGACACTACAGCCTGACTGAATGTTTGATAAAAGATCAGACCACCCGATTTAAGTGCTGCGACCAGGGCCGGAAATATGTTTCGATCCAGATAGTAGCTGACGGTAATAACAGAAAAGGTATCGGGTGGAAGACGCTCTGACTCCAGGTCACGAACATCAGCCTGAACAGGTATATTCTCATCAGCAGCTCTCTGAACAAGCTTGTTAATGGCTACATCTGAAATATCCCACGCCTGAACATCCAGCCCGCGCTCGGCCAGCATCAACGCATTGCCACCCAGACCACAAGCCAGATCAAGAGCTTGCCCTGAAGCCGGTAACAGGTGAGTATTTTCGGTTAAAACAGACGCCGCCCGGGGGCGTGAATCTTCGGCGTTATGATAACGTGCATTCCACGTGTTCCTGATATTCATTAATCTGTTTATCTGCGCCAGAAATGAGGCGTTAACAATACCAGCAAAGTGAAGATCTCAAGACGCCCCAGTAACATGGCGAAACTCAGTACCCATTTGGCAACATCATTAATACCCGCATAATTGGCACCCACATCACCCAAACCTGGCCCCAGATTATTCATGCACGCTGCCACTGCCGAGAAAGCTGTCACCTGATCCAGCCCGGTCATCATCAAAATCAGTAACATAATACTGAACGAAGCCACATAGGCTGCAAAGAACCCCCAGACTGACTCAACGACCCTGGGTGACATGGTTTTCCCACCTACCTTGATCGAAATTTGCGCGTTAGGGTGAATCAAACGTAATATTTCACGCATGCCCTGGCGCAACAACAACATAAACCGAACGACCTTCATTCCGCCACCCGTTGACCCTGCACACCCGCCAATAAAACTGATAAAAATCAACATGACCGGCAAAAAACTCGGCCATTCAAAATAAGCCGTCGTCGTAAAGCCTGCGGTTGTACCAATCGATATAGTCTGAAAAACACCATGATGCAGCGCCTTCCAGAAATCATCGCCCATCACGCCACTATAATAAAGGTAACCTGTTGTTATCGCAGCTGCCACGAATAATATAAAAAAATATGCCTTGGCTTCCGGGTCAAATAAATAATGGCGTAAACTCAGATTTCGCCAGGCAACAAAATGAAGCGCGAAATTAATTCCGGCAATAAACATAAATATTATCGCCACCACTTCTATCAGCGGGTTATTAAAGTAACCAATGCTGGCATCGTGCGTTGAAAAACCACCGATCGAGACTGTAGAGAAGCTGTGTGCTATCGCATCAAAGGTACTCATGCCAACCAGCCAGTATGCCAGGGCACAGGCTACCGTTAAGCCCAGGTAGATATACCAGAGCGCCTTGGCCGTTTCAGTAATCCGGGGGGTCAGCTTGGCATCTTTCATTGGCCCTGGAGTTTCAGCGCGGTATAGTTGCATTCCGCCAATTCCCAGCATAGGCAGAATGGCGACGGCCAGCACGATAATTCCCATACCACCCAGCCACTGTAGTTGCTGACGGTAAAATAAAATAGCATGCGGCAATTTATCAATACCAATAATCACAGTGGCACCTGTCGTCGTCAGTCCTGACAATGACTCAAACGCCGCATCGGTAAAACTCATATTCAGGTGTTCTGATAAATAAAGCGGGATAGCACCAGATAACCCCAGGACCATCCAGAACAACACCACGATCACAAAACCGTCTCTTAACCGCAATTCCTTTCGCACTGAACTGACAGGGAGCCAGATAATAAAACCGGTCAGCAATGTCCACCCAAAAGATAATAAAAAAGGTGTAGGCGTACTATCACCATAAGCGAGTGCAATGCCTGCAGAAGGCAACATGGTAATGCTCGACAGCATTAACAATAGTCCAAAAATTCTTTGTATAACAGTAAATTGCATATCAGATAAAGGTAACCCCAACCTGGAACAGGCGCTCTACTTCGTTGATGCGATGTTTGTCCATCAGGAATAGAATGACATGATCCTCTGCTTCAATAACAATATCGTGATGCGCAATAATAACATCCTCGCCACGGACAATAGCACCAATCGTTGTTCCTTTAGGCAGCTTGATATCTTCAATAGCACGTCCAACAACTTTTGAAGTACGACTGTCTCCATGCGCCACCGCTTCAATAGCCTCTGCAGCACCTCGACGTAAAGAATGTACAACCACTACATCACCTCGACGGATATGCGTCAGTAAACTCCCAATCGTTGCCAGCTGAGGAGAAATAGCAATATCAATAGCATCACTTTCAACCAGATCAACATAGGACGCCCGGTTAATCAATGACATGGTTTTGCGTGCGCCCAGGCGTTTAGCCAGCATTGCAGATAATATATTGGCTTCTTCATCATTGGTTAGTGAACAAAATACATCTGTATTTTCTATATTTTCATTTATTAGCAATTCTTCATCCGCAGCATCTCCATGTAACACGATACTGTTATCCAGTTCTTCAGACAGCTTCTGTGCGACTTCTATATCGCGCTCAATAATTTTGACCTGATACTTACCTTCCAGCACACTGGCCAGGCGCTTTCCTATGTTGCCTCCTCCCGCCAGAATAATGCGCTTGACTGTTTTATCGAGCTTGCGTAATTCACTCATGACTTTACGAATATGTTTTTTAGCTGCAATAAAAAAGACCTCGTCATCAGCCTCGATCACAGTGTGCCCATCAGGAATTATCGGGTGACCACGGCGAAAGACCGCTGCCACTCTTGCTTCAGCGTTTGGCATATGTTCACTTAAGGTTTTTAACTCATGCCCCACCAATGGCCCCCCATAATAAGCTGACACTGCCACCAGTTGCGCACGTCCTCCAGCAAAATCCAGTACCTGCAATGCACCCGGGGTTTCTATCAAGCGACGTATATAATCAGTGACCAGCTGTTCCGGGCTGATTGTAACGTCAATCGGCAGTGCTTCCTGATTAAATATTTTTGGATGATCAAGGTATTCCTGCGCGCGCACTCTGGCTATTTTTGTTGGCGTATGAAAAAGTGTGTATGCTACCTGGCAGGCTATCATATTGGTTTCGTCACTATTTGTAACCGCAATAATCATGTCTGCATCTTCAGCACCCGCACGTAACAATACATCCGGATGCGATGCCGGCCCCATTACTGTACGAATATCCAGTCTGTCCTGAAGATCATTCAACAACATCTCATCAGTATCGACCAATGTAATGTCATTTGCCTCACTCGCCAGATTATGAGCGACTGATGAGCCGACCTGCCCTGCACCAAGAATAATAATTTTCATGCCTGAGTATCCTGTCTATGAAACTATACCTGCTTTGCATCCACACCTAATGCACGCAACTTTCGATAAAGATTGGTTCTTTCCATTCCTACCAGCTTCGCCAGTTTGCCCACGCTGCCACCACATGCCTGTAGCTGATGCGTCAGGTATTCACGTTCAAACTGCTCTCTTGCTTCTCTTAATGGTAAATCTATCGCGCCACTGGCGATGCTTCCTAAATCAATTTTCTGACCACTTGTGCTGGACAAACTGCCTTCCAGCTCAGCGACATCAATGTCTTCACTGCTACCCAGAATCAAAAGTCGCTGCACCAGATTTTTAAGCTCACGAATATTGCCCGGCCATGGATAATTCCTGAGCCGGTTTTGTGCTGCCACAGAAAAACGTCGATAGGAAAGATTATCCTGCGCGATCAATGAATCAACATACCAGGATAATAACTCCGGAATATCCTCACAATGCTCCCGCAAGGGTGGAATATGCAAAGGAACCACATTTAAATGATAATACAAGTCTTCACGAAAACGGCCTTCCTGTACTTCTTTTTGAAGGTCTTTATGTGTGGATGCAAAAATACGTACATCAACATCAACCGGATCACTACCGCCCACACGAAGAAAATGACGACCTTCAATAGCACTATGCAATCGCGACTGGGTTTCCAGATCCATATCGCTGATTTCCTGCAAAAAAAGCACTCCGCCATTAGCCTGCTCAATCCTTCCGTAGTGAACAATTTCCCCTTCTTCGCTACCAAACAATTCAATTTCTGAATTTTCACGCGCAATGCTGCCAACTGCCATAACAACAAACGGCCCATCTTTACGAACACTGCAGTTATGCATATACCTTGCAAACGTTTCTTTGCCTGCACCAGACTCACCTGTCAACAAAACACGCGTATCATGCTGCGCAATACGCGTGGCCTGCTCACGTAAATGTCGCATAATGCTACTCTTGCCAACCGGTTCGAGTAACGGCTGTATGTGCTCGCGTAAACCGATATTTTCCTTGCGTAATTTTTCTGCTTCAAGTGCACGCTCAACCGTCAACAGTAACTTGGCCAGTGAAAGTGGCTTTTCAAGAAAATCATAGGCACCCAGCCGAGTCGCCTCGACGGCTGTTTCTACCGTACCATGCCCTGACATAACAATAACCGGGAAAGGTAATTCTGAATTTTCAGCCCATTCTTTTAATAAAGTTATGCCGTCAACATCCGGCATCCAGATATCCAGCAATACCAGATCGGGCCGCCGTGTACGACATGCCTTACGCGCTGACTCACCCCCATCTGCTGCATTGACTTCAAATCCTTCGTCTTCAAGAATTTCCCTGACCAGATTACGAATATCCGGCTCATCGTCGACGACTAGTATATAAGGTGCACTCATGCTTGCTCCTGACTTTGTTCTTGTTGTGATGTAATCACAGGTAAGCGAATCATAATCCGTGCGCCATGATCCGCCAGGTTTTCAGCGTGAACCATACCGCCATGTTCTTCTACAATTTTCTTTACAATTGCCAGGCCCAAACCGGTTCCTTTACTCTTGGTTGTTATATAGGGTTCAAAAAACTGCCCCATCGCTTCTTCCGGAAAACCCGGGCCATGATCGCTAATACAGAATTCAACAAAACGACAACCAGACTCCTCCATACACCGGGTTGATAATTCCATACGCTTGTCAGTTTCTGCCTCCATCGCTTCCAGTGCGTTTTTAACCAGATTATGCAATAACTGCCTGAGCCTGGTGGGATCAGCCTGAATAATAGGCTTTTTTTCATCCAGATGTCGTTGCATCACCAGATTTTTCATCTTGTACATATCGGTGACTTCATAAATCAGCTGATTCAGATCTGTTTTCTGAAATTGTACCTGGGGAGCACGCGCATAATCGGTAAATGCATTGACCATCTCTTTCATCGACTCAACCTGCTGTACGATAGTTTGTGTTGATCGCTGAAGAATCTGCGCATCCTCGTCATTCAGATTATGCATCAGCTTGAATTGCATACGTTCTGCTGACAGCTGAATGGGGGTCAGTGGGTTCTTGATTTCGTGTGCCAGCCTGCGCGCAACTTCACCCCAGGCCGCATCGCGCTGGGCCTGAATCACTGTGGTAATATCATCGAACACGATGACATGATCACCTCTTTCACCTTGATCATCAATCAGCGTTGTACCTCGGCACAACAATACCTTACGGCCACCCTGAACAAATAAAATGATTTCTTTCTGCCACTGCTCACTCACATCCATCATCGGCGTAAGGGCTTCAACAAAACGCTCCATAGACCGGTTTGCACCTATTATGTTATCCAGCGTACGCCCAAGGTATTCTGTAAAGTCCAGCCCGAGTATCTTGCCCGCTACCGAATTAACCGTACGAATGATAAGACGATGATCCAGCGTCATAACACCTGATGATAAATTTGCCAGCACCGCTTCAAGATATTCACGTTGCGACTCAACCAGATGCTGACTTAATTGTGCCTGCTGACTGGCGTGAGCAATCTTGCGCGTCATGTCATTAAATGACTGCACCAGAAAACCCAGTTCATTTTGACCTGCTGCGGGCAACTGCTTGTCATAATCACCATCGGCAACGGCTTTGGTTCCCTCAGCCAGATCTCGCACAGGTGCCATCAGGCGTTGCGCTGAGAAAAATGCAGCCCAGACTGCTGCAAACAAACTTAGTAACAGCACCAGTGATAATGTTAACAGAAAACTGTTTTTTAGCTGGCCACGCAAATAACTCAATCGTTTATAAACGGTAAAATAACTCTGCACATTCGCGGCCAGTGTATTGAGTCGCTGATCAATGGGATACAATGCCTGCAACACGCGCGACTCACTCTCACCACCGCTGGGTATCGGGTAAACAACCCGCACATGAATACCTGCATCCTTGATTGGCTCCAGTCCAACATAATATTGACCCCGACGTGCCTGCATCAGAATATCTTCATCTGACCTGTGCGGGACAATACGCGAAGGATCTGAACTACTAAAAGCGATAATACGATTCGTTTTACCAATCAAGCTTAGTTCTGACGCGCCCGTGCGTGTCAGTAAATCGCTCAGCACCAGCCCCGCATTCGCATTAGGCACGTCTCTTAACGAAGAAACAATAACCGGCATTTGCTTTACCAGATCACGCTGTTTAAGATCCAGAGATACCTGACTAAGCTTGAGCGCATCTTCCAGCGACTGTTCAATACGCACGTCAAACCAGCTATCAACACCACGCTGCAAAAACTGTAATGAAAAGTAATAAACAATACTCACAGGGAGTACAGCGAGTAAAACAAATACAATAACCAGTCGTACTGTCAAACGGGAACCTGCAATACCCGCTCGATACTGAACCACCAGTTTGTACAGATTAAGTCCTATCAGAACAATCAAAACCAACAGGCCTGCCAGATTAATCAGCAACATCCATCCATACAAATGACTGAATTGAGTCGTATTTTGCGTTGCATTACTCAGCAGGTAAAACGCAATCAGCAGGATAACCAGCAAGCTGAACATCGGCAGTAAAGACCGACGCCATGGCTGCTTCATTTCAGTTGCCATTCAAACCACTCACTTTTTAAACGCCAGTCTGAATTAATGTAAGCCCATGGACGCAAAGGAGCAGGCAACTCATCGATCGCTAAAGAAAGCCTGATGCGAACCCAGCGCCCACTACCCCCCAGTAGTTTTTTATCAATCAAAGGAATGTCTGTTAAACGACCCATTGTCAACAAGGCGGTGCTGCGCGAGGAATAACTGTTCTGAACACCGCTATTAAGACTTGTGACAATATATTGCCTGGACAATGCATGATAGACAATCCGGTAACGCTGACTCAATGAGGCAACACTTTCATTCCATGCCCATTTACGTGGCTTGTATACTTCCATTTCCAGCTCAAAAGTCAACGCCACACCGCTATCGAGCGCTTCAATAGCCACCTGACTTAATACGTAACCCAATTGTGCGTCCATCAGAAATACGCCATCTTTCAGATGTGTAGAAGCTGAATGAACATATAAACCAGGGTGGTCATCAAGGGCAGCAGCGGGCGCTGCGAACCACACACAGAGCAACAATGGAAAGACATGACATGCCTGACCTAACTTAGATTTAAAACCTGCAAATGGCATTGTTTAATTATTTTTTTCCAGTCGCGCAAAATAGAACCCATCCATCCCTGCCTCACCCGATAAAATCTGGCGTCCAACCAGACCGGAGCGCCCCCAGTCAGCCTGAATAACCTTTTCACGAGCGTCTACATTTTCTTCAATAAATGACTTAACCTGATAATCATTCTCAGCCCGAAATACTGAACACGTTGAATACAATAGTATGCCACCCGGTGACAACAGTGGCCAGATTGCTTGCAGTATAGCGCTTTGTCGTTGAACGAGGCTATCAATATCCGCCTCACGACGTAAAGATTTTATATCCGGATGCCGACGGATAACCCCTGTACCCGAACAGGGGACATCCAGAAGAATACGATCATACAACTGACCATCCCACCAGGATGCTGGTAATGCTGCATCACCACAAAGCAACTGCGCCTTGATCTGCAACCTGTCGAGATTTTCCTGCACCTGCTGTAATCGGGACTCATCAATATCCAGCGCTTGCAAACAGGCTAATTCCGGACAAATTTCGCCCAGATGCGTTGTTTTTCCGCCAGGTGCTGCACAGGCATCCAGTACTCGCAAACCGGGCTTAAGGTTCATTAACGGCGCAACCAGCTGGGCAGCCGCGTCCTGCACCATAAAGTGGCCTTGTTCAAATCCTGGCAGTGCCGTTACCGCTGCTGGCTTATTCAGTACCAACGCCGAGTCAGCAACAGGATGAACCTGTGCCTCGATACCGGCTTCCTGCAGTTCCAGTAAATAATCTGTACGTGACAATTTGCTTTGATTAACTCGCAACACCATCGGCGGACGCTGATTATTCGCTGTTAGTATCTGGTCTGATTCCTGTTCCCAGTCAGATTCTATTTGCTCAATCATCCACAAAGGATGTGAATAAAAGGCTTCTTTATCATCCTTCAGGTCTGCTATCAGGCTTTCACCATTACGCTGAAACTCTCTTAACAATGCGTTTACCAGGCCTTTTGCCCAGCCTTTCCCCATCATCTGACAGGCATTAACCGTCTCTTTTACCACGGCATGCGGTGGAATCCGCATGAAATCAAGCTGATACAAACCCACCAGCAACAGGTAAAAGATATCCTGATCACGTTCTTTCAAAGGCTTCTTCAATAACAGGTCTATCACTGCGTCCAGCCGATCAAACCAGCGCAGGCAGCCATAACACATTTCCTGCAGTAACGCGGATTCTTCCTGCCTCTTGAGACCGGGTTGCGCATTTTTCAGCGCTTCAGACAAAGATCGGCCATTCACTACAACCTGCATCAGCACGTAGACCGCAATTACACGAACCGGTTTGGTTTTTTTAGACATCGCTTTAAAAAATCAGGCCTTTTACCCTAGTCGCACATTAAGTAATGAATGCGCGTTCAAAAAAGCGGCAACAGGCATCGGTTTACCTCCGGGCAACTGAATGGTCAGCAACCTCAGAACACCCTCGGCAGTTGCAACATCTATCCCCTCTTTAGTTTCTGCAATAACTGTCCCCGGAGGCACGTCACTGGCAACTGACTGTACGCTGGAAAACCAGATACGCAATACCTTTTCACCCCACAACGTTTGCGCTACAGGCCAGGGGTTGAATGCATGAACCTGTCGATTTATTTGCTGCGCGGACAGGCTCCAGTCAATTGCAGATTCGGTTTTATCCAGCTTCGCCGCATAGGTAGACAATAATTCGTCCTGCGATTCTGGCTGCAATACACCCATCTCCAGCTGATCGACAACCTTGATAATGGCCTCCGCACCAATGAGTGCCAGCCGGTCATGCAAATCTGCTGCCGAGTCAGAATCAAGAATATCGCATTCTGCCTTATACAACATATCACCCGTATCCAGCCCTTTATCCATTTGCATAATCGTAATGCCACTTTTGGTGTCACCTGCCAGAATGGCACGCTGAATCGGAGCTGCTCCCCGCCACCGGGGTAATAAAGACGCATGAATATTCAAGCAGCCCAGTCGCGGCGCTTTCAGGATAATCTCAGGCAGTATCAAGCCATAGGCCACCACTACCATCACGTCCGCATGCAGATCTATAAGTTGCTGCTGAATTTCTGCCGCCTTGAGGTTTTCAGGCTGAAACACCGGAACACCCTGCTCAAGCGCATATGCCTTGACAGGCGACGCCTTGAGCTTGCGCCCACGGCCAAAAGGTCTGTCAGGCTGAGTATAAACAGCAATAACCTCATGGGATGAGGCTAACAAGGCTTGCAATGCAGAAACCGAAAAATCCGGCGTGCCGGCAAAGATAATTTTCAATGATAGCGCCTCATTAATGGGAGTTGGTTGCTTATAGCGTCACTTTAGCGTTTTTTTCGAGCTTTTTACGAATTCTTCCTTGTTTGAGGCGAGACAGATAATCCACAAACAATTTGCCCTTCAAGTGATCCATCTCATGTTGAATGCAGGTCGCCAGTAACCCGTCTGCCTTTAACTCGAAAGGTTCGCCATTGCGATCAAGCGCCCGTATTTCAATGGATTCAGGGCGCTCTACCTTCTCGTAAACACCCGGTACCGACAAGCAACCTTCCTCATAAACCTCATTTCCACTCGAATTCAGAATCATCGGGTTAATCAAACATAAAGGTTCGTCCTTTTCTTCCGATATATCAATTACAATGATTTGTTTGTGATAGTTCACCTGTGTAGCCGCCAGACCAATACCCGGGGCTGCATACATAGTCTCGAACATATCGTCGATCTGCTGACGAACGTGATCATCGACAACTTCTACCGCTTTTGCAATGGTACGAAGTCGTGTATCCGGGTAATGAAGAATGTCGAGTTTTGCCATACTGGTTACAAAATGAAAAATATTAGTGTAAAAATGTAGATTGTTCAGCTAATCTTATGATGATACAGGATTATACTTGAAATTCCATCCTATGAGAGATGGGGTTTTTCAGCTAGACTATTTAAAACTATGATCATTCATTGATGAATGATCCGGATAAGAAAAAGGCAGAAATATAATTTTACCTTTTTCTACATTTTCAAAGGCCTGCCATCCATTGAAAATGGTAGCATATCCATGTGCTGCAGAAACACCGGATTAACCTGGTGTTTCCCTAAACAAAAATGAAGCTGTCTATGAAGCAGCTGAAGGGATGTATATGTACAAGAAAAATATTATAGGATTATTATTTGCATTATTGGTCTTTGGTCTTGCTCAGGCCGACACAGTAAAACTCAATCCAAACCACCCGGACAAATATGTGGTTGTTCGGGGTGATACCTTGTGGGACATCAGCGGACGCTTCTTGCAAAACCCATGGCAATGGCCAGAGATATGGCACATCAATTCACAAATCGCAAATCCTCATCTTATTTACCCGGGCGACACGATCAACCTTGTATATATAGATGGCAAGCCCAGGCTGGTTGTTAAACGCGGCTCCAAAACCGTCAAGCTCACACCCAGGGGACATATTATCCCGCTTGACCAGGCTATCAATACGATTTCTCTCGGCGCCATCAAGCAGTTCCTGAAAGAACCCACCATCGTCGGTAAAGATGAACTGGATAAAGCCCCCTATATTGTTGCTCACAAAGGCGAGCATATAGTCACCGCAACCAGTGACAGTGTTTATGTCCGCGGCATTAAGGATTTCAGTGTTCGCAAATATACTGTCGTGCGTGCTGGCAACACGTATACCGACCCGGTCACCAAGGAAGTTCTGGGATATGAAGCACTGTTTGTTGGTAATGCCAAACTCTACCGTACCGGAGACCCTTCAACACTCAGGCTAACCCGCACGGTACGTGAGACTCTGACGGGTGATCGCCTGATCCCCAGTGGCGATGATAAATTTGACGCTACCTTTATGCCACGCCCGCCTTCCAGCCAGATTAACGGCCTGATTCTTGCCGTGCTGGATGGTGTAAACCAGATTGGTAAGCACCAGGTTGTCGTCATTAACAAGGGTTCACGAGAGGGGCTAAAACCCGGTCATGTCCTGGATGTTTACCAGGCTGGTGCAACCATTGACGACAGCGTTACAAAAAAACGTGGCGATGTCGTTACCTTGCCGGATGAAAAAGCAGGCACAATGATGATTTTCCGTACCTTCGAAAAAATCAGTTATGCCCTGATCATGAAATCAACTCGTAATATGAACGTCATGGATATTGTTCGTAACCCTTAAACCGATTGACTGCGGCCAGCCAGTGGCTGGCCGCACCTGGCAAAGGAACCGCCATACCCTGCTATGTTATCTGATCAAGATCTGAAATACTGGCTTGCGCTACACCGTGCCAAAGGCATTGGTCCTGCAGCGTTTAGCGCATTACTCGCTCACTTTAAACAACCTGGTGAAGTTTTTGACTGCTCTGATGCCCAATTACTGGCAGCAGGACTCGGCCATAACGCTATTAAAGCCATTCACAACCCTGACTGGTCAGGTGTGCAAATCGACCTGGACTGGCTAAATGAAGACAGCTCGCACCATATACTGACATTGAACGACCCTGACTACCCCGCTCTGCTACATGAGATTTCCGGCCCGCCTCCGGTACTTTTTGTTAATGGACAAAAGAATTGCCTTAATAATAGTCAGATCGCGATGATTGGAAGTCGCAATCCGACACCTTCTGGCAAACAAACAGCTGTTGATTTTGCTCGCCATCTGGCAGCAGCCGGGTTGACGATAAGCAGCGGCCTTGCCATTGGCATTGATGCTGCTTGCCATCAAGGGGCTTTAGATGCCGATGGATATACAATCGCCGTTACTGGCACAGGGCTGGATCGCATTTACCCTGCCCGCAATCAGGCGCTCGCCCATCAGATCAGGGAAACAGGCGCCCTTATCACTGAATTTCCGATTGGTACACCGGCAAGACCCGAAAACTTTCCACGCCGTAATCGCATCATCAGCGCGCTTAGTCTGGGGACACTGGTCATCGAAGCAGCACTCAGAAGTGGCTCTCTGATCACTGCACGGTACGCACTGGAACAAGGGCGTGAAGTTTTTGCGATACCCGGCTCCATCCATAGTCCACTGGCACGGGGCTGCCACCACCTTATTAAAGAAGGCGCCAAGCTGGTTGAAACAGCCGATGACATTATCAACGAATTGCTTCCATTAGTTAACTATGACAGAAAAACAGACCAATCCATTGAAAATAATGAAGATTCTACCAATAACCTTACGCAGGAATATGGTCTGCTCATAGAAAATATGGGCTTCGATCCTGTCTCTGTTGACGAGATTATCAACCGATCAGGTTTGACGGCAGAAGAAGTTTCCTCCATGATGCTGATCCTGGAGCTACAAGGTCATGTAGCATCAAGCCCGGGTGGCTGTTATATTCGGGTTAAATAACGAGGATTTCAATGAAAGAAAATATTCTGGATGTGTTGTTATATCTTTTCCAAAATTATATGGACGGAGACTTTGACATCGATCCTGACCGAGATACACTTGAAAATCAATTACTTGAAGCTGGATTCGAACATAAGGAAATCAGCAAGGCTTTTGTGTGGCTTGACGATCTGGCATTGAATCAGGAAAAACAGCAGGGCAAACACAATACCCAGTCATTTCGTTTTTTTGTCGATGCCGAGCTGGAAAAACTGGATATTGAATGTAGGGGCTTCCTTTTATATCTCGAAAACATGGGCGTTCTGACCTCTGAAACCCGCGAACTGGTTATCGAACGCGTCATGGCGCTAAATTCGCACGATTTTGATGTTGAACGACTTAAATGGGTTATCCTGATGGTGTTATTCAATCAACCCGAATATGAAGTTAACTTTGAGTGGATCGAAAATATGGTATTTGACGACACACTGGAAAGTTTACATTAATAAACTAAATCAAGGCTGAACAAAGACACCAAGATGGGCAAAAATCTGGTCATTGTAGAATCACCCGCCAAAGCCAAGACTATTAACAAATATCTTGGTAAAGACTTCTTTGTGCTCGCATCTTATGGTCATGTCCGTGATCTGGTGCCTAAAGAAGGTGCGGTCGACCCCGATAATGACTTCGCAATGAAATATCAGGTCATCGAAAAAAATCAACGTCACGTCGATGCAATCACCAAAGCCCTGAAAAAATCTGACACCCTGTATCTCGCGACTGACCCGGATCGCGAAGGTGAAGCCATTGCCTGGCATCTGTATGAACTCCTGAAAGACCGAAAATTACTCGAAGGTAAAGAAACCTATCGTGTCGTTTTTCACGAAATAACCAAGCGCGCCATCAATGAAGCCATGGAGCACCCGCGCGATTTGTCCATAGATATGGTCAATGCACAACAAGCACGACGCGCACTGGATTATCTGGTTGGATTTAACCTGTCCCCATTATTATGGAAAAAAATAAGACGGGGACTGTCTGCAGGTCGCGTACAAAGCCCTGCGCTACGCCTGATTGTTGAACGCGAACTGGATATCGAAAAGTTTGAAGCCCGTGAGTACTGGACTGTAGAAGCCGATGTTAGCAGCAAAGGTCAAAATTTTGTTTCAAGACTTACTCACCTGAATGACAAGAAACTCAGTCAGTTTGACATTAACAATAATGAACTGGCTCAGGATGCTGAAGACAGCATTCTTAAAGCTGCCGAAGGCAAGCTGACGATCAAAAAAGTTGAAAAGAAAAAGCGTAAACGCAACCCGACAGCGCCGTTTATAACCTCTACCCTGCAACAGGAAGCCGCACGCAAACTCGGTTTTACTGCACAGCGCACCATGCGTACCGCACAGCAACTCTATGAAGGTATCGACATCGGTGGATCAACCACGGGTTTGATCACTTACATGCGTACTGACTCTGTTAATCTGGCGCAGGAAGCACTGGAAGAGATTCGTGAAGTCATTCGCGAGCGATATGGCAGCGATAACCTGCCTGATGAACCACGTACATATAAAACAAAATCAAAAAATGCACAGGAAGCGCATGAAGCCATACGTCCGACATCTGCTGATCGCATACCTGATTCAATCAAGGAATTTCTCAGTAAGGAACAATATCGTCTCTATGACCTGATCTGGAAACGAACTGTATCCAGCCAGATGATGCACGCAACGATTGATACGGTTGCAGCCGACCTGACCGCCGGAAATAGTGATGACATTATTTTACGTGCCAATGGATCAACCATTGTTCACCCGGGGTTTATGGCGGTTTACCAGGAAAGTCTTGACGACAAAAAAGATAAATCAGATTCTGATCAGCGCATGTTGCCGGAATTATTAAAAGGTGAACAGGTTGACCTTATCAAGGTAAGGCCTGAACAGCATTTCACCGAGCCGCCACCGCGCTTTACTGAAGCGAGCCTGGTCAAGTCACTGGAAGAATTTGGCATCGGTCGCCCGTCAACCTATGCATCTATTATTTCAACATTGCAACACCGTGAGTATGTTCGTCTGGAGAAAAAACGCTTTTTTCCAACGGATGTCGGTCGTGTGGTTAATAAATTTCTGACACAACATTTCACCCAGTATGTCGATTATGATTTTACGGCCAATCTGGAAGATGAGCTGGATGCAATATCACGCGGCGAAAAAGAATGGACGCCGATGATGAAAAAATTCTGGAAGCCCTTCAAGAAACTGGTGGTTGATAAGGAAAAAAGTGTCAGTCGTGCAGAAGTGACTCAGGAAGCACTGGACGAAGATTGCCCTAAATGTGGCAAACAACTTTCTATTCGCCTCGGTCGACGCGGCAGCTTTATTGGCTGCTCCGGTTTCCCTGACTGTGATTACACGCGCAATGTAGGCGATGATGCCGGATCAAACGAACCTGAAGTAATTGAAGATCGCAAATGTCCTGAATGTGAGTCCGACCTGATCATTCGACAGGGTCGTTATGGCAAATTTATTGGCTGTAGCAACTACCCGAAATGCAAGCACATTGAACCCCTGGAAAAACCCAAAGATACGGGCGTTCAGTGTCCTGAGTGCAACCAGGGCAATATCCTGCAACGCAAATCACGCAATGGTAAAATCTTCTTCTCTTGTGAGCGTTACCCTGATTGCAGCTATGCCATCTGGAACGAACCTAAAGCGGATCCGTGCCCTGATTGTGGCTGGCCCATTACCATGATCAAAACCACAAAAAAACGTGGCACTGAGCGTGTATGCCCACAAAAAGAATGTAAATTCTCGGAACCATACGAACTGGAAGCTTCTGAAGAATCCACCGAATCTGACTAACCCGCTATTATGAGAGCACTATTATGAGTAATGCATTTGTCGCCATTTTAATGGGGTCTGACTCTGATCTCCCTGTTTTACAATCCACGATTGAAGTTTTAAAATCTCTGGGTATTCAACACGAAGTCAAAATCACATCAGCACATCGCACTCCGGCCGCAACCCATGCCTACGTGAAAGATGCCGACGGCCGTGGTTGTGCCGTCTACATTGCGGCAGCTGGCCTGGCTGCTCACCTGGCAGGTACTGTCGCTGGCCTGACACTCAAGCCGGTTATTGGTATCCCGCTGGATGCCGGTGGCCTGGGTGGAATGGACGCACTATTATCGACTGTACAAATGCCGGGAGGCATACCGGTAGCCTGTGTCGCAATCGGCAAGGCCGGTGCAAAAAATGCCGCTTATCTGGCAGCACAAATTCTGGCAACAGCCGATGAAAGCATTGCCAAACGTATCGCAAGTGATCGTGAAGCAAATGCCAAAGCGGTTATCTCCAAAGATGCCGAGCTACAGTCAAAGCTGTAGCTCAATGGCTCCGGTAAGCATCTAAAAGTGACCGCGTGGAAACTCAGGCAAGCCGTCAAACTTTTAAATAATGGTGGCGTTATCGCCTACCCGACCGAGACGGTGTATGGCCTGGGTTGCGACCCGTTAAACTTTCAGGCGGTATCACACCTGTGTGGCATCAAACAACGCAGCCTTGCTAAAGGCCTGATCCTGATTGCCAGTCGCGTTGAACAAATTCTGCCTTATGTTGCGGTCAGGCGTTCCAGTCTGGCTCCGCTTACACATACACACAAAATACCCACCAGCTGGATTATTCCGGCCAGTGAATATTGCCCTGCCTGGCTGCGGGGACTGCACACAGGCATTGCCGTTCGGATCACCAGCCACCCTGTAGCCCGACAGTTGTGTGATCTGGCCGGCTACCCGCTGGTTTCTACCAGCGCAAACCTGAGTCAGCACCCTCCCGCCAGAAATCCTTTATCCATACAAAAATGCTTTTCTGGCAAAATTGATATGATCATCCATGATGCATGCGGCCAAATGGCGCCACAATCCGTCATTAAAGACATAACCAGTGGAAAAATCATCCGCGGACATCGTCACTCCTGATACAATCATTTTCATTTCGAATACAAGACCTGAAGCAATGATAGTGTTAAAATACAATCTTTGCCTGAAGGAATCAGATCCATGCGCATTCTCTTTTTTATCCTCAGCCTGACAGCTCTAACTGCCTCTGCTGACACCCTTAAATTAAAAAACGGTGACCACCTGAGCGGCACCATTATAACAATGGAAGGCTCTGAGCTTGTTTTCAAAACCCGCTATGCCGGAAAGATAAAAATAAAATGGTCAGAAATTACCGCCATCAGAACAAGCAAGCCAGTCGCACTCACGCTGAAGAACGACAGCAATATTAATAATGCTACAGTCATCCCGACCACCACGGGCAATACGGCTCGCGTCACCAGCGCTTCCATTGCCACACCAATGACCATCGAACTTGCGACAATAAAGTATATCAACCCATCAGACATCGTTACGGG
>Ga0316206_1001293_pt1 | contig 23444 bp, 19 predicted proteins | sample 6monthpyrite_MG_FD_204942 | JGI IMG/M metagenome (GOLD analysis project Ga0316206, IMG submission 204942) | Microbial mat bacterial communities from mineral coupon in-situ incubated in ocean water Damariscotta River, Maine, United States -... | ecosystem: Environmental > Aquatic > Marine >... | reverse complement strand
TTGTGACAAATGTGGCAGCCCGACTATCCAGCGTGAAGATGAAACTGAAGAAGCCATCAGCCACCGTCTTGAAACCTACAATGAAAAAACAGCTCCATTAATTGGTTTCTACGAAAAAGAAGGTCTGCTGGTAACTGTTGATGCAACATCAAGTGATGCAGTTATTAATGCTATCAAGGAAAAACTCGGCATGTAATTTTTACTCCCGTTTTTCTGACTAAAAAACCCCGACCTGTTTTACAGATCGGGGTTTTTTATTTTTGAAAAAAAGAACAGGGTACGAGGTCGTGGAATCGGGGTAGCCCTGACAAGACCGTCTGCGGCACGGATGCCGCAGCCGAGCAGCCAGGGATGGCAATGTTTTGCGTGTCTTGTCAGGGCTACCCCGGTTTCATGACCGGTGGGCTGGCAGATTTTTGGAAACTTACCCTTCGAACGGATGATTCAGGATAATTGTTTCTTCGCGATCGGGGCCAGTTGAAATAATATCGACCGGAGCACCTACTACTTCTTCAATACGTTTCAGATAGGCTTTGGCATTTGCAGGCAGGTCATCATAACGAGTAGCACCTACAGTCGATTCATCCCAGCCGGGCATATCTTCATATACAGGCTCGCAAGCTTCAAAAGCTTCAGCACCCACTGGCGGCACTTCACATTTCTGCCCCTGATAGTTATACGCTGTACACAGGCGCAGGGTTTTCATTCCATCCAGCACATCCAGCTTGGTGATACATAAACCCGTAATACTGTTTACACGTATTGAACGGCGTAACGAAACTGCATCGAACCAGCCACAACGACGTGCACGTCCCGTCGTTGCACCAAACTCATGACCTTTTGTTGCCATGTGCTCACCATCCGTATCTTTCAAATCCTCACCATCATACAATTCTGTCGGAAACGGGCCTGCTCCTACACGTGTCGTATAAGCCTTGGTTATGCCTAAAACATAATCAATATCCATAGGACCACTGCCACTACCACAGGCCGCACCACCGGACGTTGTATTCGATGATGTTACAAACGGATAGGTGCCCTGATCGATATCAAGCAGCGTTCCCTGAGCACCTTCATACATAATACGTTCACCACGTTGGCGCGCCTGATATAACAACTCGGGAATATCACCTACCAGAGCAAGCAAACGATCACGCATCGCTAAAATGTCGTCCAGTACTGTCTGGAAATCAACCTTGTCCTGTTTAAAATAATGTTCCAGAGCGAAGTTATGGTATTCCATTACTTCACGTAATTTGTTGGTGAAACTTTCTACATTAAACAGATCACCCAGACGAATACCCCGGCGTGAAACCTTGTCTTCATAGGCCGGGCCGATACCACGACCGGTAGTTCCGATTGCTTTTTTACCGCGAGCAATTTCACGCGCCTGATCGAGAGCAACGTGATATGGCAAAATCAACGGGCAGGCTTCGCTGATTTTCAAACGACTGCTCGCAGGTATACCACTGGCTTCCAGTTCATCCATCTCTTTAAACAGAGCCTCGGGTGACAGCACCACACCATTACCAATCATACATTGAACGTTGTCACGCAAGATGCCTGATGGAATAAGATGCAAAACCGTTTTCACTCCATCAATAACCAGAGTATGCCCCGCATTGTGACCACCCTGAAAACGAACGACAAAGGAAGCCCGATCGGTTAACAGATCAACAACCTTGCCTTTACCCTCATCTCCCCAGTGGGTGCCTATAACAACGACATTCTTACCCATGACTCAACCCTATTTTTGAAATTAAATGATTAAAAAACTATTTAGTGACAGTGACTATCTGCCACTTGCCATCTTCCTGACATAACTGCCTGTCACAACCCATATCTGACGCATCGCCCTGCTGACCGGGTAACGCATAGACCACGCGCTCACCTTGTTCGCGCAGCTCGTGTACCGCCTCACGCAGACTCTCTTCCCTGACTGCAGGCGCAAAAATACCACTTTGCGCATGTGCAGGCAGTAATGAGGAAAGTTGTATCAGCATTTTAAGGTCTGCACTGAAACCGGTTGCCGGACGCGCCCGACCAAAAATGCGACCGATATCATCGTAGCGACCGCCGCGGGCTATTTCTTCGCCATAACCCGGCACAAATGCCGCAAACACCAGACCTGTCTGATAGGCATAACCACGTAACTCGGCCAGATCATAATGAACTGACAGGCCAGGATGCCGCTCCAGAATTGCATCGGCAACTTGCATCATATCCTCAAGTGCCTTATGTACTTTCTCACTCGCACCTGACAACTCTTGCTGTGCCCGACGTAAGGTATCCGGCCCACCATTAAGGTCAGCCAGCACACGTAACCAGCGTGACATATCATCATCCAGTGACATGCTGTCAACCAGCGTATTAATTTCAGGGATCGCCTTGCGTTGCAGTGCATCAAAGATTGCCTGCTCCTGAGCAGCATCAAGATCCGCCTGCTCTATCAGGCCACGGAAAATACCCACGTGCCCGAGGTCAATATGCACGTCAGCAACACCCGCAAGCCGGAGCGTATCCAGCATGAGTTCAAGAATTTCAAAATCACTTTCAAGCCCTGCATGGCCGTATAACTCTGCTCCGACCTGTAATGGTGTGCGAGAACCTGCAAAACCTGTTTTAACTGTGCGCAGAACCGTAGCCAGATAACAAAGTCTGACAGGACCGTCCTGCTGTATCTGATGTGCATCAATACGTGCTGCCTGTAGTGTCATGTCTGCACGCAACCCCATTTGCCGACCACTCAGTGAGTCAGTCACCTTGAATGTCTGAAGATCAAGCTCACGTCCACTGCCTGCGAGCAATACATCCAGGTACTCAATAAAAGGAGTCATTATCAGGTCATAGCCACAACACGAAAAATGATCAAGCAAACGCCTTCGTAGCTGCTCCAGTACAGAAGCCTGGACAGGCAGGGTTTCCTCGATGCCGTCGGGAAGCATCCATTTAGCCATGGTTGTATTTTGTTCAGTCATGATTTTTATCTGTTTACAAGCGCACAAACCCGTTTATTTTACCCCTGCTTAGCGCAGGAAACCAGCTAACAACGAAATAAAGTGATACTTAAAGAAGGTTAATGCTTGATCAGATACAACAAAACCAGTCCAATCAACATCATCACCAGACCTGCGATACGCAACGTACGATCATCCATCTGGATCATTTGTGCCATATACTGACGCATGGAACCCGGGCTCAGAAAGGGCAAGATGCCCTCAAAAACCATTACCAGGGCAAGTGCAGCCCAGAAATCACTCATAATTATTCAGTTCCAGCCTTATCATTTCCATCAGTATAAAAAAAATACCAGGCCGAAGCCTGGTATTATTATCACAGATATCAATATTAACGGACACCGGATGAGCTGCCAAAGTATTTAAAGAACTCTGAATCAGGTTCCAGTACCAATACATCATTTTTAGAGTTAAAAGTCTTCTGATAAGCCTGCAGACTTCGATAAAATGCATAGAAGTCCTTATCCTTTCCATATGCAGTTGCATAAATCTCGGTTGCAATCGCATCACCCTGACCTTTTATTTCTTCAGCCAACTGGCGGCCCTTGGCAATAGTTTCCTTAACCGTTCTATCAGCCTTGGCGATAATGATCTGTTTGATTTTTTCACCCTGGGCTCGATAATCCTTGGCTTGCCTCAGACGCTCGGTTTTCATTCGATCAAATACAGATTCACGCGCACGATCAGGCAACTCAATTTGCTTGATGCGAACATCAACTATCTTGATGCCAAATTTCTCCATTTCAGTGTTTGCACGTTGACTGATGCTAGTCATAATTTCTGCGCGTTCACCTGATACAGCTTCACGTAATGTTCGACTCCCCAGCTCTTTCTGCAGACCATCTTTCACAATAGCCATCATACGCAGAGTAGCCTGTTCTTTTACGCCAAAAGCACGGTAAAACTTTTTGACATCGACAATTTTCCATTTCACAAAGTAATCCATATCAACGTATTTTTTCTCACCGATCAAAATACGCTGGGGACGCTCATCCAGAGTCAGAACCCGTTTATCAAACTTTCTGACTTTATTTACGAACGGAACCATAAAATGCAGTCCCGGTTTATAATCATAGCGTTCAATTTTACCTAAACGAAAAACAGCGGCATGCTCAGTTTCTGAAACAATAAAAGCTGAGTTCCAGCCAACAACGATGATGGCTAACCCGAAAATAAATGCGAGTAATGAAGACGTTTTCATGTTATCGCCCTCCCCTTTCACGGCCCGTGAAATCAGGATACTGAATCGGTACAGATTGCCCGCCAGTCGGAGTATTAATGGCAGGAGTACCTGATGATCTGCCAGCAGCAGTTCTGTTCATCATTTCCTGCAACGGAATATACATAATATTATTGCCCTGTTTCATCTTAACAAGTACCTTACTTGTATTGCTCAGCACTTCTTCCATCGTTTCGATATACATACGCTTGCGAGTGATACCCGGAGCTTTTATATATTCTGCATAGGTTTGCAGAAAACGACTGCTATCACCGCGAGCTTTTGCAATTTTTTGTAACTTGTAAGCCAGCGCATGCTCTTTCAGACTCTGTGCCTGACCTTCTGCACGAGGCAAAACATCATTTGCATAAGCCTGTGCCTGTTTCTTGAATTTATCCTGGTCTTCCTTAGCGCGCTGTACATCAATAACAGCAGAGTCAATTTCTTTTGGTGGACGCGCATTCTGCAAGTTAACACTCACAACAGACAGACCTGTTTTATAACTACTTAACACTTTCTGGATTTCATTACGAGTAAGGTTTACCAGATCAGCACGACCATCACCCTTATCGAGAATATCATCCATGGTGCGATGACCAACAGCTGTACGTAATGCACTTTCTGTTACTTCTTCCAATGTAATGATCGGGTTTTCAACTTCAAACAGGTATCTCTTGGCATCGGCAATTCGATACTGAACTTCCAGTTTGATAAAAATAATATTCTCGTCACCGGTTAACATCAGATATTCCTGACTATACCGCGCTACTTTGGTCACATTAATCTTGTATTCTTTTTCAATCGGTACCGGTAATCGCCAGTGCATGCCAGGCATGGTTACTTCATTGAATTTACCAAGACGCAACACTACCGCCTTTTCCTGCTCGTCAACGATATAAAAGCCCGTTGCACCCCAGACCAGTAAGACAATACCTATAATAACCGCAATAAAAGATGCTGACGCACCCTTCCCACTGCTGCCACCCGTAGAGCCGGACGAACCCTTGCCACCAAACACGCCCTTAAACTTGCTTTGCATCTTTTTAACAATTTCATCCAGATCTGGTGGCCCGTCCTGGTTATTTTTATTACCCCAGGGATCTTTGTCTTTATTGCCACCCGGTTCATTCCAGGCCATAGTTGACTCCGTGATTATTCAGTTAGTTTTAAAGTTACGCATTTCAGGCAGAGATTGTATGTAGATCTGACCTGTCCTGCAATTCTACTGGATTTATTTCCAGCTCGATAGAAAATTTCTTCTGTATTCTTGCAAAGTCCTGACGCGATAAAAGGATATTCAGCAGACTTTCACCCTGTTCGCCAGTCTGTTCGGCACTGACTGCTCCCATTTCATAGAGGGCTGCGCGTATTTTTCCCAGCCCGGGGGGCAATATAATCCAGCCCTGCACTCTATCCTGCAACAGAAACTCACTGATTGCCTGCGCAAGTAAATCCATACCCTCACCCGTGACAGCCGATACCCAGACCCGAACCGGGATCCCCTGATCATCGTAATCGATTTTTGCTTCACTGCCTGTCAGGTCGATTTTGTTATACACCAGTATTTGTGGTGTATCTGCAGCACCCACCTGCTGGAGCACATTGTTAACCTGTTCAATATAGGCCCGACGTTCGTGATCATGGCTATCTATCACGTGTAGCAGGACATCAGCTTCGCAAGTTTCTTCCAGAGTAGAGCGAAACGCCTCAACCAGATCATGGGGCAGATGGCGTATAAACCCTACCGTATCTGCAAGCACAACATGACCCACACCTTGCAAATTTAACCTTCGCAGAGTTGGGTCAAGTGTTGCAAACAACTGGTCAGCAACATAGACCTCTGCATTGGTCAAACGATTAAATAACGTCGATTTTCCTGCATTAGTATAACCAACTAATGATACTGCCGGTACCATGGCACGTCTGCGCGCACGACTACCCAGATGACGCTGATCAGTGTATTTTTCCAGTCGTCGTTTTAACTGTTTGATTCGATCACCAATCAAGCGACGGTCTGTTTCCAGCTGGGTTTCACCCGGACCACGCAGACCGATACCCCCTTTCTGACGTTCCAGATGCGTCCAGCCGCGAACCAGTCTCGTTGACAGATGTTTAAGTTGTGCCAGCTCAACTTGTAACTTACCTTCAAACGAGCGAGCACGTTGTGCAAAGATATCAAGTATCAAACCGGTACGATCGAGTACCCGGCATTCCAGCTTTGCTTCCAGATTACGTTCTTGTGTAGGCGAAAGTGTATGATTGAATAACACCAGCTCAACACCCAGATCTTTTACCTGTCGGCGAATTTCATCAACTTTTCCACTGCCTGCAAAGTATCGGGGGTCTGGCCTGTCCCGACTACCTGTAATCGTTTCAACCACACTGGCACCTGCTGATTCAGCCAGTTCTTCAAATTCCTGCAGCTGTTCACGCTGCCCTTCTGAATATAAATCGAGATGAACCAGTAACGCCTGCTCACCCGAACGAGGCCTATCAAACAAAGGCACCCCCGGCTAAACAAGCGATGCAGGTATCAGGCATTACCTGGATCAGAATTATCATCTGCACTGGCAATTTTGACATTGCGCGCTGGCACAATAGTAGAAATAGCGTGTTTATACACCATCTGGCTAACTGAATTCTTCAGCAATACAACAAATTGATCAAACGATTCAATCTGCCCCTGAAGTTTAATGCCATTTACCAGGAAAATTGAAACCGGCACTTTCTCTTTACGTAATGCATTCAGGAAAGGTTCTTGTAATGATTGTCCCTTGGCCATATCAGGCCTCCTTTATATTATTATCAGGCAACAACTGCTGTCCCTAACAGAATCACCAAAGCTAAATTATCAATACCCCGCTAAAAGTCCAGGGTAAATATTCAAAGTTATCAAAAAGTTAACTGCTCACCACCATGAAAAGCAATTAATGGGTCTCATTATAGCACAGCCAGAAAATTCAGTTAATCGGTAAAGATAATTCTTTAAGGCTTTTCAATACCTTATCAAACAAATGATTATCGAGTGCATCAAACCATTGCACCTGTTGCTCTGCACGCAACCAGGTCATTTGGCGCTTCGCTAACTGTCGTGTTGCTATAACCCCTCTTTCCCGCATATCTTCATATGTATAGTCACCCAATATGAATTTCAAGGCCTGACGGTAACCTACCGAGCGCATTGAAGGTAAATCCGGAGTCAGATCACCTCTTGCATACAAATTTTCAACCTCTTCAATAAAACCCTGCTCCAGCATTTTGTCAAAACGTTGCTCAATACGCTGATGCAAAATACTTCGATCTGCGGGGGCGATTGCCAGATGAGCGACCTCGTATGGAAATACCGACTGCTGCTGTTCAGCAAAGTGATCACTCAGGCTTTTACCCGTAATCTCGTAGACTTCCAGTGCCCGCTGTATGCGCTGCGGATCATTTTGATGAATTCGGGCTGCAGACTCAGGATCTACTCTTGCCAGATACTCATGCATAAATGAGCCACCTTTTTCCTGTGCCTGTCGCTCAAGTTTCTGTCTGATTTCCTCATCGGCTTCCGGGAGTTCTGACAAACCATAAAATAATGAACGGTAGTACATCATCGTTCCACCCACCAACAATGGAATTTTACCTTGAGCAGTAATATCTGCCATCTCACGCATGGCATCCTGACAAAAACTCGCAACAGAATAGGTTTCAGCTGGATCCCGAATATCTATTAACCGATGCGGGGCACGCTTTAAAACACTTGCGTCCGGTTTTGCTGTACCTATATCCATACCTCTATACACCAGTGCTGAATCAACACTGATAATTTCGAATGGATATTTTTCGACCAGTGTTACGGCAAGATCCGTTTTACCCGAAGCGGTGGGCCCCATCAGAAATACTGCAAAAGGCTTGTTCGCAGATTGCGCCATTAACGACCACGCATGAACAACTTATCCAGCTCATTCATTGTCATTTGTCGCCAGGTAGGTCGACCATGATTACACTGACCGCTGCGCTCCGTTCGCTCCATGTCTCTTAACAACGCATTCATTTCGGGCAAGGTTAATTGTCGGTTCGCACGTACAGAACCATGACATGCCACTGTCGACAGGATTTCATTAATTTCAGCCTGAATACGCTGACTACTTCCGTATTCACTTAAATCAGACAATATATCCCGAACCAGTACCGCAATATCAGCATGTCGTAACAATGATGGCACCTCACGTACACGCAGCCCTTCTGGCCCGGTTCTGTCTATTAACAAGCCTAAACCTGTGAAAACATCAGGATACGTTTCCAGTAAATCAGCTTCACGCGCACTAACTGCAAGCGCCACAGGCACCAACAATGGTTGCGTGCGAATACCTTCACCTTCAAAAGCAGACTTCAGTTTTTCATACGTAATACGTTCATGCGCAGCATGCGTATCGACGATGACCAATCCATCTGCATTCTGGGAAAGAATATAGACGCCATGCAGTTGTGCAAGCGCATATCCCAGTGGCGGAATATCCTGTTCAGTTGATGCTGAATCTGTCTGGGTTGCAAGCGTACTGTTTGATATTGGTTGAAATAGTTCTGCATATGCCTGCGCATGCTCCTGAACCAGGCCCATTGATTGTTGCTTATATATGGGTGATGCAAAATCATGTGCTACCGGAGGCTGGTTATTTGCAACCTGAACACCTTGCGCCAGATTATCACCGGCAAAGGTTTCGACCTGGTCATCCGGACGTAAATCAGCCAGTACTTTAAAAATAGTCTGACTGATAAACCCGTGCACCGAACGGCTCTCACGAAAGCGTACTTCAAACTTGGCAGGGTGAGCATTAACATCAACCATGATCGGATCAAGATCCAGGAATAACACATAAGCTGGTTGTCGCTGATGGTGCAGAACATCCCGGTAGGCCTGCTTAACCGCATGTACCAATAACTTATCTCGTACCATTCGGCCGTTTACAAAGAAATATTGCAAATCTGCCTGACTGCGTGAAAATGCTGGTGACGCCACCCAACCGGATAAATGTAGTCCGGAGGCCTGATGATTCAGATGAATAATGTGTTCAACGAATGCCGAGCCACATAATTGCTTGATACGTTGTTCCTGTTGCTGGCGATCAGTCGCCTGCTTCAAGTGATAAACCGGTTTACGGTTATGACTGAAATGAAACTCAACATCAAAATGACTGAGTGCAATCCGTTTAATAATTTGTTCGATATGTGACAGCTCGGTTCTGTCTGCTTTCAGAAATTTTCGACGTGCCGGCGTATTAAAAAAAATATCCCTGACTTCAATCACGGTACCCTGCTGTAATGCTGCGGGTTGTGAAGATTCCGGTGCATCTCCCTGTATACACCATGCGCTATCATGATCACGTAATCGTGACGTCAGACTAAAACGCGAAATAGATGCGATACTCGGTAATGCCTCACCCCTGAATCCAAGGCTGTTAACGTGCTCCAGATCTTCAAGGGTTCGTATTTTACTGGTGGCATGGCGCTGCAAAGCTACAGACAACTGCTCACGTGCGATACCTGAGCCATTATCGCGAATACGGATCAGGTCCTTGCCACCCTGCTCTATCTCAATATCTATACGGGTAGACCCTGCATCCAGACTGTTTTCGAGCAACTCTTTGACTACCGAGGCAGGGCGTTCGATAACCTCGCCAGCCGCTATCTGGTTAACAAGATGCTCAGGTAATGGTTGAATTTTCATATCATGATTCTATCAGAAATTTTCTTCATCCCCATGAAAAAAGCCTGACAGGTATTAAACATGACAGGCTTTTTTACTGATGCTCAGAAGATATCAGAAATCATCATCTCCGCCATCATCTCCGCCATCATTATCTGAACCACTGCTACCCGATGAAGAACTGGTTGTACTACCACTCCATGAAGCAGCAAACTTCAATGGTTCAGGCTGCTGCGTTGCAATAACCTTGTCCCCCGCCTTTACTTTGCCACCAATACGTCCTACAGGTTTTGCAATCGAAAACTTGCTTTTAACAGACACTACTTGCAGCACGCCGATCTCCTGGTCATCTCCACCCAGATCCAGCCCGGTAGCCGGGTCTATCATTGACTCACCCCTGGACATCAGCTTCAGACGCTCACCTGAATGCACTCTGCCTTTGCCCAGATTCAGATAAACCTTGCCGCTTTTAGCCTTGATAACCAGGCCGCTCGAAGGCTTGCTGCCAATTTGTTTAACCAGTTCATAAATTCCAATATTCACTGCAGCAATCGTCGCAAGACCAATTGGTGTTTTGGAATAAGACTCCATAAAACCGCCCAGTATACCGCCACCACCAAAACCCAGTGCACCAAAACCAACGCTGCTATCACTCATCACAGCATTAACCTGTTTGGAAAAAATAATTTCACTCGTTGTAGCATCGATCAATCGAAAATTCATACCTACCAGTGATTTGCTACTGCCAATTTTCAACCCACCTAATAACCCACCTGTCAGGCCACCCAGTCCGAATTTCTTACCTTCATAGTTAGGCTCGTACTGAGTAATGACTGCCTGAACCAGATACTGAGCACCCAGTACCTTACCTGTTCTTGCAGCTGAAGGTTTACTGATGCGACCTGATGAACCCAAATCCTGTTCCTTCAGCGCCTTTTTAAGCATTACGCGTTCAAGCACACGAAAACGTCCACTGCGATGCATTACATCAGTAATGATGGCATCGATACCATCAACAGGGACGCCACTGCCACCACTACGATAGGTTACTGTACGGCCATGACCACTCACATAAACCGATGAAGTACTGGAGTTGTTTTTAACTGACATAACGCCAACGCGAACCTTATTGCCGCTATATTTGCCCCATTTTAATCGAACCAGTTCTTTTGCTTCAATATTATCAATGGTCTCAGGCAATGGTGTGGGTACATTCTTTAATACTGAATATGCCACATAGTCTGCAGCAACAGCCTGTAATGAAAACGTTAGTGAAAAAATTAGACTTGCGAAGAAGGATTTCATGATCATTCCTTTCATAGAAAAAACCTCTGTAAAAAATAGTTATAGAACATTGCCACCCCAACCCCTCCCCCAAAAAGTAGATGTAACAGGGTAGTCGTATTTTTATACCAAAATAATTTTAGTGAATGGAATATCACATGCTGACAATCCTAAATCAAGCAAAAATCGCCGATTAAGGCTACTGTCAGCACTTATAATGATGAATTGAGAGCAACTTCTCAGGAAATAATAATCAAAAATTACGGCCTGAGGAAGAAACAGAAAAAACCTGCTCTCTAGCCACCTTCCGGAATAGACAACACCATGCCAACCCGCAGATGATCATCACGGATGTCATTTTTACGACGTAGTTCCTTCAAACTAACCTTGTATTTACCCGCAATTTTTTTCAGGCTATCACCTCTGGCGATAACATGCTTACGATAAGCGAGTAAAGTACCAGGGACAATATTATGACTAAAGTAATTACGTATGCCTCGTAGTATGGAGCTGGCCAGCTTTTCCTGATGTTTGGCACTCAATAATTTACGTTCTTCATTTGGATTGGAAATAAATGCTGTTTCAATCAGCACCGATGGAATATCTGGCGATTTCAAAACAACAAATCCGGCCTGACCTACTTTACGTTTATGTACGCGGCCAATATTTTTAAGCTCTCTTAACAAATAATGCCCGAGCTCAAGACTTGCTTCTACTTTGCCATTCATTGACAAATCCAGCAAAACCGAGGCAAGTAAATCACTCTTGTCATCAAGACTGACACCGCCTATAAAGTCTGAAGCATTTTCACTTTCTGCCAGCCATCGGGCTGTTTCTGTACTCGCACCATGTTCTGATAATGCATAAACTGAAGCCCCTCGGGCTCGCTTGTCGTGGAACGCATCCGCATGGATTGATATGTACATGTCTGCCTTGTGTTTACGTGCAATCTCAACACGTTTACGCAGACCTATATAATAATCTCCAGCTCGAATCATCACCGCACGCATGCCACGCTGTTTAGAGATCTGTCGCTGTAATCTTCTCGCAATAGCCATGACTACGTCTTTTTCACGCGTCCCCCGGTAACCGGTAGCGCCGGGATCTTCACCACCATGCCCGGCATCGATTGCGATAATCAGGTCACGCCTGCCTTGCGGTTTATGCGATTTAACCGTTCTGACTGAACGGATTTGTTTACGCTGGGCATCCTGTAAATCAATAACCAGACGATGGCCATATAACTTGTGTGGCTTGAGCAAAAAGCTTTTCGGCTTGATGCCTTTGTGCAAGTCCAGCACGATACGCACACCCGTTTTTTTATGGACTGCAGTGCGAATACGCTTAACAAGGCCCTTGCGATAAGCAGCTCCCTCCAGACGCTTTTGCAAACGTGCGTCAGGGATATCAATGACAATTCGATCAGGCTTACTGAGGCTAAACAGGCTGTGTTGAACGGGGGCGCTGATATCAAAAACAATGCGGGTACCATCAGGCGACGCCCATAAACGAGCATCACGAATGGCTGTGGTATCTGCCCAGAGACTGCTGCTGAACAGAAATATTATAAAAATTAATATGTTATCAGTTATCTTCATGGTATACCCATGCTGACCTGCTTTATTATTGATTCTTGCAGTCTAGTATCAAGATGAATAATTGTCAATAGAATCCTATAGATAGAATTACTTGCTATTCCAGTTTATAAGAAGACAGCTATAATCCCTTGATGACCATGTTACCCATCGCGTTCTCCGAGCGCATGGTCACGACCCTGCGATCCCCTCTATCTTCCAGTTCTATGCACAAATCAGCCTCTGGTAACATGCCTTCTCCACGTTCAGGCCATTCAATCAAGGTAATAGCCGGAAGCGCCAGCAGATCACGAATACCAATAAATTCAAGCTCTTCCGGGTCGGATAAGCGATATAGATCCAGATGATTTACATGATAGCCACCCGCCATGTAGGTTTCGACCAATGTATAAGTAGGGCTTTTTACTGCACCTTCATAACCCAGGCCTTTGATCAGCCCACGTGCAAGCGTCGTCTTGCCTGCACCCAGATCTCCTTTCAGAAAAATAAGTACGCGCCCGAAACACGCAAATGCAAGCCGCCGGCCCAGATCCATCATGGCATCTTCGCTTGCAACTGTGCCTGCCCAGACATTCATTTCATACTACCTCTGCCCCATCTCATTTCCAGGCTTCCAGATTGTCTCTGTTTACCCAGCGACGAATACCACCCAGTAAATCTGTGGCCATCATGCCACGCTGACCTTCTTTTGCTGCGTCATCACCTGCGCTGGCATGAACCATTACGCCAATACGTGCTGCGTTTTCCAGTGATAAGCCTTGTGCTATCAGGGCAGCAATTACACCTGTCAATATATCACCCATTCCTGCGGTAGCCATGCCTGGATTTCCCTGACTGCATAACCATACATGCTGACGTTCGCGGGAAAATACAAGACTGCCATTACCTTTCAAAACTGCGACTGCATTATATTGATCGGCCAGTGCCTGTACAGACTTGAAGCGATCTCGCTGAACCTTTTGTGTGGCGCAGGACAATAAACGGGCCGCTTCTCCCGGGTGAGGTGTCAACACCCAATGACCACGCTGAACAGGATCAGCGGCCAGCAGATTTAATGCATCAGCATCTACCACGAGCGGTAATCGCGTTTGCAAGACGACGGATAATAATTCCTTCCCCCAGTCAGATTGTCCAAGACCCGGGCCGACGATAACAACTGTGACTTTTTTTAATAACACTGAAAGATCAGCTGCCGACTCTACTGCATGGCACATCAATTCGGGATGGTTAGCCGTGATAACAGCATGATGTATCCGGCGCGTAGCAATGCTAACCAAACCGGCACCTGCACGAGCTGCCCCTGATGCAGCCAATTGTACAGCTCCACTCATTCCATGATCGCCACCGACTACCAGCACATGACCATTCAGGCCTTTATGACAATCCAGCTTTCGTGCCGGTAAATTAACACCAATAAGGTCATGAGCAAGCACGGTTGTATCTGCATGCATAGCTTCGAAAATAACAGGCGGAATTTGCAGATCATCATAAACCAGCTTTCCGGAATATTCCGGGCCTTGCGCCGTAAAGCAACCTTGTTTCAAGCCAATATAACTGACCGTGACATTTGCCCTGACAGCAATACCCATCACAACACCTGTATCAGCCTGCAAGCCTGATGGTATATCAATAGACAAAACCGGCTTACCTGAATCATTTATCCACTCAATCAATTGTAACCAGTCGCCTTCAACATCACGTTGCACGCCGGTACCCAACAGTGCATCAACCAGGACATCAGACGAATGTATACATGATCCTACCTCCTCCATAGAAAGTATTTTTCCTTGCAGGTTATGCCATGCCATTGCCGCCTGACGTGCATCACCCTGAAGCGCCTGCACATCAGTCATAGCCAGAACACTGACATCCAGTCCCGCCGCACTGGCCTGACAGGCAAATAAGTATCCATCACCCCCATTATTCCCGGCACCACACAACACAATTATTTTTTTGCTGGCAGGCCAATGCTGAATTAATGCATCATATGCTGCTGATGCAGCCCGCTGCATCAGGGTATAACCCGGAATACCATGATCTTCGATCGCAATACGATCCATTTCCCGCACTTGTTCCACGCGATAAAGGCTTGATGGTAAACTGTTTGTTATCATATGAATGAGTATAACCCAGAGAACCCTGAAAAATGCCGCCAGAAAGCAACAAACAGGATATTAACTATCAACGGCTCGCAGACAGCATCAGGTTGTGGGCAAATGAACTGGGTTTTCAGCAAGCTGGTATCAGTGACATTGAACTTGGCGAGCATGAACAGTTCCTGCAGCAATGGGTCGACGCCGGGTTTCATGGCGATATGGATTACATGTACAAACATGGTAGTAAACGCAGTCATCCTGAAGAACTGGTCCCGGGCACTATACGCGTTATTTCTGTACGCATGGATTACTGGCCCAAACAAGCGCGTGAAGCAGAAAATGTACTTGAAGATCCGGTTACAGCCTATATCTCTCGCTATGCACTAGGTCGTGATTATCACAAGGTATTACGCTCAAAGCTGAAAAAACTGGCTGCAAAGATACAGCAACAGATTGGTGAATTCGGTTTTCGGGTTTTTGTCGACAGCGCACCTGTACTGGAAAAAGCACTCGCAGAAAAAGCCGGGCTGGGCTGGATAGGCAAACACAGTAACGTCATAAATGAAAAGGCAGGCTCGCTGTTTTTTCTTGGCGAGCTTTATACCGACCTGCCATTACCGACTGACAAACCCGCAATCAATCATTGTGGCACATGCAACACCTGTATCAAATGTTGTCCGACACAAGCTATTGTTGCACCTTATAAAGTAGATGCACGCCGTTGTATCTCTTACCTGACAATAGAACTGCGCGGTTCTGTTCCGCTTGAATTTCGGCCGCTGATTGGCAACCGGATTTATGGCTGTGATGATTGCCAGCTGGTTTGCCCCTGGAACCGTTTTTCTGAAAACAGCAATGAAAATGATTTTTTACCACGTCATCAACTTGATACGGCTACATTGATTGAATTATTCAACTGGGACGAAATGACATTTTTGCAGCGAACTGAAGGCTCTGCCATACGCCGTATTGGCTATGAATGCTGGATAAGGAATATTGCCATCGCCCTGGGCAATAGCGAAAAAACAACTCCCGTTATTACTGCTCTTGAAAAACGTGTGCATGATACATCAGAACTCATATGCGAACATGTCCAGTGGGCGCTGCAACACTTGAACAGGAATGACTGAACTACTTTATGACAGTTTTATCTTTTAAATCTTCATTTATTTTCAGGCAATAGTTAATCAAGCCATTTGTTGATGCGTCATGACTACTCACTGGTTGACCGGTACGTAACTCACTCTGCACTCGCAGCGCCAGTTTTTTTCCCAGCTCAACGCCCCACTGATCAAAGGAATTTACGTCCCAGATAACGCCCTGCACAAACGTTTTATGTTCATATAGTGCAATCAATGCCCCCAGAGTTTCAGGAGTAATTGAGCTCACAATCAGGCTGTTACTCGGACGATTCCCGGTAAAGCTTTTATGTGGTAACAAGGCGAGTATTTCACTCTCACTTAACCCTTGCGTCTGTAATTCATCGCGCACTTCTTCCGATGTGCGGCCTCGCATGAGTGCTTCTGTCTGCGCAATAAAATTGGAAAGCAAAAAACGATGGTGCTCGCCCAGCGCGTTATGAGAACATGCCGGAACGATCATATCTACCGGTATCAAGCGCGTACCCTGATGCAGTAACTGGAAAAAAGCGTGCTGACCATTCGCACCGGGTTCCCCCCAGATCACAGGGCCGGTATGATAATCAACTGCCTCACCTTTGAGGGTAATACCCTTACCGTTGCTTTCCATATCACCTTGCTGAAGATATGCAGGAAATCGTGCAAAATAATGGTCGTACGGCATAATCCCATGCGTTTCAGCCGCATAGAAATTAATATACCAGATACCCAGCATAGCCATAATAACAGGCATATTCTGCTCTAGAGGTGCTGTTCGAAAATGTTCATCCATCGCATGAGCTCCGGCAAGAAATTTCTCGAAATTTTCCATACCAACCGCTATTGAAATAGATAAACCCACCGCAGACCAGACAGAATAGCGACCACCGACCCAGTCCCAGAATTCAAACATGTTGTCAGTATCAATACCAAATTTGCTCACGGCTGCAGCATTAGTCGATATCGCAACGAAATGTAATGCGATATCAGCCTCAGTCGCACCTGATTGTAAAAACCAGTCACGTGCCGTATATGCATTGGCAATGGTTTCCTGGGTGGTGAACGATTTTGATGCTACCAGAAACAAGGTGGTCTCAGGATCAAGTCGCGCACAGGTTTCTGTCATATGTGTGCCATCAATGTTAGAGACAAAATATACTTTCAGACTGTGGTCACTATAAGGCCGAAGTGCACCACATACCATAATAGGCCCCAGATCAGACCCGCCAATGCCAATATTCACAATATGCTCAATCGGTTTACCGGTAAAACCCAGCCATTCCTTATTACGCACTTTTTCTGAAAATATGCGCATTTTTTCCAGCACCGCATTAACTTGCGGCATCACATCCTCACCATCCACAAATATTGGTGTATTGCTACGATTACGCAGTGCGACATGCAAAACTGCCCGGTCTTCAGTCGTATTAATATGTTCGCCTGCAAACATCTGATCACGACGTGTTTCAACATTGCGCTCACGTGCCAACTGCATCAATAATTCCATTGTTTTGTCATTGATACGGTTTTTGGAGTAATCCAGAAATACCCGCGCAGCTTTCAGTGAATAACGATCAAAACGCTGAGTATCCTGCCTGAACTGGTCAAGCATCTGTTGTTCATAAGTCTCTTCCCAGTGGTCCTGCAAGGCCTGCCAGACGGGTAATGATGTTAATAATGACATAGTGTCCCTGTAATTTTATGTTGATCACAACGCCGATATAATTTGCTCAACATCATATCAGTTTAATTTAAAAAAGGCTGTAAAAACCAATTACATAGGGGCGTAATTGATATTTAATGGCGCCCGAATCGCAATTTTATTGCCAATCGGCTATAATTCGTCGGTTTTTTGCCACCTGAAATCTGGTCCAGACTTTATGTATATAGACGACTTACAAAAATCATTACCAAAAGACAAGGAGTTACGCTCCCGTGTTAAGCTGTTTGGCAACCTGTTGGGTGATGTCATCCGCGAACATGCGGGCGCAGATATTTTTAAATCTGTTGAAACACTACGTAAAGGTTTTATCAAACTCCGCATTGAAGATAATCCGCAAAAACGCAGGAAACTTCGTGAATACATAAGCAAGCTCGACCCCAATACGCTCAGTCAGGTGCTTCGCGCTTTTAGCATCTATTTCAGCCTCGTCAGTATCGCTGAAGAATCTTTTATGCACCAACAACGCCGACGCCAGGTCCGCTCCGGTGCGGCACTCTGGACCGGCTCCTTTGCTGACACACTTACCCAGTTTATGGTTGACGGTATTACGGCTGAGCAGCTACAGACATTAATGGATCGCCTGGCATACATTCCGGTTTTCACCGCTCACCCGACCGAGTCAAAACGCCGTACGATCATGGAAAACCTGCGTCGCCTGTTTGTCATTAGTAACCAGTTACAAAACAGAAGCCTGGGCAAAGATGAAATTCGTGAAATTAAACAAACACTAAAAAACGAAATCCAGATCCTGTGGAAAACCAATGAAGTACGTACGCACAAACCTCAGGTTCGTGACGAAATCAAAAATGGTCTTTATTATTTCCGCGAATGTCTGTTCGATACCATACCCCAGGTCTACCGTTACCTGGAAAAAGCGACCTATCGTAATTTTGGCAATGATGAGCAGGGCCAACCCAAGGTCAAGATACCCAGCTTTATTCACTTCGGTTCATGGATTGGCGGTGACCGTGATGGCAATCCGTTTGTTAAACCTGAAACGACTTCCATGGCTGTACGCATGCATAACCTGGAAATACTGCAGGAATATATTCGCCGTATAGAATCCCTGAGTCATGTCCTTACGCATTCAGACCAACTTATTACGCCCAGCGATGCAATCAAACAAAGCCTGACAGAAAAATGTGACTTATGCGATACCGTATTTGCTGACAAGCCCACCCGTTTTATTCATGAACCTTATCGTCGCAAACTGTACTTAATGCGCTATCGCCTGAGCCAGAATATTTCTGCAGCGAAGCAACGTATTGAAGGAACCTTCCCGGATTCTGCAGGAACATATCAAAATGAGAATGAATTTCTGCAGGATCTGAATCTGATCAGTGATTCACTGAAAAGCCATGGTGATGAGAACATTGCCGATGCAGAACTCAAGGATCTGATTCGTCTGGTAGAAACATTTGGGTTTTATCTTGTACAACTGGATATTCGTCAGGAATCCACGCGGCATTCAGAGGCGGTTAATGAGTTATGTAGTGCCCTGAACATTCACCCGGACTACGACAGTCTGAATGAAACCGGACGACTTGAACTACTATCATCCACACTGCGTGACTGCAATATCCCGCATACCAATCTGGATGACCTGCAAGAACTTACACGCGAAACGCTTGAAGTTTTTAATACAATGAAAAATATGCGTAATGAAGTCAGCCCCCACGCATTTGGAAACTATGTTATCTCCATGACTCATTGTGCCAGTCACGTCATGGAAGTCATGTTCCTGGCTCGTCTGACCGGGCTGGCGGGTTTTAAAGACAATGAATGGTTTTGTGATATTAGTATTTCACCCTTGTTTGAAACTATCGAAGACCTGTCGCATGTCGAAGAAGTCCTTGTTAACCTGCTTGGCAATCAAACCTATGCTGAACTCTTGCGCACTGCAGGTAATGTCCAGGAAATCATGCTGGGGTATTCCGATTCCTGCAAAGACGGCGGTATTCTTGCCTCAGGCTGGAGCTTATACGAAGCACAAAAGAAAATTATTCGTCTCGCGGATGAACACAAGGTTGAAGTTAGGCTATTTCATGGCCGTGGTGGAACTATTGGTCGCGGCGGTGGCCCGACTCATGAGTCCATCATGTCACAACCTGCCAAGACCGTTCATGGGCAAATTAAATTTACCGAACAAGGTGAAGTGCTGTCATATAAATACAGCAATATGGAAACGGCTACTTATGAGTTAACCATGGGCATTACCGGCCTGATGAAAGCCAGTCGCTGCCTGATAGAACCAACAGAAAATGAACGCAATGATTACATGGGTATCATGGATGAAATTACCCGCATCGGTGAAGCCAGCTACCGTGAGCTGACTGATAATTCGCTACCCTTCCTCGACTATTTTTATGAGGCAACACCTGTTTCCGAAATTGGCCTGATGAATATCGGTTCTCGCCCATCTCATCGTAAAAAGCAGGATCGATCCAAAGGTTCCGTTCGCGCTATCCCATGGGTATTTGGCTGGGCACAGTCACGTCAAACATTGCCGGCCTGGTATGGTATCGGGACTGCCCTGAAGGAATGGCGTCATAATGAACCGGAACGATTGGCAAAGTTACAAACAATGTATAATGACTGGCCTTTCTTCCGTACACTGCTCAGTAATAGTCAAATGGCATTATTCAAAAGTGAAATGGATATTGCGCGTGAGTATGCAACATTATGCCTTGATAAAAATACCGAGCATGATATCTATGAAAAAATTCGTAGTGAATATGAATGCACTGTCCAACAGGCATTAAACATTACCAATCAACATGGATTACTAGAGGAAACACCTGCACTTGCGCTGTCATTAACGCGACGCAACCCATACCTTGATCCGCTGAACTATATTCAGATCACATTACTGGAACGCTATCGTAATGATGTTGAAGCAGACATAGAAGACTCTATCTGGCTTGATCCTTTGTTACGTTCAATCAATGCAATTGCGTCGGGCATGAGAAATACCGGGTAAGTTTTTTTGCCCTTGCTTGTCATCGGTAAAGACCGGAGTCCATGTAACACGAATACTACCTGGATTCTGGCCTTCACCAGAATGACGGTGTCAGGTTTTTTTATATCTTTCTGATTTTTTTCAGCTGAATATTAAAATGACAGCTCATGATTTCTGATAGCTTCCTTGATGTTGCGGCCCTGGCAGTTCGGCCACTACAATTTTTCCCAAACCAGTATCCGATTATTTGCAGGCATTTCAATATCATCTATCCTGCGTAAACCCGCACGTTCAGCCAACTTATCCAGCTCGGCAACATCCCGAATACCACTACGCGGATCACGCTGTTTTAACCACTGATCAAAACGTGCATTACTTTCACTACTATAGTTGCCGTTGTAATTAAACGGCCCGTAGAGTGCAAACAGGCCCTGCCTGTTAAGAATTGATTCCAGGCCATCAAACAGGTTTTCCACATGACTCCAGGACATGATATGCACTGTATTTGCTGAAAATGCATAGTCAACCGGCTCGATCGGCCATGCTGACTGGCTCACATCAAGACAGGTAAGCGGCAAGATGTTTTCTAATTCTGACTCTTCAAGCCAACACTGAATACCTTGAAGGTTTTCTTCTCTGTCTGTTGGCTGCCAATCCAGATGAGGCATTTCGGATGCAAAAAATACAGCATGCTGACCGGTCCCACTGCCTATTTCCAATACACGTCCGGTTTGTTGAAACAGACTGGCCAGTACATCCAGAATAGCGCGCTTGTTTTCTTCACAAGACTCTGCATATGGTTTTTTCATTAAATATCACCACTAACTGACAGTATTCCTGTCGCATTAAAGCCGTTAAAATAAAAAAACATCACAGAGAATGCAAAACCAATTAAGCTACCTGAACAGGAATGGCGTTACGGCAATTTTTAATCTGGTTGTTCTCATCCAGATAGACCAACCGGGGTTTGAAGCTTGCGAGCTCTTTCTGGTCAATTACGGCATAGGTACAAATAATGATTCGGTCTCCAGGATTAGCTTTATGCGCTGCAGCACCATTGACAGAAATAATACCTGACTTGTCCTCTGCACGAATCGCGTAGGTAGTGAAGCGTTCACCATTGTTCAGATTATATATCTGAATTTGCTCATATTCCTGAATACCGGCTGTCTCCAGTAAAAAGCCATCAATCGCGCATGAGCCTTCATATTCCAGCTCGGAATGTGTGACATGTGCGTGGTGTAGCTTGGCTTTGAGCATTGTTCGTTGCATTGATTATCCTGTTGATTATCTTCTGTCGCAGTAAAAGGCAATTATATCAGATATTTAATGTAATGTTATCTATCAGGCGTGCCTTACCGCATTTGACCGCAGCCAGAATAACCAGTTCCCTGTCATCAGATCCAGCAGGCTGGAGGTCAGTTATCCGACGGATACTTACATATTCGACTGATAACCCTGACTTTTCGAGGATTTTAGACGCATATTGCTCCTGTTCGCGTAAATTAACCTTCGTATCCAGCAGGTTTTTTGAAACTGATTTCAGTGTTTGATAAAGAACAGGTGCAAGTTTACGTTGCTCTTCTGTCAGGTAGGTATTTCGCGAACTCATGGCCAGGCCATCGTCTTCACGCATGGTTTCTACTCCCATTACCTTCACCGGAAAATCAAGATCTGCAACCATTTTATTGATTAAAAATAACTGCTGAAAATCTTTCTGACCGAAGACAGCGACATCAGGCAATACAATATTAAATAATTTTGCGACAACTGTCGTCACACCCACAAAATGCCCTGGACGAAACTCTCCACATAAAATCCCTGATAGTTCCGGAACAATTACCTGTGTTTCCAATCCGGTGTTTGCTGCATATATCTCAGTGACTTCTGGAGCAAACAACAGATCAGCCTTTCGCTCAGCAAGCTGAGCACTGTCATGCTCCGGTGTTCTTGGATAATTATCAATGTCTTCATTTTTACCAAACTGGGCGGGATTAACAAAGATGCTGACAACCACTTTATCTGCATGTTGCAGGGCATAATCAACCAGCTTTAAATGACCTTCATGGAGATTACCCATGGTAGCCACCAGCGCAACGGTTTTTCCATCCTGCTTCCATGCCTTGACGGTGTTCTGAACCTTTTGTTTGGTTTTAACAGTTTGCATGAGGCGGATTGTAACGCAAAGTGTTTGTTCGAGCCATTCGGTTAGTCATTGCTCGACTGGTCCTTTTATATTGCAATGCACCTTATGGTGAAGGGTTTCACTTATCTTACATAAAGCTGTGTTCTTCTGACGGGAAGCTGCCGTCTTTTACAGCTCGTATATAAGCTTGCACAGCTTCCTGAATTGATGATTTTCCTTCCATGAAGTTTTTGGTGAATTTGGGTGGCTTTCCTGGCGTGATACCTAAAATATCCTGAAGAACCAATACCTGGGCATCGGTATTCGGGCCTGCGCCGATACCAATAACCGGCACACTGACATTAGCCGCAATTTCAGCCGCGAGCCTGGCAGGTACGCATTCCAGTAATAATATATCTGCTCCGGCATCCTGTAATTTCTCAGCATCCATGAGCATTTCAGCTGCACCCGCCTTATCTCGTCCCTGTACGCGATAACCACCCATTTTATGTACCAGCTGTGGCTTCAAACCCAGATGCGCACAAACCGGAATGCCTTGTCGGGCTAACGCGGTTACCGTGGGGACCTGCTCTGCACCCCCTTCCAGCTTCACCATGTG
>Ga0316206_1001291_pt1 | contig 23465 bp, 21 predicted proteins | sample 6monthpyrite_MG_FD_204942 | JGI IMG/M metagenome (GOLD analysis project Ga0316206, IMG submission 204942) | Microbial mat bacterial communities from mineral coupon in-situ incubated in ocean water Damariscotta River, Maine, United States -... | ecosystem: Environmental > Aquatic > Marine >... | reverse complement strand
ATTTGAAATACTTATTTGAACAGCTTCCTGGTAAACCTGAGGATATAAATTATTTACTGCCCTGGAATGTTAGGCTTTAGCATAGCTGAGTAAATTTTGTTATGTGTGGTTCAGTAGACGCTTACTAAATAAGAATCATATATGTCAAAAGGTGATTGATATTCTAGAATCTTGGCAGAGCCAATTAGCTTAAATTCATTATTCATATCAAGCTCAATCTTTCTCGCTTTTATATCCTCTAGTACATTTAAGAATCTAGTATTTCCAGATCGTTTTATTTCTACCAAATTCTCATTCGAGTAAACCCATATGGCTTTATCAGAAGGTTTTAATGAAAAATCACCTTTACTTATGTCATCAATAATATTGTGATCTAAATATACGTATATATTCATATAGTGGCTATCGCCTTGCTAAGGGGCTAATAATCCGTAGTGAATGTCCCTATTGTTTTTAAATTTATCATACTACTCAATAGAAGCTAAGGGTTATTGATCACGCTTGAGCACTTGAGCTATTTATTAGGCTTTTATTTTTTAAACAAAGTCGTTAGTCCTGAGCCAGCTGCTACTGAGAGACCTAAACCTAAAATTACTTTTACAAGCTCATATTGGTCTTTAAGCATTGCTATTATTAGTAAAATAAAGATAAACACAATACTAGTTAATAAGATTTTACTACCTCTTTTATGCTGTTCATTTAGAATGTTTATTTCATGTTTTTTTTCTTCGTTTTTTTTCTCAAGATAGTGAGACCATGATTCAACACCTTTTTCAACAACGCTTTCTATAGTGCTTGATATTTTTTCAACATTTTTAAGTCGGTGTTCTAGTGAAGCTATTTCAGTTTTTTCTAATATTGGTGCAAGATTTTCAGTATTATCTTTAGTATCTTTCATTTATGTATTCTTTATTATTAGCCTAACATCTGAGTTAACCGACCGTTTTATACGCAGTTCCGCTTCGCTCTACTCTGTATAAAATGGTCGGGTTGAATGACTTGTATGGTTCAATTCCCTTGTTATGCATTTTAACTGTCAAAATCAGTTACTGATAAAACATCGTGAGCACCAACCATAATTGGACCTCCCCTAACAACACCTCTATTGGGCGTACATACATGATATAAATCTCTTGTTTCGTCATATAGTATGGCGATAACCAATTCACCGTTTGGCTTTTCAGCTTTACCAACCTCAGCTTGATAATTAGTACCATCATGCATGTAATTTAGGCTGAATATCATTCTTTCAGATATAGTGCCAGGTGCTCCACTAGTAATGTGTCCCTTTATGCTTTGATATACCTTTTTCTCTTGTTCTTCATTGTCTGCTGCAGGAATAAAAAATTTCATGATAACTCTCTAATGTGATTTAAGCATGACGCTTGAACTCAGCTGATTGGCAGGCGTATTGACCCTCTTGCTTGCTTTGTTAGCCATTTGGTCCATCATATTTTTGGTCAAAAATCATAAATATTCTAGTATTAACTCTTTCAATCCAATCGAGGACATTGATCATATTCTCGTCATAGCAATCAATCCGTTTTAGCCAGAGTCTGTATGACTCATTACAAAATTTGAGTGTGGGGCATATATATCTAACATCAGCTCCATGATAAAACGGGTAAACAGAGAATGTTGAGTCTTCGTTCTTTTGAAGACACCAATCCATGGATTCGTTCCATGATCCATGGATAGACTCAGACATCATTCCATAAGTGTATTTGTACAATTCTTCATCTGTAATTTCTCCGAATATATCGAAAAATGTTTTCCCTTGAAGCTTCCACCGATTTTTCTTTTGTATCTTGAAATCGTCTTCTGAGAAGCCCTCTAATTCCATTTTCTCCTGAACTGATTTAAGCAGTCGTTTTCCTGCCTTTGTCTCAAAGAATCTAGAGCCGCCCTTTAGTTCACGCAGTATTCTTAATCGATCTTTATATGAGCACTTTCTGTAATCTTCAATTACATCTGAATCACTCATAAGCAAATATTCAGCCGTTACAGCTGCTTCGATCAATGGCCTTTCTAATATACTTATTATTTCAGCGTTATCTTTCTCATAGTAGGTTACGATTTCTTTAAGTAGTTTCCATATTCTGGTTAACAACCCTAAAATAGGTGCATCCTCTAAATTGAATCCTGTAGGATTGCGACTGATGTTTCGAATCCTAGTGATGCAATCATATATCTCTGCTACATCCTTTACGAAAGTACCTGTGAACTTATTTATGTCATCAAGCGTTCGTAAGCTATCGCCAACATATGTTTCTTCATATCGACTTATGATTTTTTCTATTTCATCCATGCTCGTATTTTCTTGTATATCTAATATCGTCAACATCTAATATATAGATGTAAGTTATTGTTTCTGCGCCACATTACTCGATTGTCATCTCATTATCAATAACAGCGAGCACCGTCCGGAAGGATCATTGCATCAAACTGACAATGTGATTAAATGTCTGTATATGGACTCCTCCTCGTTTGCAAGTAATCTGTTAATGGCTGTTGGCTCGACTGCATACGTATATCCGGCCTCTTCAGGTGGCATACATTGATGCCGGGCCATAATGGGTTGTTCGCGCGCAGATTCCCTATTGCTTTGACGTGTTATTACACACTCGGACATTCTCGGGTTTTATCCGCGCCGGTTCGACCTGTTTGCCATCACACAGCTTACTTCGCAATCGTTAATTGAATACGTTCACCTTATTGCTCTCCTTTAGTTTGCGGATACAACATTAAAATTGGGATCATAATCAACCCCGCGGGTCATCATCGCCCATGCCATCCTCACCATTTTATTCGCCATTGCGCATGCAGCGACATTGGCGTGTCGCCTGTCTTGCAAACTTGTTATCCATCGACTTAATCGGTCGTCTTTATCTTTTGCCGTACGCATGGCAGAACGGGCACCATGTACCAGTAAACATCGCAGATAAGCATCGCCTCGTTTACTTATTCCGAGTAACCGGTCTTTTCCACCAGAACTATGTTGCCGTGGGGTTAAACCAATGGCTGCTGCCATGTCTCTGCCTTTACGATATTGTTTACCATCGCCCATCGTCGCAACAAGTGCTGTGGCAATTAATGGCCCAACACCGCGTAATTGTTGTAAGCGTTTAGCAATCGGATTTTGTTGTGCAATGAGAGCAATCTGTTTATCAAGCTCAGTCATGCGTTTATCCAGTGAACATAGATCTTCATATAAGCCTTGCAGTAGCTGCCTGAAAAATATCGTTAAACCATTGGAGGCATCTTCTAACCATTCTGGAATCGCTCTGCGCAAGGATGATAATTCTTTCGGTGCGACTAAACCGTATTCTGCTACCAGCCCGCGTATTTGATTACCCTTAGCAATGCGATGACTCTTGATTTCATTTCGGACACGATGAATAGCCTGTATATCTTGCTGCTCAATTGTTTTTACGTTGACTGGGTACATATCGGGACGAACCATGGCTTCACATATTGCCTGTGCGTCATTGGCATCGTTCTTATTGCTTTTTACAAACGGCTTAACGAATTGAGGGGGAATAATTTTTACCTCGTAGCCCTTACTCATAAGAATCCTGGACCAGTGATGGGAGCCTGCACATGCTTCCATACCAATCACTGCGCCTGGCTTCACCGTTGCAAATAAAACCGTTAACCATTTGTCTCTGGATAACTTACGCTTCCAAACTGTTTTACCTTTACGGTCTGCACCGTGTAATTGAAAAACATTTTTTGCCAAATCAACACCCACTCGACTTATAATTTCCATTGTGGACTCCTCTTTTCTCATTAACTGAAACATCAATCTCAGTTTGGCACATTGATGCCGATTAGGGTGAGGAGGAGTCCATCCCATTGCTTTGGATAAATTTACACTTAGAGACAATGATCGTCCGGCTTCAATTTGTGCCTTTCCAGGTATTAATCATCAATTAATCGAGCGTCTGCTAGGTGGTGGTTTGAGCCGCTCACATCAATATCACGACAGACCGCTATAGGATTGTTATCTGCCTTCTTCTGCGCAGACTGACTCCTGTTAACCCTATATTTTTTCCTTCAGTTTTATGAAAGCTATTCAATCGTTATTGCTCTCATCTTCAAAATCAATAGTCAGCGTAATATTAACGGGAGGCTCAGGTGGTAACTCACTTCTTTTTATATAAATTGAAGATACAGGTGAATCAGCTTCGCCATTTGCGTAGACGTGCGTTCCCTTAGTTGATTTACTAAATTCCATTATGATAGTTTTTTTCATTTTTTATCTACGTCTATTTATTCCAATATTTTTCATTATAAACAACAAATCATTAAATAGGGAAACGCCAGTAGTTTGTATGATGTTCGACTAGTTCATTCCTGTGAGACCTGTTCAAACACGAACATTTTAATTCTAAACAGAATATTCGGGAAAACAGTGTAGTAGTCACTACAGCCCAATTTTATGATCATCACATTTTAGCCAAAAACCATTTCGTCACAAATCGGTCACAATTCTGTCACATGGCTTTTTTTGGCTTCAAAAATTCACCCCTAAAACAACTTTTTTATGTGACAAGAAATTTTATAAGAATTTTTGAAATGACTACATCACTGAAATTTTTAAGGCGTATTTTTTGGGTATAAATTTGCTCAATAAAGATGACCACATCATTTTTGTGACAAGGTTATTTTGAGCAGAAACAAAACAGCCGCTTATGTAAGCGGCTGTTTTATAAGGGAATATGGTGGCAACACCTAGATTTCATTATGAGACCAAAACTATTAACCACCCATAGATAGATACTAATTTATATCAATATCACTTTAATCATACATATCAACAGCTTATACCATATATTTCAATATGTTATCTATATACATTAGTGACGACTAAATATGTCACAAAATGGTATTTTTATTATATTTGTATATTTAGTCGTCACAGACTATATAATTAACATATGACCCATTCACTAATCAATCAAGCTATTGCTGATAAAACCACCCTGCAGATCATTACCTCTAAATCTGGGATGGACGAGGATAGCATCAAAACATTATTTGAACAGTTCGATATCGGGATACTGAGGGATGAAAATGGCATCGAAACAGAACTCAAAGCACATAGAAATCTAATAGAAGACATTCTCGATATTACTCATCATCCATCCAATATTCGCATATTCAGCCAACTAAGCGCATATAAGGACATAATTGATATATTCAATCAATTAAATAAAGCTTCGCCAGCTCTAAGCCTTGCACCTGGAATAGGCCTTCGAAATAACCCAGTGGAGCACCTTTATCTTCGCCCACTAGCTGCTCTCGTTATGATGGAAAAAGATAAGACCAATAGCAGCTATAGCTCAATCTACACACTTAGCTTATTGGTTATTTTGATAGCCCGCTCAAAACCCAACATGCCTGAAGAGCACAAAAAAAAGGTTATTCGTGCTGCTCATGAGATTCGTTCTGCAGCGGAACTTGGCAAATCAGGTAAGGACTTATCAATATTCAATGAAAAACTCGAAAAAATTAACAATATTCACCAGCTGCTAGAAACCTTAAGAAACAGCTCAGAGATTAAAGATAATGATAAATCTAATAGTGTGTTTTCTGCAGTCAAACAAATAGTTGATTTTGTACCCACCAAAAGAATCAAGCACTTCCAAATTAAGGAACAGTCTTCATTTCTAGACCCTGCCGATGCATCTGACACGTTAGATCACTCACCAATCGTATTTTCACATGATCAAGTTGCTGATGAAGATCCAGAAAATCAATCTTTTGTCTTCACAAGCAATGATTCAGACGCAATACAGGATATCCCCAATGAAACCATATCTCGAGAGATAACGAAGGAAATAGACAAAAAAAAGCTTAAGTCTTTCACAAATGAACTACAAAACATTAAAAATGACATCAGTGTATATCAAAATACATCGAGCCCAATTAGATATTTGGACAACGATTTTAATAAATTCTCAACCAATCTATACAACTCAATTGAAAGACGCTGGTTAACAGAAGCCTTGAAGACTCCCAATGACTTTGAGTCTGATGAAAAAACGGCGCTACTTATTGGCTTATCTATTTGCACGAACATTCATTACACTAAAGCACTTAACTTTATTTTGGGTGATGACGGCGATATTACATGGGATGGTTCTATACGGAGAAAAATACCTGATATAGAAAATGCAATTCGCCCTGATGAGCATGACCAGAAGCTTTATATTAAACATATTAATGATCAAACAAATCCTTTTGTATACCTTCCACTACCTCGTTTTATTGTGAAAATACTAAAAAATATATCGGACACTAATTCAAGTGATGATATTTCCCTACTAAGACTATTTGAACAATCTGGCGATAATGCGGGTGAATTAGTAAAGAAATACATAGGCGAAATTAATGAACGCTATGGTCAGCGATTTAATACTAATAGATTGAGCGGACAACTTAAACAGTATGTTAAGTCAGAAGAAAATGACCCTTGCATAACCTATGCATTATTCGGCCACGAAGATCAAAGACCTCCCTCCGCGTTTTATTATCGATCCATCACTCTGAGTAGACTAATTAATAAATATGAAAAGCTGGTGAACCGTTATTTCCATGAAGAATAAACATACGAATACAGTCTGCGGCTCAAGATTAGGTACGGTATCATCAGATCTATCAGAAAACGTAAAAGAACTAATTGAATATGTAGAACAAGAACGAAACAATCCTGATTCAAGCCTGGCTGAGAAACACAATATTTACACAGCTTATACCGTTCTTATGATGCTTTATGGCACAGGGCATCGCCCAGTTATTGATATGTTTGCCTATAGAGAAGATATTGATCTGACTGAAAACATTGTCATGATCAATGATAAAGTGAGCAGCGAAGCAACAAAAAATAGAGTCTGTTGGTTTTCAGATTTAATCAAGCAACAAATACAAGCTTATTTTCTACACATTGAATCATTGGCAAAAATACTCCATGAGGACCACTATAAAAAAGAATTAGCGGGTTACATTAGCGCTTTACAAGACCCTATCCCAGCAATAAAACAAAGCATGCCATTATTCTTTTTTTTAGATGATGAATTAAACTCTATTTCAATATCACCCTCACTATTGTTCAAGCAATTAGAAAATCAATGGCCATACCATCAGGACAATCACAGCCGTCACTGCATTGAAAATTCTTTATATGATCAAGGAATTGCCAGAACATTAATTGATATACAAACAGGGCACCAACAAATACAGGACCATTTACTTGGCGAGAACACAAACTGGACGGCATTCGAATGTTCAAATGCGATGATTCCAGCACTAAACTCAATAGCAGACATACAAGGATGGAAGGCTATAAATGGTATTCATTATGAAAATAATACAGCAATAGAAAAGAAACATGGAAATACACACGGAGCATTTGGTCATTTACGGAGACAAGAAAAAAGAAAATCTAATCTCAAGAAATTAGAAGAAACAATAAGTGATATTGTTATAGGTGAAATCAATAAATCTGGCGGAATTGACTCATATATCAACCAAACAGACCTGCAAAAAGAGTCCATTAGAAGCATCCTCTCTGAATGCAGTGAATCGAGCGAAGGAAGCCAAGCTGCAATACAATTATTTATATCAGAAATAAACAAGTTAGCCAGAAAACACAACATAAGACAGATAAAGAAAGTAAATTTAGTCAAAGAAGAAGCATCACCTTTTCCAGATCACTGGTTAGGCAGATACGTTTCAGCAAGATCGTTTCGCTATAATTACATTAACTATTTAAAAGAACGAATAAAAACTAATAAAAAACAAAAACTGGATTACCTTTGGGCAGAAATTGTTATATCTGCAATATTATTCAGTGGTTTATATAAAAAAGAATGGATCAGCTATCTGTCCAATACAGGCCCAAAAGGCTTAAATAAGATTAAAAAGTGGGTGTATTTTATTGATATATGGGCAGATGAAACCCTTCCTGATTTAAATTTAGATTATCAATCACCTAGCTGGCGATGGCAGCCTGACCCGCTATCACGAAATTTGATAAGACTGCTCTTTGATAACACCCCTGACGCGATCAATAAAAACATTAATTCACAGAATGTATTAAATTGCATTAGAGAAATAACACATCAAGCTGGGATCGATATACCGGTAAAATCAGATCCTATCAGCTATCTTTGCACATTATCAGAGCCTTATTGGCTCTATCATTTCCCATCATTTATCAACAAAATTTTTCAATCCAAAGCCAAAACCACACCCTTGCCTCAAAGATGCCTCGCACGGCTATGCTATGAGTCAAGACTCTCAATTGACTTACCCAACTCCCAGTCAAAAGAGCCAATCTATCTTTCATCAGGAGAAAATGAAAATAAAAAGAACTTAAAAGAATACTTATTGCTCATAAAGTCTGCAATCAACCTTGTACAAGCTAAAATCAAAAACAATAAACCACTGCAAAGATCTGAATTAACTAAGCATATTTTTGAAGCACATAACAAGTACTTTTTTCCAAATATTGCACTTGCTCTCAGTCAATGGTTAATTCATTTTATTGCTAATGGTGCGGCAAGAGGAGAAAAACTAGCCATCGGAACTATCGACAACTACTTTTTTAGTATCGCTAATCCATTGTGCATTTATATTGGTGACAACAATATTGAGAACTATAGCGAGCAGGAGATCTCTGAAATATATAAGAAAACTGTTAACTTCAATGGAACTGACCAGGGTACGCGTGCTAGCCAGTTAATACAATTCAATTACATTATTGGTGAATATTCTCTTGCCGATTTTGATAACCTAGATTGGACTGACATTGCAGGACAATGGTTAAAGAGAAGAGAAACACGTGTTGATGCCAATATAGTCACACCAAAGGAATATGAGCAATGCTTACACGTGATATCAAAATCCAGATTAGACCCCTATACAAAATCATGGTCATCACTGTTTTTAATTCTAGGGTATCGATTCGGCCTCAGGATTGGTGAAGCACATCATCTTCGATTACAAGACATCCAAATATGGAATGATGAAATCATCATTCAAGTACAACGAACTATTGAAGGACAAAAAAAATCATTATCTGCGATACGACAGGTCCCTTTATTGGGAACGCTATCAATAGAAGAGTGTAAAATAATCCATGACCACATTCGACGCATTAAGAAAACCAACAACGCAACAGCTAAAACACCCTTATTTCGACGATCAGCTACAACTAATCAATTAATTGACAGAGGAGACATTTGGAAACAGATCCATTCTATTCTCAGACATGTAACAGGCGACCCAAGAATTCGATATCATCATTTACGACATAGTTTTAGTACAGGTCAATTCGTCACGAATATGGATAACAATACGTATCGCGTTCATGATGAAATTAAATGTGAGCCATGGACATCCTATCAAAACCAAATAAAGACAACCTTAGTTGACCCAAAAGCATCACAAGCCTACATATTATCGTCATTATCATCCGCAGTTGGTCATGCCCAGATACGTACAACACTGCATTCCTATATTCATTTAGTGGATGACATTGTCATAGGTTATGCAACAAAAGCACCCGTACCTAATATTCTCAGAAGTGATTTAGCCGATTTCACACAACACAATAAACAGACGATTGAGGCACGTATACGCAGCAAAAACTTAAATAATCAAAGTTATTCAGTCATGGATATACTCGCCACTATTCAAATAAGTAATCTAATACCTGCATATAGCTTTAAGCAGGAAAGATTCCCTGAATCCATACCAATTATAGATACAAAACGAAACATCTCGCTCATTGATATCTTTGATGTTTTATATCTTTTTACTTTTCAAAAGATGCCAATTAATGACATTGCTTATACGCAACAACTCGATAAAAGCAAAATTGATAAAATAATTAAACTTGCTAAGGCTATCGAAACGGACACGTTATTTCATGAATTTGGACTACAACAAGAACACAATGATGACAACTGGATTGAAACATCAGTAATCAGCAAAATATCATCCATTAACAATGAAAAACACAACGTTAAAAAAACCATGGCCGATACAGCAAACCTGATTGAAAAAAAGGCCAATATCAATATTTTAAAGCAAGGTGTCAACAGTTGGTCAAAGTCATTAAATATACACTCGTCTGGTTACGCATTAATATTTACCTCTAAAACTTATTTAATGAACTTTATACATGCATGTGAATTACTTGGGTATAAATCAACCCATTTCAGATGCACATATTCAAACCAATTAACTGAAGAACAACAAGAAACAATTAAAATATCTTTAAAAAAACTTGGCTTCACCGGATTATCCGCCGAAAAGATAAGGCGCCTTCAAAATGGTATCGGGGATGAACGCTTAAACTATATTAAATTAACACTTAATAAATATACCCCTCATGAAAAGCCCAAAAATTTATCTGCGCTTAATCAGATATTTTTCATACTTGCTATTAAATTTTTCCTTTAACACATAACCATCATACACTACCAATCAGCTATTTATTAACACCAAACATCATCAGTCACGAGAAATAACAAAAAATAACAAAAAATAATTTCCAGATTACTTATTGATGCATGTGATTGATTTCATTAAAAACAGACTGTAAAACATTTTAAATTGCCCGATAAATCAACTATTTATAAGATTTCTTTAATTTGACAACATATTAAATACTGCTTGAATTAACACTAGTACAGTTAATTTTGGGTAATAACAAAGATGAATATCAATGATTTAATTAAACAAAATGCCAGAGTCATTTTTCAATCAGAAATCATCAATACATTATTAAATTATGATCGCCGTGGCAATTTCACTTTAAGGAATAACCAGCTTGAGCTTTCACTCGAAGATAAAGAGAAAACAATACAATCGTCATTATCTTTTCTACAAATTGACTTAAATAAACTAAACTCAATTTCTGATTCAGTTATCAAGATATTCAAGCCTATAATCGACCATCTAAATGATCACTTCAATAATTATATCTTTAAAATAGAAGTTAATATTGAAATAAAACAAATCACCGACAGCAGATTATTTTTAGTTTCACTAAAAGAAAATGGTGATCCATTAAGCCAAGATGATATTAGCGATATTAAATCCTATATCCGAGAGGTATTCTCGGAGATACAGTCTACAATTACAAAAATAAATGAAACCATTCCTAAAAATGACATTAGATCAGTTCTTCTAACGCCGTTTGATTCTGATCTAATTCACCATATAAAATACAATAACATTGGTGCAGCGGGTTTTGTTCACGCACTATTTAATTCAACAGCCAGAATCGCTCGTTTAGCTTCAACGATTATTATTGATGAAACACCTTTTATTCTACCTAAACCCTCCCTTATTGAGGATAAGGTTTTATTTGATGCGCCGCATGTTGTCTATGGTGTATTTACACTTGAATCTCTAAAATCTAAATCCCTTATCTTTTCTGGACATTACCTGGATGGAAATAAGCTAACAGAAAATAAATTTGAAAATAAAACGATTTATTGCAAAGGAAATGGAGAAAACAAGAAAAAGTTCGATGATCTCTTTGAAAAAGTTATCACTGACTATGCCAACAAAAAAGTAAAAGCCATCATACTTCCCCAACAGAATTATGTTTGTCTTTATGGCGTTGAATCCAAATCTAAATATCTATCTTCTGCTGAACTAATCAACTTAAGTCCATCGCAGTAACTTTACTCGCTTATTACTCACAGAGCGCAAATAAAATAAAAGCGATATTGCAGCTAAACGACTAGCCCTTAGTTACCAAGCTTGCTAATAATTCAGTAAACGGGATGATATTTTGTCTCACACTCGCTTCTTCGAGTGCAGCCATATATTTATCTCGAACATTTAAAGACACTACAGTCCACGAATAACCACCGCTTGCCAACATTAAATTCATTAAAAAACGCCCCAAACGACCATTACCATCCATATAAGGATGGATATATACAAAAATAAAATGGCCGAGAACGACACGTACTGCAGGCACTGTTTCATCTTGCAACAATTCAATAAGCGCAGGCATGGCATCTCGCACCGCTTCTCGATTAGGTGGTACATGCATGGAGCCTTTTATATACACAGGTCCATTTCGATAACCCGCAAGATCTGCCGGTTTAAGCAACCCGCTCACCACACTTGGCGCGAACATTTCACGATACCAATCTCGGTGATTGTCATCAAACACTGTCCCTGCGTTATCTCCTACCAGTACTTTTCTAATACTTTCCAATACAGCCTGATAGGCCTGCCAGTAGCCACGAGCTGCCAATGCATTACGATGCTCACGATCCGCTTCGATTTGATCCGGGTTCCATTCTCCTGATCGCACACGCTCTATGAGCTCTCGACTGACCTGGTAGCCTTCGATAGATAAAGAATGATAAGCATCCGTGACATATATATCTTCTACCTGCTTTATATAAACATCACTATCTTTAGGCAAACCTGGCGCTTCCGGGAAATGTGCAATGACATCCTCTCGCATGTTCTGCCACATAATGCGCAATCGATTTACATAGGGGGATTCCGCTCTAACTGGAAGCACGATAGGTGGACCTGCTTCAAAAGGATTTTGCTCCCTAACCGTATAACCGGCGCTTTGCATGGCGCTCACGATGTCATCGGCAATACGATCCCGACCAATATTTCTAAAACCACCAGCGAGTCGTCCTGCAATCGTGCTATGACCACCTTCGAGCAACGGCTCCAATACTTCAGATGCATCCCGTATGATCGCTAAAGCTGCGCGCGCATCTGTTGGTTCCTGCACATAATAACGAGGCCCACAGGCAATCAAGGCAGTTGCAAGGGGGTATATCCTCACTCCCTCCTTCACCACTACATCCTTACCATCCGGCAGAGTTGACCTTACCTCTAGGAGAGACGTCTCATGTGGTAAAGCCGTAACATTATTTCGAGCTTTTATCGCTCGTACTAGTAACTGCCGAGGAACTGTCCAGTTCTCGGCATGGAGCGCCAAGGACTCTTCGGGAGACAAGCACCAGTCATCACCTTTAAGATGATTAAGATACGCCGCTACAAAAGGCCAGAAAGCCGCATACCAAGCCGTGCTTTCACCTGCTGCCTCGTCTGGTCGTGATGGCACATACCAGCCCTTGATCACCTCCTGAAGGAATCCGTTCTGAACCAGGCGCTCTCGATGAGTCCGCGACAGATCCGCCGAGCGGATCGCCATCCTACCGTCAGCCTGAAGGGCCTGCAGCACCTCAAGGGATGTCGCTAATTTTTCGGATGGCGTTGCCATAATAATGAACTCAGTCTTCGCTTATTCGGTTGTTCTATAATTCGCTTATTATGTTGTACACCATTTCGCTTATTATGTCATCTTATAATTCGCTTATCCGGTAGAAGAATCATACAGAGGAACAGAAATAGCCCCCGCTATAATTGCCCTCAGAAGGGCAATTTTGATGAAAAGAGCCTATTCTGGATCCAGAATACTCATATCAAATATCCCATAATCCTGCAAAACCCTTATTACACCAAATCCTGGTTTTATGCCTGGTAAACGAATATGAATAACTATTAAGATTGTCCAGTCCGACCGATAAAGACTTCTTCCCCTGTCAATTCATTGAGATAAACATCCAGTCCATGCTCGTGACGAAGGTATTTAAGGCTTTTGTCTTCCTGTCCTACTGGCACGAAGCCATAACTCGCACTCAATGAATTTTCATACGCCCATCCATCAGGTGTATATATATGATCTTCAACGCTTCCAACTAAACGACATGCTGCAATACGTTGTTTAGGATTGTTATTCCAATTGATATGACCAAACTCTAACCAGGAACATTTTGTTGAAACTCCATGTATCTGATCAGCTACAGCTATGTCTTGTGCTTCTCCATCAGCTTGAAATATAAAGCCTAATGATTCCAGCCTATTTATGAAGTGCTTTACATCATCTGGTGTCATGAAGCCAACTCGTGCTATCTCATTATCACTGCACAATGTTTCGTTAGGCACATACTCCATGAAGCCAGTCCATCCACCCGTTATCCTTCGTTGAATCTCGCCGACTTTAATAATTACAGATGTTCCCTCAATTAGTACGGCCATAGTATCTTTCCCAGTGCTACTATCACTACAAATTTGGCGCTATGCGCTCTTCAAGATTCATCTCAACCCGTTCCATGGTGCTAAGAAAATCTGTATGACTATTTAATATTTCTGCCCCACATATTTGCATTAATCCCAATGCTAAATCGATCTCTCCTTTTTGGCGTTCTTTTACTATATTATCCATATCCATTAACCAGGCAATAAAACAACCTTTCATATTTTGAATGCAAAACGTAATAGAATCCTCAGTTGCTTTTGTGTGGTCTGTTTCCATTTTACGAATTGACTTATATAAAGCCATTTCACTATCTAAAAACACTGAATAGACTGACTTGAAGTGATTAGCGAATTGCACAATATCATCAACATTATTACCACTCCCTTGTATATACTCTGCCTCCGCTAAAATATATCCCACATTGATTTTTATCCAGGTAATGTGTTTATTCCATTTATCTGAAGCATCTGAAATCCAATTTACCAACTCAGCCATTCACGCATTCCTTTCTTAGTATATTTTTTGTTTGAAGATTTTATTCTCGGTTGACCCACACATATTTTTCCTTTATCAAGTCCTTCTCGCCATCCCAACGATAAGCCACAAGCTTTCCACCAGGCTTGGCAACACTGTAATCTAGACACGCAATATTTTTTGATAATGGAGCAGGCTCACCTTCCATCCAATAGTGCCCCAAAAACACCGGCGGCTCATCATGTCCATACTCAATTAGATGATCACCTTCAATTTCATCATCAGGTATATGTGTGCGTGCACTTTCCGGCCCCATGAATGCACTTTGATAAGTTGAAGCATCCTGATCCCACCAACGCACTCTAATATTATGGCGTTCATTCCCATCCTTATCAAAAAAGCTAAATCCATCTTTTAGTGGTATCTCTTTCCCTTTTAACAGCGTCTCTATTGCATCAAACTCCCAATTACCTTCAATAGTCGACTTCTGAAGCATCTCTTCAGTTAATGCTGAACTTCCCTTATTTATTTTTTCAATCTCAGCTATCCATTTCGGATCCCAACAAGCATGTATTACTTTGAGACACTCAAGGTCAAGCCATAAAGGCAATGTTTTAAACCACTCTATTACTTCCTTATAGTCTTCTTCATTATCTTGATAGGCTTCTAGAAATGCTTGATGCTGCTTTATATTTTTCTCGTTATGAGATCGAAGATAACCATCATCGTCACTGCTTTTTGTATAGTAGGCAATTGCATTGAACTCATGATTCCCCATCACAGACAATGCAGCATCATTCTCAATCATTGGCTTTACTATTCCAATGACTTCACGTTGCTTTTCACCCCTATCTACAAAATCACCTAAAAATATTATTTTTCTCTTCTCGTGATAATAATAATCCCCGTTATGTGAATATCCCAACATATCTAAAAGCCTGGCTAGTTCATCTGCCTGGCCATGAATATCACCAATAATGTCATAACTTTGTTCTTTCATAATATAAATATCGTTTTTTATAATTGACTACAATTAACCCCAGCCTAAATACTCTCATCTATCATTTAATACCTTATAAAATGTATATTTTAAAAGACTATTTATTTCATAATTCAAGCTCTTCGACAATCCATTCAGAATCTACACCTTCCCTCCACGCATGCCATCCCGGAGGTATGTAGGCAATTTCTTTTAAAGATGGATCAAAATTTACTAAATTCGAAATCGCTACTGTTGTGAAATCATCAATCACTGAATCATCAAAATTAATAAATAACCAATCACCATCATCCTTATAATGTCTAACATATAAAACTGGAGTTTTTTTATCAGCAATAACGTTAAGCGTTACGATTAGATGATCTTCCGGCTGATCAAAAGGCCAATCATTTAAAAAATACTGATATGGAAAGTCTTTTTTAACTTCAGCCAAAACTTGTGGATACATAAATACCTGATCATTTTCCTCGAAAAACACTTTCCCATGACTATTACCCGCATCTGTTTTCATCGAATTAAAGTTCTGAGAAAACTTCTCCACGTAAAGGCCTGGCTCATTTACAGGTAAGCTACATACTTCACGGAGTTTTTCTTTAGTAACATTATTTATTTGTTCAAGTTTTAAATAGGCCCTGATGATACGATGATTAATTTGATCTGGATTCTTTGCCCAATCCTTAACGCGATCAAGTTTATAGAACCTACGTTGCCTTATAGGAATAACATCCCCTTTAGCTCTTACTTCCTCGCCATTTAACTTACGAATTTCATCGGTTATATCGGTATGTATACGGCTACTAAAAAAGTTCTTATTTGTCGTAATAACATGACCATTTTGATGGCTATTCTCAACCGATATTTCTTTTGCAACGACTGCAGGCACTATGATGGCTTTTCTTACATTTCCATTAACATCAAATATAATGGCCGCCAAATAATCAAAATCCCATGATCTGATTACACCAAGCTGAGTTGTTGTACCCTTAATGACCTTACGCGCTTTTACCTGATACAACTTTCCATCTTTTTCAATATCTGCAGTTTTATTAGAAATATCAAGTAATGAGCCTTTAAGATACGTATTAATCAGATATTCTGCATAGTCACCCACATGATTGTTTGTGCGACCTAGCTCTTCTGATAGTTTCTGTGACACTTCATTGTACTGTTTCCATAGATCTATATTTATCATTTCGGACTCCTTATATGTCATTCAAAATGACATTTGACTCAGATACTCAGTCACTTCACTACAATCATGTTCTTTTGCTATGAAGAATAAACTTTTACCATCATCAGTTCTGACAGTTAGATCACCGCCCTTTTCTACCAGCGCCTTAACAGCCTCCAAATCACCTCGCCTTACAGCATTAGGTAAATTGGTTGTTGCATTAAGAGCTTCTTTTTCAGCCTTTATTAAAGCTCTTTCAGCCTGTAAAGCGTCTTCAATCGCTGCTTTCTTTCGTTTTTCATGTTCGAGAGCAATCAATGCATCATTTCGTTCTTTAAAACTTGTACATTCATTCAATACTATCGAGCCAAATGGCAAATAAGGATTAGTTCGATTCTTAACTACCCATGCCATCAATTCCTTTTCGTGATCTGGTCGTAAAGCAGCATATCTTTCACATAAGATAATGACAGGAGACACACTTCCACCTAATCCGTAGCCATGCTCTTTCAAACCTTGTTCATATATGACAAAGCCTTTGATTAAATGAAAAAGATCATCTTCTTGCAACGAATTCGAGATATGCTTCCACGATTCACGTGTGGCCATTAACTGTTTTTGTGTCGTAGATGAAAAGTCTAAATCGCTATTCTCTACTTCATCATTTCGAGATAACAATATAAGAACATCAATTTTTTTCTGAAGATCCATTGGTATTCTTGACATGACTGACTCCTTCATCAATTGCGTGAAATAGCGTCTTTATATTCTATTACGTACTGCTCAACTGACTGCCAAATAGAAACAACCTGATTAACTTCTTCAAATACTTTTCCATGATTTTTTGGTGAGATATTCTTTAATTGAGGATAGTTTTGTAGAAACTCTGCATCATCTCCGTATGCTTCTCTAAATTGATCCACAGTAACTTGCTCATCTCTCTCTGCCAGCTTCAAATAGAGATTAAGTAATTTAGCATTCACCTGATGCTGACGATCTGGACGAGACCATAGCTTAAGTCGACGCTCGACTTTATTCATTTCTGTTAAATCTAGCTCAGCAGATGAAGACTTATTAGTCGGATGCCCCCCAATAGATATCTGTTTACAGCGTTGTTCTAATTCAACAATCTTCAACAGCATACCGAGCGCTTTTTCGCTAATCTCTCCACCCAGGCCTTCATACTGAATATCTGCAATCAGTGTTTCTGTGTCCTGTTTAAGGCCTGCCACCAAATCTTGTATTTTGCTGTTCATGAGCTGGAACTCTTATGGGCTATCTATCATATCTCTAAAATAGCACCAAAAGACTAATTAGTAAACAAACAAGTCTTATAGTAGTCTTTTTTTACTTGATGATAATTACATATGAATTATTAATATATATGATTAAAACTATATAATACAGTTACATACATATGTAACAGAGCATTGTAATCAAAATAAGATTTAAAAAAATAAAGTCTATCTAATTACTAATAAGACTTAATATCTGCTTCTCAAGGTATTTTTATAAGGTATTTTTATGATGATTGTGAGAGCCTACTCACTCAGTGAAGGAAATTACTGAAGAAGGCGGTGAGGCTTAAGGTTTTAACAGTAGATAAATCTAAAAAATATATCATATTTATTCATAACACATAGTTCATGTTTTACCGTCTACTGGGGTACTCAACTCTTTCAAACTCGCTTTCCATATCTGCTACTTTTTTTAATATGATTTGTTGTCTAATAGAATCAATTTTAAGTAAATCAAACTCTTTTTGTTTAAATGCATCAGACATTTCTAGATCAAAAATAATCGAGTTGTCTGCGAGCTCTTCTATGACTTCCCATGACTGATTAAAGCTAGCTAATCCTCTTGTACCTTCATATCGAAAGGGCAATACACCTAGGCAAGTCACCCTTTTTAATAACTTTTTGGAGATTTCTGTAAGAATTTGCATCATGGCTGACGAATATCTTGTTCCATCTTCAAAAATAAACAATTGTTCTTGGGGAATTGTTTTTATATAGGCCTGTAAGATCTCAAAATGCTCACTTTTTAATATATCCACAGCCTCTTTGTGCATCGGAAAACCTACGCAATCTCCCAAATAGGAACCTACGGTGATTGAGCGTCTTACATGTACTTCGACCTCAAGATCAACAAGTGCTTGAGGAGTTTTATCATTTCCGACTGTATAAACACCAACAATGGCGGGATTAGTGACTTTATTGAAAGCACTTTCTCCAATCTGAAATTTAGCTAGGGTTCCAGGCCACATGATATATTCCTTCCTCATCTATTCCAAAAACAAATATTAGACCAATGAACATAAATTAATAAAAGCACATTCATGCACAATTACATAATCATTTTCCCTTTAAATAAAGCAGGTTTTGTAATAATCAGCCTGCAATCTATATTAATTTCCTGGCAAATTTTATATAAAATTACGAGCGCAGCATCAGAACCCAGAATTGAATTGGTATAGCAAAGTATTATTTTACTTGCTTCTAATGATTGTAAGAAAGAAGAAAGATCACCTGAAACGCTTTCATCATGATACCCAGCGAACGTTTCCAGCATATGATCTATTGTTGATGGACTTACGCAGCCTGTATCAAATCTTAAAAACAGCTCTTCTTTACTGATAACATCTAAATCATTCAAATATTTATATTCAGCTTCTTTTTTTCCGCTTCCTAGCAGGATCAATACATTATCATTTTTATTACGATAAAAATTGAGACTAACCTTACCCATTCCAGTCGAATATAGAGAAACTACCTTTTTGCAACTGTTTATCAGTATATTCAGACAATATTCTTGTTTATCCATGTTTATGTTCACTGCTATATTTCAAAACAAAATAATCATAAATTTTAGCTTTTATATAAATAGATTTATCAAGTAAGTAATGATGTTTGAAGTTAATGCCATAGGCTAAAGTAAAGCATGAAAGAGAGGGCAAATGTCTTTATTATTTACCTGATTACTTTTATCTAGCCTCAAATTCTATATATTGTGGTAATTGCGGTTCCGCCATTACAACCATACCCTTTACGCCTCTAGCTAAAAGATACCAAGCAAAGAGAGGACCAAATATTGTCGCATAACTTATTCGCGACGCTAAACTTACTCCACCATCACCAAGTGATTTTTCAAAAACAAGCTCGAGCTGTTCTCTTGTAATACGTCCTCTTAAATAAGCGATTATAAAAGGCCATAACGCAGTGATCATACCCATTATAACTCCACCGACAACGACTTTATGCGCGTCAACCTGCTTAATACTATTGACCAATTCATTAAATCTATCATTTGTAATGTCATTAAGATCATCATGTAGAATTTGGCTACCAAATACCCTTTCATCATCACCATAAAGCTCTGCCATCTCATCTGTGGTCATAATAGGAATATCAGGGTATCTTGATAATGCGTGCTCAATAATACTTTCATTTCCAGCAGCTACGGTTTTAAGTGAGACCTCAATAGTTTCTCCAGAATCTGTATTTGTAAAAATTATATCTGAACCGGGAAACGTCTCATCTGTGTGCATCTTTGCAAACCACTTATCACCATCAAGATTTTCCTGTTCAGTGGCCATGATTTCGAACATTTTTCCCTTTACTGTATTGATGACTCCATCAATTTGGTCTGCATCATATTCTCTGAACTTATCCGCTATATCTTCAATGCTTGTGTTTTCATCAAACTGGGATGACCACCTCAATCTCACCGCCTTAATGAATGTTTCACCTAGTGGACCCTGCAACTTTTCATAATGACCGCTAATCAAATAAGCCATTGCAGCCGTCGCAAAAGTTTCACCATTTATTATCTTCTGATCTATAGGAAACTCACCCTTCAGGTAGTCTCGTAAACGGATACCTATCAGTTTAATGTTTTCTTTATTGAAAACATTTTTCAACAAACGCCCTTGATGAAAAACCAACTCCTTTGTTAAAGACCCGATTCGATACCACATTCTCTTAGGGATAGAAAAGCTACTCGTTTTACTTACTTCAATAAAGCCAATCCAAAATAAAATACCCACAAAGTTTGTAACTACCAGCTCAGCAAAAATTAATGGATTAATCCAAGGGATCATAGAGAAAGCAGAAAACGCGAATCCAATCATTATCCGAACTCCATACAAGATGACACCCAAGGATGCCGCCAGCATACCGACATACTTCCAAATATCTGATGGTTTACCTACATTCACACCAACGTGTCGCGCAATGCTGTAAGCCATCCATCCTTCAAGAGCAACAGATACCCATACACCTACACCCATCTTTCCTGGTAATCCAGCCAAAACCATATTAATAATGGCGACCTGAGTAATGACAGAATAAATATTAGCATCGATAGTTTTTGAGGGCGTTTGAAAAACTGATTGAAACGGTTCAAATATGAAATCGCGAAGTGTGTAGTTTTCAAATAACTGCTTTACTCTAGCTAAATTCGAATCAAGCCAATCCTTTGCCTTACCTGTATCAGTGTATTGCTGGAACTTTTCCTTAATCTTTACCATAAAGTCTGGCTTGTCACTCATAACGCTCGACTGAATCTCGTTGTGGTTAAGTAAGCTGGAGAACGAAGAGACAGAGCCTTAACACTAAGCCTAGAATTACAAACCCGATAGCGAATACGATACTGAACATAATTAGTCATTAATAAATTTATTTAACGCATACAGTAGAGCGTTTCCATGTTCTGCTGGTGGCAAATCTTGTGTTGCTACTTCTTGATCAAAATCATTCAACAGTTCAACGAATGGCTTTATATCCCCATTGCCCCAGTCGAACACGACCGATTGACCGAATTCTAGAATGCAAATAGTGACTGATTTATCAGTTAAATCGGATATGATTTGTTGCTTAACTAGGGCTTCAGCTGGCGTTGATGGAACCATCATTAGATTGTGCTTTGCTGCCATCACATTTGACAGCTCTTCACATAGATCAGATCGCGAAAGCTCAGATAGTTTTGATAGGTAGATAACAACCGCTTCTTCGGATTGCAGTTCTGGTTTCGGCTCGATGGGAGATGTGATTATTGCTCTCATGCGTATTTTTTCCTTTCAATTTGCAATTATCAAATGAGGCTATCAGCTATTAAATCACGGACTAATTTCACATACCGTCTCAGCTCACCGGAATTATGCGGCGCGTAGCAGAGCAAAATGTCCGAGTGGAGCTGAATGTTATGTGTTGATTTCATTTACTCGAAGAGAATCTGGCTATTTTTGATTTCTCTTTCGGGATTTTGTTGCCGCTTTTCTTTTTTTTTAGATTCCTTGTGTTTTTCTTTATTTGATGTTGTTTCGTCTAATCTAACACTTTGTTTCTTAATTTCTTTATTATCTTCCAGGTCAGGTCGAACTCTTTCGTAGTATGATATTAGATCGTCCTTGCAAATAAGATATGGAGCAATGCGGCTTTCTTTACCTGATACGCAAACAAGTACAAATATTTCTTCATCGTGTGCAGGTAAATACTTGTCGTCTATTTGGATAGCATGCTGTTGCAAGCCCGCTAATTCTTGCTTAATATTGAAAGGCTTTACATCAATGTTTTTCATTTCATCATCTAGGATGACCGCAGCACCAATATGGTGGGGCAAACAGGCAGCGAGCTCTACAAATTCTGGATCACGGCCGATGATGTCCATAGCCATAATTTTATCCACATCTTGCAAATATTCTAAATCTGGCAACTCCTCTATTTGACGCAACTTGTACCCTGAATAATTTAAACCGGATGTAGCTATATCATCAAATTCATCTCTTGCCTCATATAATCCACTTTCAAGTGGGACTAGATTCTCCATGAGAACATCGCTATCAAAAGGAATTGGTTTTACAGGCACGTAATGACTCATTCCAGTTTGTTCTTCCTTAGCATAGGTTTTTTGCATATTAGCATATGCCTCACCTGATATAGATAGACTTAGGGGTAACAGCTCTTCATAAAGTTTGGCAATAAAATTAAAAACAACTGGTTCTAGATCGTAGTAGTCTCCGTAAGGTATTAGTTGGCTATTGATCGCTTCAATTTTAGCTTGCTCTTGAGTAGGATTCTGCAATGATTTCTCAGAGTTGATCGCTCGCTTCACTTCATTTTTATGAACGAGGCAGAGTCGATGGAGATTGATGTGGAAAAGCATTAATTCCGGAGTAAGCTTTTCTGTAGCGTATGTGTAAGCCTCACCGAAAAAATCTCCTGTATGTACTGAATAGTTACGCAGAGCTTTGAGCAACTGAAATTCATTGATATCGTGAAGCCCTTTCTTTTTCCCGGGAACTAATTTCAGCCTCTCGTGAAGCTTATAAGCTTCTTCAAGAATATTGTGTAGCTCTTCAAGACTGCTATTTTTAACATGTCTAAAATATGCATCAAATAAGCGTTTTGCAGATTGTTCGATTGTCGTTAGTTTCATTCTGATTACATCATTTCTTTTAAATCTTTATAGATATTCTGGACATTCCGGAAACAGATAACTTATTCCCTGTGATACATAACGCTTTGTTAAGGGGCGCGGTGCCTCATCGCGGCGGAGCGTCCCAGTGAGCGGTAGCGAACGACTTGAGCTAATTATAGTTACTCGTACCTTTCTTAAGTATTAATTTATTAACAGGTAAATGTATACTGTTGAGAGGTATGCACCCAGTGGATACGAATATTTGAACGAGAGCATTCGATGCTCATAACAATTCTTTC
>Ga0316206_1001290_pt1 | contig 23499 bp, 23 predicted proteins | sample 6monthpyrite_MG_FD_204942 | JGI IMG/M metagenome (GOLD analysis project Ga0316206, IMG submission 204942) | Microbial mat bacterial communities from mineral coupon in-situ incubated in ocean water Damariscotta River, Maine, United States -... | ecosystem: Environmental > Aquatic > Marine >... | reverse complement strand
TGAATCAGCAAAAGATCGACATACATTATCTCAGGTGTCTGATGTAGACCTTTTAGAATCAGAAAACAATTATATAGAGATACTTCATCAGCGACAGTTAAGTGAGATTAATCAGCGGCATAGTAGAGCTATATTAGCTGAACTGCTTAATAGACCAACAGAGTTACCATCAAATTTAAAATTTCCAGCGTTAAACTTTTCGGGCAACGAAATTATTGACTATCCAGAGCTGCTGGAAAAAGTTATGTTAAAAAATCCGCAGATATTACTGGCTAAAAAACAGTTGGAAGCAGCAAGTCAAAGGGTTTCGGCAGCGGGTAAAAAGTTTGGTCCCAGGCTGGATGCAGAAGTTGAAGTGTCAGAATATTCCCGTGTAGCCGGCTCACATGATGAGTGGCGAGCTCAGCTTAATCTTGTGGTTCCATTGTATGAAAATAGCACTATCAAAAAAGATATCTCCATAGCGAGAGCGGCGTGGCTTAAACAGCGAGCTAGTTTGCTTAATATAGAAATCAACCTACGTAAACGTGTATTGGCTTTATGGCAAAAAATAAATGTACTAAGTAAACGAAGAAAACAACTTGAAACGTCGCAGGAGTTCAGAGAGTTAAGGCTTGATAAAAGTCGTGCCTTATATGAAATGGAAGTTCAAACTAACCTGGGGAGTTCAATGGTTGCTATTTCAGAAATACAATATAAAAAAGCAAAGAATGACTTTGAGCTGTTTTTAGCTAAGATGCAATTACGATTATTGTCTGGTGAAACTAGTTTGATTTAGTAATAGGTAAGCATTAATTGGTCAATAACATGAAGCATAAAAACACACTGTCAGGTATGAGTTAATAATGAAAAAAAATAGATTTTTACTTACAGGTTTACTATTTAGTTTTTGCGCAAGCTCTTTAGCTGTTGAGCTGGATGCAAAATTAGATTGGTCGGGTTACCAAAAACATGGTTTTGCTGTGAATGGTATAATTGAGAATGTGACGTCAGATATTGGCCAAAAAGTTAATAAAGGGAGTGTTTTAGCTAGTTTAATTTCAACTCCTTTCAAGTACAGAGTGCAAAAGTGTCAGGCTGTTATTAATAAGTTCGAGCCTTTAATTTTCGATGCAAAGTTAGAGTTTGATCAGGCGGAAGAATTATTTGAGAGAACAGTGTTGTCTGAAGTTGAGTTGCAGAAGATAGATGGGCGTTATAAAAATCTACTTGAACAACAAAACGTAGCTAAAGCAGACTGTTTGTTAAAGAAATGGGATATGAAACTGTCTATTCTAAAAGCTAAAGAGTCTATATATATTTTAAATTCGAATGTAATGCCTGGTACGGTTATATCCGATGAAAATAAATCCACTATTTATATTGAATCTGTTTCGTCTAAAAAAGCATCTGCTATTGCTTCTTTAAGCTATACGCAGAAAAAACAATTTAGTATTGGACAGGAATTAAAAGTGGTTGTTGATCAGCAGGAGTTTCCTGCAAAAGTTAAATCTATTGATATGCTACCGAATACAGAAAAAAAATATAAAGTTCTAGCAGAATTTTATTACACGAATATGATTGAGCCAGGAAAATTAATAAAGATTAAATATTAAGGTATTCTTATTATAGATAAATCGACCACTTAGATATTGTTTTATATGCAGGCTTGCCAAGTATAAAACTAAAGCGTCGTTAATGATTCTGTATATTGGTTTTAAGAATACAGGCTAAAGGATGATTTGATACATCCTATTTGCTACACTCAGTAAGTACTTTAAATTTGATACTACAAAACGGCTATTACCCATGAATGCAGTCATCCAGCAAAGCGAAAAGAAGCTAGATATACACGAAGTACTGAAGTGGCTTGAAGATGACGGTTTGGTAACTAACGAAAATGCCCATATGTTAAGAACATTGGCTGTTGGCAAAGAATATCAGGAAAAAAACCCATTATGCGTTATTGCTGAGCGTCAGTGGATAGATCAACGAAACGAGCATAGCCTCTTAACACTTGAGTCTCTAACTACCTGGTTAGCTGAAAAAGTCGATATTCCCTATCATCGTATAGACCCGCTTAAAATTGAAGTTGGAAAAATCACGGCAGTTATGTCTTATGCTTATGCTGCGCGATTCAATATTTTACCAATTTCTGTTGATGATCAGTTTATTACAATTGCGACGGCTGAACCATTTGTTAAAGAGTGGGAGCAAGAGCTTTCTCGAATTAATAATAAAGAGTTTAAACGTGTAATCTCAAATCCGGATGATATTTCCCGCTACCTTTTAGAGTTTTATACGGTTTCAAAGTCAGTTAATCGGGCAGAGTCTGAGACTCAGGGCCTGGGTAAGGATATTGGCAATTTAGAAAGTTTGATGGAGCTGGGCCGTGCCGGCAAACTGGATGCTAATGATCAACATGTAGTAAATATTGTTGACTGGCTATTACAATATGCGTTTGATCAGCGTGCTAGTGATATACACCTTGAGCCGCGTCGTGATCTTGGTAACGTTCGTTTTAGAATCGACGGTGTTATGCATCAGGTTTATCAGGTTCCCTCTACGGTTATGGCTGCCGTATCTAGCCGAATCAAGATATTAGGTCGTATGGATGTAGCTGAAAAACGTCGACCACAGGATGGACGATTAAAAACACGAACACCCGATGGAGTAGAAATAGAGTTACGTTTATCTACTATGCCTACTGCATTTGGCGAAAAACTGGTAATGCGAATTTTTGATCCTGAAGTGCTGGTTAAGAACTTTAGAGAGCTTGGTTTTAGTCAGTCAGATGATGAGCGCTGGCAATCGATGATCTCAAAACCGAATGGTATTATTCTCGTAACGGGGCCTACTGGCTCGGGTAAAACGACAACGCTATATACCAGCCTGAAGCAACTGGCAAAACCAGAAGTAAATGTTTGCACTGTTGAAGACCCAATTGAATTAATTGAGAGCAGTTTCAATCAGATGCAGGTACAGCATAATATTGGACTGGACTTCTCTAATGGGGTTCGTACTTTATTAAGACAAGACCCGGATATAATTATGATAGGTGAGATTCGTGACAAGGAAACAGCGGATATAGCCATTCAGGCTGCGCTAACGGGGCATCTAGTTGTCTCCACATTACATACTAACGATGCACCATCAGCTGTAACTCGATTAATGGAAGTTGGCGTGCCTGCGTACTTAATTCAATCAACTATATTGGGTATTATGGCTCAACGTCTGGTAAGGGTTTTGTGCCCGCATTGTAAGCAGGAGTCAGAAATTGATGACGCGACCTGGAAAACATTAGTAAAACCCTGGAAGCCGGCTAAACCTAAGAAAATATTCAAACCGGTCGGCTGTTTAGAATGTAGAAATACAGGATTTATGGGGCGTATGGGGCTTTATGAAATGTTTACATTCAGCAATGCAATTAAAGAGCAGGTTGTTGAAAATGTAAATATGCCGAATTTAAAAAAACTCGCCATGAGTGAAGGTATGAGACCTTTACGTTTAAGTGGAGCCTTAAAAGTCGCAGCGGGTTTAACTACGGTTGAAGAGGTGCTCAGGGTAGCACCGCCCGTAGATCATTAATTTTATAAAAGTAAAAGATGGCGTAGCCCTGTGCCACCAGATTCTTAATAATTAATCCTTAGTTGAGCAGGTTTTTATACCAATTAATGGGTATAGTGGGCAGAAACTAAAAGCACCGGTTAATAAAGGAATTAACCCCAACCAGCCCCATGGTGTCTGTGGACCAATAAAAACCAGACTTAATAAAGCAAGACCAATAATTACACGTAAGATTCGATCGATTCCGCCAACATTGCACATAATTTCACCTTTAATATTTCATTTGTTTATAACAGGGTGAATTTTGCAGGCTTCTAGTGCAGGAGTATGTGATGTAGTCACACAAGGAAAAATTTTTCTATCAAGGAGAGGGTATTATTTATTCAGCTATTTTCAGTAACTCTTGTCTGTTGATAACTGTAACGCTACCTCGCTGCAAAGAAATAATTTGTTTCTTTTCAAATTCTTTTAGCTGGCGACTAATTACTTCTCGGGCACTACCCAGTTCAGTCGCTAAAATATGATGTGTTGTTTCAATTGTGTCTGTGCTTTTGCTGAGTTGTAATAATAAACGTGCCAGGCGTATGTCGATATGACCAAAACTCAAACTCTCTACCAGACTAATAACGTCACTAAGTCGTTGAGCATATTGGTCAAAAATAATCTTTCTAAATTCTTCTGACTCTGCCAGAGCTCTATTAAATATAGGGAGCGGAATCATTAAAGCAGTTGTATCGACTTCAGTTATTCCTTCTGCAGGGTAAGGGTTATTAGCAAATAAGCAGGCAGTAGTCAGAGTGCAAGATTGACCATTTTGAACACGATATAAAATAATCTCACGACCATTCTCTGCACGGCTAAATACTTTTACCGAGCCTTTCAAAACAAGTAGATAGTTTTTACAGGTATCCCCCTGTCGAAAAACAGTACTATTAGCAGGCACAGTAACTTTTTGTGATTCTGTGTTTAGATACCCGAAATCTTTTTCTTTAAGTAGTTCTGTGAGTGAGTTGCTAGCTTCTAATTCAGGCATCAACTTCTATACCAGTGTTTATTTAGTACACTCATTACCTTGTCAGGATACTTCCATGATCCCAGGCTACCGTTGTAACGTGCTAGTGCTCTACGAATATTGCCTTTTTCCATATCCATATAATACTTAAGAATAGTGCAGCCCATACGTAAATTGGTATCTACATCCATTAGGTTATCATTTGGGTGACCAATTTCTTTTAACCAGAAAGGCATAATTTGCATCAGGCCCTGAGCGCCTGATCGTGAAATAGCAAAATGGTCAAAGCGACTTTCTATGTCAATTAAAGCGATGATTAATTCGGGAGGTAGTTCAACTCTACTTGCTTCACGGTGAATACTGCGTAATAAACTTAAACGGGTTGCCGTATCTTTAACGCGAATTTTTAATCGAGTAGACATATCGAGTAACCATACTTCAGCATGAAAGCGGTCTTGAAAACTGTTTGATTGCTCTATGGCGGATATTAGTCGCTGACGTAATTTAGGGTCGACAGATTCAGCATAGGCTGTATTTGAATTGAATATGAGTAAAACTAAGAATAGTTTACAGATAGAAAAAATAAATGAACGTAAATATAAGTCTATATTTATTTTATGTGCCAGTAAAATATGACTGCGGAGTACGTCTACTTTCAATCGAAGCCACTTACGCTCATTTACATTCATTTACACTTTCTTTATTTTTTCTTACTTAATAAATATTCAACGATATTATCTAAATCAATATCCTGTTTTTCTTTATCGCAACGACCTTTATATTCAATTTTAGCATCATCCAGACCACGTTCACCTAAAACTAAACGATGAGGTATACCAATCAGTTCTATATTGGCCAGCATTGAACCTAAACGTTCTTTCTGATCAAACATCAGTACATCTAGCCCGGCGTCTGAAAGTTCTTTATATAATTTCTCTGCGGCGTCTTTTAAGCGTTCAGACTTCTGCATATTTATCGGAGCCAGTGCCACATCAAAAGGTGCAATATTTTGTGGCCATATAATGCCGTTGTCATCATTATTTTGCTCAATTGCAGCTGCTACAACACGGGTCACGCCGATTCCGTAACAGCCCATGGTCATTGTTTTTTTAGAGCCATTTTCATCCAGTACAGTCGCCTGTAATTTATCACTGTATTTGTTACCGAGTTGAAAAATGTGCCCGACTTCTATTCCGCGAACAATAGATAAAGTGCCTTTGCCATCAGGGCTATTATCACCTTCAACTACATTACGTAGATCAGCTGTAACTGGTTCAGCAATATCTCGTCCCCAGTTCACGCCCTGAAAATGTTTACCATCTTCATTTGCACCACATACAAAATCAGCAGTATGAGCCGCGCTATAATCAGCAATAACTGTTATTTTTAGGTCAGGGCCTACTGAGCCGGGAGCACAGCCAGCAACTGCTTTTACCTGTTCCTCCGAAGCAAAATTTAATGGTGAGGCAACCTGTTCAAGTTGTTCGGCTTTAATTTCATTAAGCTCATGATCTCCCCGTAAAACCAGTGCAATCACAGAATTTTCTTCAGCTCCGTCAACGAGTAGGGTTTTTAAGCACTGCTGGGTTTGAATATTTAGAAATTTTGAAACCTCTTCTATGCTGTGTTTGCCTGGCGTTTCAACAGTGCTCTTCTCTGTTGCTGCATCAGCCCGCTTTTCCTGAGGAGGAAGTGCTGATGCTTTTTCAATATTAGCGGCGTAGTTTGAATTATTAGAGAAAGCAATGGCATCTTCACCGGAGTCAGCAAGCACATGAAATTCATGCGAGCCTGATCCACCAATAGAGCCAGAATCAGCTATAACAGGTCTAAAATCGAGGCCAAAACGGGTGAATATATTGGTGTAAGCTTGATGCATAAGCTCATATGTCTGTTGTAACGAGTCCTGATCTATATGGAATGAGTACGCATCTTTCATAATGAACTCACGTGAACGCATTACACCGAAGCGGGGACGTATCTCGTCGCGGAATTTTGCCTGTATCTGATACCATGTGATTGGCAGTTGCTTGTAACTGGATAATTCACGACGAGCCAGATCAGTAATAATCTCTTCATGGGTTGGACCTAAACAGAATTCTCGTTGATGACGATCATTAAGGCGCAGTAGCTCCGGACCGTATTCGTCCCAGCGGCCTGATTCCTGCCATAACTCTGCAGGCTGAACACCAGGCATAAGGACCTCAAGGGCATCAACTTTCTCCATTTCATCGCGTACGATGTTTTCTACTTTGCGTAGCACGCGGATACCCAGAGGTAACCAGGTGTAGAGACCAGAAGCCAGACGCCGCACCAGGCCTGCTCTTAGCATTAACTGATGACTGATAATTTCTGCATCTGCAGGAGTTTCTTTAAGGGTAGAAAGTGGAAATTTTGATACGCGCATGGAGGTTTCCGTGTAAATAGATAAAATGCCAACTAAATAATCATAACAGTTAAGTTAGACATTTAATCAGGATATGTGAATTGCAGGTGATTTTACAAAACTATTGGGGATGCGTGAATAAGAATCTACAGCTTATATGGATATTATTGCTATTTAGCTTATGTTTTATGCCACTGGTATCGATAAGTTCTTCAGTAGAGTCAAATATAGTGCTGGAAGAGCCAGATATATTAGCAAAATATATAGAACGAGCCAGAAAATTGCAGTTGGCTGATAAAGCTGCCTGGTTGAATTTATTGCACTTTAAAAGCAGTCTTTCTGGTGGCCTTAAAAGCCAGGTTGATGATAGTCAGTTTTTTCTAGCAGATAATGGCTCTTTTAATGCACAGGCAGAGCTGGAAGCCGATTTGCGAGGTTTTTTTAGCCAGAAAAGAGTAGCTCATCCTCGCTGTTTATTTCCGGCAAGGTATCACTGGTTGAACTCGCAGTTGAATTTTAGTGGGAAGTTACCAGAGATTGAATGTACAAAATATAATAACTGGAAAGAACAATTAACAGCAGAGCAGGTGACACTGTTGTTTCCAAGCATGCATCTGGAAAATCCAGCGTCTATGTTTGGTCATACATTTATCCGTTTTGACAGACCAGATAATAATCACTTACTTAGTTACACCTTAAGTTATGCGGCATCTTATGATGAGTCTGATCATGTGCTGGTCTATTCATGGAAAGGTATTACGGGTGGTTATCCGGGAAAATTTTTTCTGCAGGCATACTTTGAAACATTGCAGGAATATAGCGATATTGAGCAGCGTGATATCTGGGAATATAAATTAAATCTGAATAAACAGGAAATTGAGCAGCTTGTACGTCATTTGTGGGAAGTGAAAGGCGTTCATTTTGATTATTTCTTTTTCAGAGAGAATTGTTCATTTCGCTTATTAGCTTTGTTAGATGTGGCCAGAGAAAATATAAATATGAGCATGGATGCGCATCCCTTATATGCGGTACCAGTTGATACGGTGCGCGATATTGAGCGAGCAGGCTTAATCATGGAAAAACATTATCGGCCTGCAACCCATAATAAGATCAGGCAAATGTTAAAGCAGGTAGATGATACTGAACAACAGGCCGCTATTGCTCTATCTCAAAATGAAATATCAATTGATTCAATCTCAAAACACTTCACAGAAAGTGAACAGGCAAAAATTTATCAGATAGCGGATGCAATATTAAATCAGAATAAAGCAATAACGAAAGATCAACAGTCCTTACAGTTAAAAGTGTTAAGTGCTCGCAGTCATTTAGATGTGGAGAAACATGAATTTGACTTTATCGCTAGCCCGCCCGAATTGTCTCATCAGTCAGCTCGTTGGTTGTTATCATCGGGTGCTTACAAGGTGGATGAGTTTGAAAAACAGCGATTTTATGAAATTGGAGTTAGACCGGTTTTTCACGATTTGCTAGATATAAATAAAGGTTTTATTGACGGTGCATCAATTAATGTACTGGATTTACAACTGAGGTGGTATCAGGAGCAGGAAAAATTAAAACTTGATAAGTTAGATTTTTTTTCACTTAAGTCTATTGTTGCAGTAAACCCATGGTCAAATCCACTTTCCAGAAAAATATCTTTTCAATTAAAAAAACGTAATCTCGATAAAAATAAGGAAATAACTGAATTTGAATTTCAGTTCGCCACGGGCTACTCGACGGATTTTAATAATGTCCTGATATATGCACTTGCACAGACCCAGTTTGAGTACGCTACTGAGTTTGAAAATAATCATGGCTTATATTTAGGTTTCAATACAGGTATTCTGTGGTCATTTGATAATGAAGTTATTTCAGGGCAAACAGAAGTTGACTATCAGCTTCTAGGTCAATTATCGGGAGAAGAGGGTGATATTCAAAAAATCAAAGCTGGAATACAGCTTAATATAGTAGAAGACCATGCTTTGAGGTTTGAGTATGAGTTTATAGACTATGAATTATTTGAGGTTCGTGAGGCAAAAGTTAGCTATTTAATATATTTTTAGAATAATATTTCTGTCTCAAATCAAAGCTACATAGTCATATGTTAGAGTCGAATTAAATAATAATTTTAGTGACTCTGGATTATAAGTATATAGCTTCTTTCATGGTTAGCATGCTTGTGATATTAATTAGATCTTAAACTGCTGTATCATACTATTTAACGTATTAGCCTGTACCGTAAGTCCATCACTTGAGTTAGATAGTTTGGATACCCCGTCTACAATTTGATTGCTCATATCTTCTATGCGCACTATATTACGATTGATCTCTTCTGATACTGCAGCCTGTTCTTCGGTTGCAGTTGCAACCTGATTACTCATGTCACTTATTTCTGCAACTGAATTGGTAATTGTATCTAAGTTATTTCTAACGATTGATATCTGATCTACAGCTTTTTTAGCTTGTTCACGACAGATATTTGTTACATCAACAGCCTGATGCGAACCGCTCAATAATTTCTCAATCATATGGTTGATTTCTTCTGTTGATTCCTGAGTTCTACTGGCTAAGGCTCGTACCTCGTCGGCAACAACAGCAAAGCCCCTTCCTTGCTCTCCTGCTCTGGCTGCTTCAATGGCAGCATTTAGAGCTAATAAATTAGTTTGTTCAGAAATGCCTCTGATAACATCAAGGATAGTCGTAATGGATTCAGTATCCTGCTCGAGTTGGTGAATAGTGTCACCAGCAATTTCTAATTGAGTGGATAGTTCCTGTATTTGCGAGGCAGCCTGATTTATGACTTGCTTACCACTATTTGATTCATTGCTGGTGTTGTGAGCTTTTTCTGCAGTAACATTTATATTTCTAACAACTTCCTGAATGGTAGCCGTCATTTCAGTCATTGCCGCAGCTACTAACTGTGTTTCTGACTGCTGACTTGTTGTATGGCTGCTCGTATCATGAGTGATTTGTATTATGTCATCGGATGACTGGGATAACTGGAACGTTGTACCAGATATCTGAGAAATCAAATCAACAAGATGAGTCCTTAGTTCCTCGACAGACTGTAATAATTGGCCTATTTCATCATTGCTGGTTGAAATAATTTTAATAGTCAAGTCGCCTTTAGCGACCTCCTGAATGTTATGAACTGCTGCAGGTAGTGTTGATAATGAGCGGTTCATTACAAAAAACAGTAGAATTATGCCAATAAAAATAGCGAAATTGCCGGCAATAAAATAAGTTTTTGATGATCTTTCGGCCGTTTGCTGATTAGCCAAAGCATCGTTCATGTTTACTATCGTGTCGCTTAATAGAGTATCAACTTTGATAGACATCTCTGCAGCAACTTTATCAAACTCACCCATCATGTGGTTGCCGCCAGCCGGTCCGTCATCAATATAGGACTGTGCCATTTTTTTGCCAGTTTCATAATACGCATCGAATACAGGCAACATACTTTGAAATAACTCTGCGTTGTCAGGGTCTAACTCAGTGAGTTCCTGTATCAGGCTTTTAAATTTATCAGCGTTGTTTTTTGCTTCGTCAAAACCATCATTTAAACCGTCTTTCGCACGGGTAGCACTAATATCAGTTAGCCATTGTTGTACCTGAACAACGCTAAGTTTTAACTGGTGAGATTTGTTAAGGATAGGAAGACCGGTGTTTTCGAGATGTATGGTTTGTTTCATAATGACCGTATTTTTTGAAAATACGAGTGCAGCTTGTATGGCGCCTATAACAGCTAAAATAATTATTAATATAAGGAAGCTCTTTCTCAAACCCAGGTTAAACATAATTAAAAATTACCCTTCTATCATTAGTTTTACTTATAAATAGTTGTGTGTTGTAACAATAATTTCTGAAAAACACACACAGTACGATAGTGTATAGTCTCAAAACATATAAAAATCAAGGTAATTTGATTCTAAGTTCGATTAATTCGATATATTAGTATTGTTAATTTAAATTTGAGTTGTTTGCAAATTATAGAAAGCAGGAAGTAGCTCGGCTAACTGTCTTATTGGTGAACAGTAATGTATTTATAAAGATCAGTGCTACGATGCATCGCAGGTTATTTTTTAATAAACCGATTCCAGAAATTGATCTAGAACAATGTTAAGTAGTAATGTTAAGTTGCAGTAGAAAATTTAAATTTTATGACTATACTAATTTTAAGATAATAAAAATAATTACATTTGAATATTAATATGTTGCTTAAAAATAACTATATCTTTATTTTTTTTAAATTTATCACTTGCTCTGGATTTGTAATATTAAGTTTCATGTCGTCACTTTTATATGCTGAATCTGCGCCTGTTGATAAGCAATTGGTTTCGAAGCTTGAAGAACAGTTGAAATTGCAGCAATTTCAGATTGATGAGCTTAATAAAAAATATGAGGATGGAATTATTAAAGAAAATGAAGGCTCATCTTTGGAGCTTGCTGGATTTTTCGATGTAACGGCTCATTCCGCTGACAACAGTGAACACCCTTTTGATCTGGGGGCTTTTGAACTGGATTTACAATTTGATCAGAGTGAAAATTTTTCTGTAAGTACTGCTCTAGTTTGGGATGGCGATGCTGCTGAAGTTGCTGTGGCAGTACTTGATTACCATGCCAATAGTCATAATGTTCCTACTCGGGGTAGTTTGTTTGGTGAGGCGGGGTATCATGTTCAGTTTGGTAGATTTGATATTCCTTTTGGCGTTGATTATGAGTATTTTGCAGCTCCAGATCGACCAAACGTTACAGCGCCATTGACAACACAGCGCATTCAAAACGATGGTTTTAATGGAGATGGTTTAAGGGCATACGGGAGCTGGTCAAAAATAGACTATGCTGCTTTCTGGACAAACTCTCTATTTGAAGACGATGGAAATAGTATAGGTACTCGTATTGGCTTTTTCCCAGGTAGAGATCCCTTCAGTATGCACAATAGAGGGACACAGAATGATTTTATTATTGGGTTGTCCTGGCTTTATGATATGGATGCAGACGAAGAACGACGAAATAATTTGCAGGCATTAGATATTACTTGGCGTTATGGAATTGTAGAGCTGGTGGCAGAATATATAAATTTAGATAATGCCGATACTATTACATTACCTGGCGGTGGCTCTGCAGGCCCCGCAGATGAGCAGGGATATAATACTCGATTATTATTTGATTTTGAACCAATGGCTCTTTTTATAGGTTATGGAGAGTGGAAACCAGATTACACTGCGGTGCTTGATTCTGAAGATTCGAGTATTAGTTATAACGTTGATAAATTAAATCGAATTACAATAGGTGGTCGCTATATTGTTGGAGACTATTTACAAATGAAGTTGGAGTACTTAAGTCATATGGATACCTCAACTGAGGAACCTGATTTCGAAAAACGAAAATTAACTTTTCAAATGGTCGCTAGCTTTTAAAAGTATAGAAAGTGTTATGATTAATTCCAGATATATATTTAACCAATTAAAATATTATATGCTTTTTTTATTATGCATATATACGATAGTTGTTCGTGCCGATCCTGATTTTAATCCGCATAATGTAGTAGTCGGACAAAACAATATTGGCGAGCAATGTTTAAGCTGTCACAAGAGTCAATCCCTGATTAACATTAAGGTAATGGGGAAATATGCTTTACCTGATATGAGTGGCTTTGTTAAAAATGAAACATCTATGTGTCAAGAATGTCATGGGGATGATAACTCTAGCCATATAGTAGGTGTGACACCTGACTATACCGTGCCCGCGGATTTGCCGCTTGATAAAAGTAATAAGATCACTTGTTTAACTTGTCATTATGTACATGGTAGTCTTGAAAGTGAAAGGCCAATGGCAAGTAGCAGTTTTATGGATCATTTATTTAATCGTGATAGATTAAAGAAAAGTTATGTTCTTCGAAGAAATAATGCGGAAGGTGATATGTGCCTTGCCTGTCACAGCAAAGAATGAGTTATATTTATGAATAATCCCGATATAAAAAGAAACACTATATTTATACAGAAAAAATTTCAGGCACGATCCATTCTGACGGTTGTGAGTATTATTGCAATATCAGGATTTGTGTCCGGCGTGTTGTTGTATTTTTTACTTGCAAATGAGTTAAGTAGTGAGCTACAGGTTGCACACACACAAATACAAAATACCTGGGATAGCCTGGCTCCTGCAATTATATTTGGAAATATAGTGACAGTGATAGTTACAGGTCTGGTTGCCGCTATAGCGGTGCTTTATCAAAGCCATAAAATTGCTGGCCCTATGTACCGTTTGCAGACTATTTGTGAAGAAGTATCTAAAGGAAACTATAATCCGGTCTCTTCATTGCGTAAAGCCGACCAGTTAACGGCACTCGCCGAATCTTTCGAGGTGATGTTGTTATCTTTACGTGATAAACATAGTCATCAATCTGAAATAATTGCGGAGGTTCAGTTGCTGATCTCGTCTTTACTAAAAGAGGCGTCTAATGATGATCAGAAAAAATTGCTAAATGAGATGCAGGCTAAGCTTAATATTTTGAATTAATGAAGATCGTTAAAAATATAAAATTTTATTAAATTATTAAAAAGTTCGACCATCCCAGCCCCACATATGACGTTCAGGGGCGATAAATTCAATGTAAATACGTGACTTATCAATTGCCATGTGTGTGTTGATGAACTCACATAATACGTTGGAAAATGTTGCCGTTAAATCTTCTTGTAAGCCAAGGCTCTTTAGGGAGAGCAGTGCACAAGGTGCGTTGTTCCCTGCAAACATTAAACATTGATCGTCTTCAATATTAATCATGACATAACTTTCTGGTTTGCTTAATAACTCAGCTGTAGCTTTTGAAGCTGTAGCGGCTAGAGAACATTTATTCTCAATTTTAACATTTGTTTTGATATTTAATAGAGGCATATCATTTACAATGTTTAGAAATTAGACTTTTAGCCTGACTCATTTTGGCTTCTTTTTGTGTTTGTGACATATAAGTGACATTGCCATCTTTATCTTTGCTTCGAACTCGGCCAACAGATTGCATTGTTGACAGGTTTTTACGAGCCTGAGAGCAAGCCATTAAACGACGTTTTTTTTCAGCAGCCGTTTCAACTTTCTTTTCAGGTTTTACGGGTTCCTGTTTTTTTTTGTCTGCTTCATCAGAAGCTGCGCTGTCTGTATCGTCGTTGGTGCTTTTATCTCCGGGGCGTTTATAACTGGATGAATCCCGTGGTGCGTATTGCTGCACGTCCATTTTTTCTGACGAGCCATCCGCAGGCTTTTGTTGACCGTAATGAACATTACCTTCGGCATCAACCCATTTATAGATTCCAGCAATAGACAGTGTGCATGTGAGTGAAAGTATGCTGAAAAGAGCAATTTGACGAATCGACTGATTAATTGTATCCCTGTTGAAATTCATATTATTCGCTTTCGTTGTTAGGTTATTCATTGATTTTATAGTAGTTTCACTGGTTTATGCCAATTTCAAAGAAAATTTTTTGCTATTCAATAGATATATGACAACATAATCTTTGCATATGGAGTGTTGATTTTGATACTATATCGCCTCCTTAGAGCACCTATAAGTAAATGTTATGGCAGATAGAAGACTAAAAGTATTTCATACAGTAGCCAAGTTATTAAACTTTACCAAGGCAGCGGATGCTCTACATATGACTCAACCGGCAGTAACTTTTCAAATTCGCCAGTTAGAGGAATATTTCAATACTCGGCTTTTTGATAGAACCCATAATCGCGTGAGTCTAACTGAAGCTGGGCAGCGAGTTTATAGCTTCTCTGGACGTATTTTTGAGCTCTATGATGAAATGGAGCACGCTATTCGCGAAATGACAGGTGATGTAAGCGGTATAGTCACTCTAGGTGCCAGCACAACAATTGCTGAATATATGTTGCCATTTTTATTAGGCGACTTTAAATCTAAAAACCCGGAAGTAAATATTCGTCTAAAAGTGTCTAATACTGACGGTATCGTTTCCATGGTCGAGAATAACGTGATTGATCTGGGTATAGTAGAAGCATCCGTAAGTAATAAGAACTTACAGGTTGATGTGTGCCGAATGGATCAGTTAGTCGCCATAATGCCGCCTGAGCATGAATTATCGGGTTTTGAAACAGTTACAGCTCAGCAGTTAATTACTCAGCCATTTATATGTCGCGAAGAAGGTTCTGGTACACGAGAAGTGATAGCGGAGTATTTTCAGGAGACGGGTGTTAAAGAAGAGCCCACTGTCTGCCTGGAGCTGGGTAGCCCGGAATCAATAAAAAGTGCTGTTGAGGCTGGTATGGGTATTTCTATTATGTCGCTCTCAACTGTGCAGAAAGAATTAAAACTTAATACACTAGTAGCCGTTCCATTGAATCCTGCATTAGAACGTCCGTTCTCATTTGTACACCAGCGTCATAAGTTCAAAGTACGTGCAATGGAAGAGTTACTTGAATTTGCTAAGCAATATTGCGTTTCTCACCCTGGTAAGTAATAAAACAGGAAAAACTGTTGTTATAGTGAAATATATTTTTGTAGCAACAGTTATTCAACACTAATATAGTGCTTGAACGAGAATCTAAACCTCATACAATTTTCCTGCTACAATAAAACTCATATTTATTCAGGAGAGACATTTTGACCCCCTCAGTGCAAGCCCTAACTTCAATATTTGAAGACCTACCTGAAAAAGACCAGAACACATTATTCGAGTTCGCTGAGTTTTTAAAATCACGCGCGCCTGATCCTGCATCTAAAATAACCGAACCTCTGGGAATACCCCGGCCTGAAGAAGAAAGTGTAGTAGCGGCAATTAAACGATTGAAGAAAAATTATCCAATGGTTGCGCAAAAAAAATTATTAAATGAAACTTCGGAACTCATGATGCAGCATATGATGCAAGGTAAGGCATCGGCTGATGTTATCGATGAGCTTGAACTGTTATTTGAAAATAAATATGAATTAGCAGTTGGTAATGCAGAGTGATAGAAGTACTACGCGATTGGTATAAAAGGCATTTTTCTGACCCGCAGGCAGTTATTCTAGCTTTAATGTTAATTTTTGGTTTTGCACTGATTACCTTTATGGGAAATGTGTTAACTCCTGTTATAGCCGCAGTGGTAATAGCTTATGTGTTAGAGGGTGTGGTCTGGCGATTGCGTCGTTATAAAGTGCCTCATTTATTAGCTGTGAGTCTGGTAGTGGTTGGCTTTGTTGTTACCTTACTGGTTTTAATGCTGGGTTTATCACCGCTTATTTCAAAACAGCTGACACAATTTTTTGTTGAATTGCCAAATATGTTAACTAAAGGTCAGAGCTTGCTTATTAGTTTGCCTCAGGATTATCCTTTTATATCTGAAACGCAAATACAGGATATTGTTTCACACGTTAATACTGAGTTAGCTTCTATAGGACAGCTGGTCGTTTCTCAGTCTTTATCATCAGTTGTTAACCTGTTTACCGTACTGGTATACATGGTTGTAGTGCCCTTATTAGTTTTTTTCTTTTTGAAAGATAAATATACTATTTTAAATTGGCTAAGTCGCTTTTTACCTAAAGAAGATGGTTTAGCGACAAAAGTATGGAAAGACGTAGATAAAAAAATTGGTAGTTATATTCGGGGTAAGTTATTTGAAGTTGTTGTTGTCGGTATAATTACATATATTCCGCTGAAATTATTTGGACTTCAATATGCCGCATTATTAAGTTTGTTTGTCGGGCTTTCGGTTATCATTCCTTACGTTGGTGCAGTTGCCGTTACTATACCCGTTGCATTAATTGCCTATTTTCAATTTGGAATTGGTTCTGAGTTTTTATATATCATGCTGGCTTATTTCTTAGTACAGTTTCTTGATGGCAATTTACTGGTGCCGCTTTTATTTTCTGAAGTCGTCAATATGCACCCGGCAGCTATTATTATGGCGGTATTAGTTTTCGGTGGTTTATGGGGAGTATGGGGTGTGTTTTTTGCTATTCCCCTGGCTACTTTAATTCAGGCAGTGATAAATGCCTGGCCTGAGAGCCCAATAAATAATAGCAGTGCCTGAAAATCCTAGTCTGATATTCGGGGTATTTCTTCACCCAGTTTTTTCGCGATTATTTCAATAAATTCGATTTCATCTTTGGAAAAAATCATTGCACGGGCATTATGTGATGAGAAGCTGATTGTGCCAATTACGCTGCCATCGTCACTCTTTATAGGGGAGCCAATGTAAGACTCCAGATTCAAAGTTTGATAAACCGGGTGCAGTCGCATTTCGGGTATCTTACCAACCTCTATGTAAGTGATGGTTTTGTGTTGTCTTGTCACCGCTTCACAATAAGTGTTACTAAGTTCAAACACATCACCCGGAGAAACAATTTTACCTATTTCTGATACTCCCTGAAGTACGATGTAGTCACGGTTACTTACCCGACTAATAATACCAGTCTCAAGGTTAAAGTACTTAATTCCAATTCTTAATATAGTTTCCATCCATCGATCGAGGTCAGGTGGAGAGGGTATGGTTTTCAACCATTGATTTAATTCTGTATTATTCATCACAAGTCTTCTATGGCAGATCGTTAAAGAGAAGCTGGATTGTTCTGAGTAAAAACTAATATATTGTGAGTTTAGTAATAGAAAAGTATTTTTGCTGAAGATTAATGATGTTTTTTATAATGTTTCTTTTGACTCATCTTTAGTTTTCGAGACCACCAGACCCAAAGGCCGCTGATACCCAATAACATCATAAGTAAAGCGCTTATATCCATAATATAAACTCCCCACTTATCGTTGAAGATTCGTCCTGAGTGCAAGTCCAGGATGACTCGCTCCAGATTTAGGCCCTGTCCACGATATCCCTGTTTTAGTTTTGCTGATTGAATCTCAGATAGTGTAAAGGGGGTTGCCCAGTTCGTGTTATTTAACTCATGTTTTTTCCAGGTTGTGAAATCAGGGTTTGAAATATACGTATTGTTACTAACATCTAACAGAGCAATTTTGTTATCAATGACAGCAATTTTTTTAATCGGCTGAGAAGAGGTAACTGGCATAAGCTCAATGATTTCACCCTCGTTATCAATGAGTAATACAAATTTCTCTAGAGCGATAGCAGATATGTCATCAATTTTTACGACACCCTGTAATTTCTCTTCATGGGAGTAGAAGTTAAGGCCGTTAAAAAATAACTGTTGATTCCATTGACTAACCCAACTGTCACCAGCTTTGTAGTTTACAGGTGTTCCCTGAGGGTTAATTCCATACCAGTTTAAAATTAAATCGGACTCAACAATAGCTTCATCAAGCTTCAGCTCTTCAGTATGGTTAAGCATGATTCCCGTTATGGAAAGAATGAAAACTAATAAAAGCGCGGCTAGACCTAACCGCCTATGCCATAAAAAAAATGCAAAAGGTTTTTTTCGTCTGCTCACTTAGAAGTAACCTGTGACTGTATTGTGCTATTTAACATAAGAGCAATACGAGCTAGTTTTTCCAGGGCACGCACAGAGAGAGTAGCACCAGATATTCCATCGATTGTTTCACTTAAAGTGTTATCACTATTTAATGTTAGATTATTAAACTGTTGTGTAAAAAAAGGATATCGTACTTCCCAGCCCCTGGTTTCTCTGAAAACCAGAACTTTTAAATTACTAATTTTATTATCATCAATTATAATTCCAACAGTAATAGGTTTCTTCTTACCTATTTCCTCAAGCACCCAGACACTTCGAGTTTTATTTTTCCAGTAGCGTATTCTTTTAGACAGGCTTTTGTGTTGAAGAATATTTTCAATTTGCTCACGTAATTTACCCTTGACCCATATTACCTGCGGTTCAGGCTGTATTGTAAATGCTTCAGCCACAAACTCAGTAGGCTGCTGGTAAGTGCCTTTTGCAAAACAGTCAGCGGTTGCAATAATTAAACATGTGAATAATATTTTATAAATCATTGGTAAATTTTATCAGTTGTTTCAACTAAAGCTAGTACTTGTAGTTCAATCATTAGCTTATGAAAATATAATTTTAAAATAAGTAGAAAAGGGAAGCACTTTAAAAGCACTTCCCAATGTTCCAGCAATGAATATCGTAAAGACCAACTCACGATATGCTAATAATAGCAGGAGTCTTTATACTAGAACTGATAACCTATACCTACGTTAAAGCCATCATAGTCACCGGCATCATCATTTTGCATTTGATAATCTGCCTTGATAACAACATCTTCATGGGGCCAATAGTTGATACCAACATCGGTTTGTGCCGCACCTTCAACAAAGGTAGTTGCATTTTTCTGGTAATCCATTTCGGTTTGACGAGCAAATACTCCGATTTTATCAGTGAATTTATATGATGCTTCTACTAGGTACCCACTCTGAGAATCAGCTGTTGTATTAATATCTACATCCCAGTCAGCATATAGAGCGGTAGCGGTGAATCCTGAGATTGTGTATTTAACATGTGCTTCAAGTAATATAGCGCTAACTTCATCAGCCGTTGTTCCTTGGGCTAAATCTGACTGATATTGAGCCGTACCGGCTAATTCCAGACCTGCAATGCCTGTATATTTCACACGACCTGTATAAGCCAGAGCGTCTGCTGCTGCATTAGATACTTTTTGGCGACCACTACGAATTACACCATCTGCATTATATAAACCAGAGGTAATAGCAAAATCATAACTAATACCATTTTCTGAATTTGCAGAGTACATAACACCACCTTCCCACCAGGTAGCTGGAATAATGTACTTTTCAACATTATTTCGTTCTACACCATAAAATGTTGGTGGCTCATGAGTTTCATTGATCATGCCAACTGGTACGAGAAAAACACCGGCTTTGATGTTAGCAGTATCACTTGTATCAAACTCTATATAAGCTTGTTCAAGTTCAATTTCACCATTTTTTCCTTCACCAGCAATAGAATGCTCCAATTCTAATTCAGAGAAAAAACGGATGTTGTCATTAAATTCATGAGCAAAGAATAAAACGAAACGGTGAAAATCTATTTCTTTTTTGTCTGAATTATTTAAATCTGAGCTTAAATTGTTGTAATGCAATTCACCATAACCACCAATTGTTGTTCCACTAGAGTGGCTTGTTGTATCAGAAGTGTTTTCCAGATTGGCTAAAATCTGACTATTTTCTGCTTTTAATTCATCAATTTGCTTTTGCAAGTTATCCAGATCAGCAGCAAAAGAGCTGGTTGACGTTAGGGCTGCGGCAATAGATGCGCCAATTAAAGTTTTGCGTAAAGTCATTCTCAATAATCTCCAAATATTCGCCTGAGGTCTATTTCTGGCCGTGTGTATTTTTAAAGTGAAGCTATTATATCCATTATGAATGCAAATGCAAATAATTCTCATGTAGATATGTAAATTAGAATGATTCTTGTTTGATGTTTGTTGGAGAGGAGACCTGCTAAGAAGAGTTTGTGGTTTAGGAACATATCCGTCGGGGAAAGGTCGCTGCTTTTTGCGCCCTGTCCCCTTAACCCATACCACTATGCACTGATAGTGTCGTTAGTCGACTTCGTAATACTCTTGGTGGTATCAAAACAGGGGACAGAGCGGGGAAGATGCTCTGTCCCCGATGGAGATAAATCTTATGATCAGGCATTGAGAGGTAGTTAAAATTTAAAGTACTCTATCAATCAATCCACTGATAAAGCTCAATGGCTTCGGGTTCGCAACTATGACAACCGCCTCCACAGGTAGTGCCCTGAGGTAGCTTTGTGATTTTACCTTTACTAATCCATTGCTCAAGAATAGGTCGTAAGGCATCCTGTTCCATATTAAATTCTAATGCCATATCACGGAGTGGGGCTTGCCCTTTAGATCTTAAATAGTCTCTGATATCAGTTAATATCATGCGGATACCTTAGTGAGTTTCTGGTTGGCTCGCCCCGCATAACGCATATAACTTATCGCAATAATCACCACAACTAGAATAGCTCCAATCCATGCAGCAGAACTTGTCGGGTGTTGATTAAATCGAGCCGTCTGATAAAACAGGGTTGCTGCTGACCATGCCATACCTGTACTCCAGGCTAATGCAAACCACATCCAGCGAGCGCCTGCTTCTCTGTATATCGCAGCAGTTGCAGCTACACAGGGGGCATATAGTAGTATAAATAATAGATAAGCAAATGCGCCTACCTGACCATCAAAGCGCTTAACCATAGCGCCAAATGTAGCTGTGTCGACATCCTGTTCATTCGCAGCTGCGGTTTGGTCAGATGTACTGTCCAAAACATTAAAACCAAGAGGGTCAGTTAGATTGTTTAGTACATCGGTTAAGTTTGCAGGAATGGTTTGTAGCGCCTCATTTATTGACTGAATGAGTGAAAAGTCAACTTCTTCGGATTTTGCAGATTCCGGTAAATCCATTTGCGAATAAATTGCATCTAATGTTCCAACAACAACTTCTTTAGCCAAAACACCAGTAAATATACCTACAGTTGCGGGCCAGTTATCTTCTTCTATACCCATAGGTGTGAATACAGGGGTAATGCTACGGCTTATGGCACTTAATACCGAATCTTTCTGGTCTTCATTACCAAAACTGCCATCTGTACCCCAGGAATTGAGAAAGTTAATTACCAGTACCATGAGAATAATAATTTTACCGGCATCCACTAAGAAGCCTTTTAAGCGAGACCAGGTGCGAATTAATACATCACGGGTTTTGGGGAGGTGATAAGTGGGCAACTCCATTAAGAAAGGTGAGGCCTCGCCTGGCAGTAGCGTAGATTTGATAATAAACGCGGTAAAAATAGCGAATACTATACCGACTATATAGAGTAAAAATACAATATTTTGTCCGCCCTCAGGAAAGAAGGCTGCTGCAAATAGAGCGTATACCGAGAGGCGAGCACCGCATGACATAAAGGGTGCCATCATGACGGTAATTATGCGTTCACGATGGTTTTCTAGTGTACGGGTTGCCATAATTGATGGCACATTACAGCCAAAACCTACAATAAGTGGTACGAATGCTTTGCCGGGTAAACCGAGAGATCGCATAAAACGGTCCACCACAAAAGCTGCTCGCATCATGTATCCTGTGCTTTCAATAAACGATAAAAATAGATACAAAAATCCAATAATTGGGATAAAAGTGGCAACTACCTGTACCCCTCCACCAAGGCCATTAGACAGTATTACATTTAACCAGTCTGGAACACCTAGCGCGCCAAGTAATTCACTAAAACCATCAATAAAAATAGCGCCAGCTGTAATATCAAAAAAGTCGATAAATGCACCACCAAGATTGATGGTAAATAAAAACATCAGGTAAATAACAGTGAGAAATATCGGGATGCCAAGAAAGCGGTTTAAAACGATATTATCGATACGATCAGATAAAGAGTATTGATATTTATCCGGTCGAGAAACAACCAGTTCAGTAACCTCGCGGGCAAAACCATATCGGCAGTCCGCTAATAAGATATCTATATCTTCATTAGCGTGTTTTTCAATCTTTTCACGTAGTTCCCGGGCATGATCCAGTATCGGTTGTTCTATAGTTTTAAAATCTTCAACCCCGGTATCGCCATCTAAAACCTGCGCGGCCATCCAGCGACAGTTTATATGTTCACAATGTGAATGGTCTTCCGGTAGTGAAGCGAGCAGATCAGTAACAGCCTGCTCAATTTCACTGGAGTAAGGTAGTTTTTGGGTGGGTGGTTGATGATTTTTAGACGCCTGTAATACTACTTTCATCAGGTCTTCGATACCGAGGCTTTTATGCGCTGCGATAGCAACAACCGGGCAACCAAATTTTTTAGCTAATGCTTGTTGATCTATTTCTATATCATGTGAATCAGCCAGATCCATCATATTTAGAACTATGACCATGGGAACCTGCATTTCCAGAAGTTGGCCACTTAAATATAGATTGCGTTCAAGGTTAGACGCATTAAGAACATTTACAATTAGATCAGGTTCAGAGGATAGAATGTAGTCGCGAGTCACTTTCTCATCAAGCGAGCGAGCACTATTATCAAGAGAGTAAACACCGGGTAAGTCCACTACATCAAAAGGGATGTCCTGATATTCGAACTGGCCAACTTTTCGATCAACCGTTACACCAGGCCAGTTACCTATTTTTTGTCGAGAACCGGTAAGCGTATTAAATAAAGTGGATTTGCCGCAATTGGGGTTTCCCAATAAGCCAATTGTATAATGGGAATTGCTATCAGGTGTGCCCTGATCAGTGTCGCAGCAGTTTTTACTCATGAAAAGCTCGTTTTAAACCGCACACACCATAATTTGCTGAGACATGCCCGCGCCAATAGCGATGCGGCTGGCATCAAACCCAACCACAGTAGCGCTGCCCCTACGTTGAATGATATGTAGACGGGAATCGATACTAACGCCCATACTAACCAGGCGTTTTTTAAGTTGTTTATCTGCATTCACACAGGTAACACGCACTAAATCACCTGGTCTGGCACAGGCCAGAGAGTAGCTTGAATCAGTGCTGTGTGTAGCTTGTGACATAGATAACTTCACTTGAAAATTAGTTAATATAAGAAGTTTAATTCAATTGCCTGTTGTTGGCAATGATAATTATTATCATTACTATTGATGTT
>Ga0316206_1001288_pt1 | contig 23538 bp, 19 predicted proteins | sample 6monthpyrite_MG_FD_204942 | JGI IMG/M metagenome (GOLD analysis project Ga0316206, IMG submission 204942) | Microbial mat bacterial communities from mineral coupon in-situ incubated in ocean water Damariscotta River, Maine, United States -... | ecosystem: Environmental > Aquatic > Marine >... | reverse complement strand
AAAAACTGTGGTGTGAATCAGGTATTAATGGCTATTCCATCTGCCCAGCGCTGTCGTCGGCAACAGGTAATCAATAATCTGGAGGCATTGCCATTACATGTCAGGACAGTGCCCTCTCTGATGGATATCATATCTGGGCGTTGCCGAGTGTCAGATTTACGCGAAGTGGGAATTGAAGATATTCTCGGGCGAGATAGTGTCGCCCCCGATGTGCAATTGTTATCCTCCTGTATAACGGGTAAGTCCGTTATGGTAACGGGTGCAGGGGGGTCCATCGGCTCTGAGTTGTGTCGGCAGATTATTAATCTAAAACCATTGCGCATTGTCTTGTTTGAGCATTGTGAATATGCGCTTTACAGTATTGAGCAGGAGCTGCGAGAATTCTGTAAAGAAAATTGTGCACAATTGCTGGATGGCCAGATTATTCCGGTTTTAGGAACGGTAATTAATCAACACAAGGTTGAGCATGTGATTAAAACCTATGGCGTTCAAACGCTTTATCACGCTGCCGCTTATAAGCATGTGCCAATGGTTGAGTACAATCCCATTGAAGGGGTGAAGAATAATATTTTTGGCACCTTCCATACGGCAAGCGCCGCATTAAACATGAATATCGAAACATTTATTCTTATCTCTACAGATAAAGCGGTACGTCCGACCAATGTCATGGGCGCAACTAAACGGTTTTCAGAACTGGTTGTACAAGGTTTGGCCAGACAGCTTGATAGCACTAAATTTAGTATGGTTCGGTTTGGAAATGTACTGGGCTCTTCAGGTTCAGTGGTTCCACTTTTCAGGCGACAAATCCAGAGTGGGGGGCCAATAACATTGACTCATCCGGATATCACGCGTTACTTCATGACCATACCTGAAGCGGCACAGCTGGTTATACAGGCGGGCTCCATGGGTAGTGGTGGTGATGTATTTGTCCTCGACATGGGTGAGCCGGTGCGTATTTATGATATGGCGCGGCACATGATTTCCCTGTGCGGTCTGACCGTGCGCGATGAGGATAATCCCAATGGTGATATTAGTATCGTCACCACCTGTTTGCGCCCCGGTGAGAAATTGTACGAAGAGCTTTTACTAGGGGAAAATGTAACAGGGACGAAGCACCCTCGCATCATGCGCGCACAGGAAGCTGAATTACCCTGGGATCAGATGAAAAGCATATTAGAACAACTTGAAACGATATGTAAAAGTGATGATAGCGACGCCTTGCTTAAATACCTTGAGGAGGTGGTGGACGGGTATAGTGCGCAAAGCGATATACTCGACCCGGTATGGCTGGCAACTCACCAGACAGACAAAAAGGCAGACAAAAAGCCAAAGACTCTGTCACTGGTTAAATAGGCGGGGTAGTTGAAACTTAATTGAAGAATACCGGTTTACTGTCGTAGTCAGTGTTGAAAATTCAATAATTCGTTTGCGGGTTTAACTTAAATGGGTAGTGATTTGTTTTTTTTATGAAAAGATCTTTGAATCTATGCCCTGACTAAGTGTATTATTCGAGTATCATAATATTTAACTAGTATTAATTGATGACAACTGACTTACGATACAGCGATAAACAGCAGATTCTGACCATAAAAGTTCAGGGCTATCTCACGGTTGATAGCTTTGAAGCGACGGTGTTGAGTTTGCTCAACTCAGATGATTATTATCAAGATGTAAACACGATGTGGGATATTCGTGAGATGCAGTTTGATAACATCGATATGAAGTTTTTGAAGCAGGTAATCAAAGTTCAGCAGAAATATGCGCAAAGAAGAGGCACACCTAAAATAGCGTTATTGTCTAATTATTTCCTCGCGGCACCCATAATAAAGTTATATCTTATTTTATCAAAAGGTTTGAAACAAAAATACGGCGCTTTTACATCGGTCGAAGAGGCAGAATTGTGGCTGTGTAAAGATTCATCTCGCCGTTAAGTCGGCACTGAAAGTTCGATTAAATTATTGTCCGGATCACGGATATAAATAGAAGTGAGTGGGCTAGTACTGCCGGTGCGTCTAACGGGGCCCATTTCAATTGGTATATTCAGCCTGTTTAGTTCTTCTGATATTTCCTCTAAAGCGGTTTCCACGATGAAACACAAATCAGCCGATCCGCAAGTTGGCTTTTTGGCGTGAGGCTTAAATTCATGGCCTGCCGGGTGTAGATTTATTTTTTGATGGCCAAATTTCAAGGCTTTTCTATCGTCACCAAACGTGATGAGCTGCATACCTAATGCCCGAGTATAAAAATCGATGCTTAACTGGATATTGCTAACCGTTAAAACCAGATGATCCAGTTGTTGTATTTTCATAGTTGAGAATAGTTATATTTGAGAATACTCGTCGGCATTAAATCCGACTAAGATATTTTTTTTGTTTACCAGTACAGGGCGTTTGATAATGCTTGGGTTTTCCAGCATGACTTTTATGGCGACAGTTTCGTCTAGGCTTTCTTTAGTTGTGTCATCAAGTTTACGCCAGGTCGTACCCCGTTTATTTAATAGCACTTCCCAGCCGAGTTTTTTTACCCAGGCTTTCAGTTCTTTTTCTGGAACGCCGAGTTTTTTGTAATTGTGAAATTCGTAATCAATGCCATTATCTTTAAGCCAGTTACGGGCTTTTTTTATGGTGTCGCAGTTGGGTATTCCGTATAACTTAATCATGGTTTTGTATTCAGTTCTCAAGAAGGATAAAACGGTTAGGTGAATATTATACTTTAGGTAAGCGTGTTGTCGTCTAAAAAACCTTTTTCAATAAGTTGTTTCAAGATATCGTTACATTTTTCTTTTAAAGTATCTCTAAGTAGTCGAGCTGCCGGTGTTATAGCTTGTCTGCTAGGGAAGATAAGCCATAGCTCAGTCGAGCTGGGTTTGAATCTGGGCATTAGGCTAACAACTTTTCCTGATAACAAATCATTAGACATATCGAGGCAGGATTTAATCGCCACACCTTTACCTGCAATACACCAGCGCCTGACAAGATCTCCGTCATTCGAGGCACGGTTACCACTCATCTTTACTTTGTATTGTGTTTTACCGTCAGAGAACGCCCACACATCGTGAGTGATGTCGTAGAGCTGGTAAAAAAGCCCGTTGTGCGAGGCCAGGTCATGAGGGTGTTCAGGCGTGCCGTTGTTATCGAGGTATTCCTGTGTTGCACAAAGTAGCCTGGGGATATTGCAGATTTTAAAGCCATAAAGGTTCGCATCTTCTGGCGAGCCATAGCGAAGAGCCAGATCCACAGAGTCGCGATAAAAGTCGATATTGCTGTCACTGATGTTCGCTCTCACGCTGACATCTGGGTAGGCATCCATAAACTCATCCAGCCAGGGGATAAGCAGATTCCGGCCCAGGTCCGATGACATGGCGATGCGCAGTTCGCCCTCAATAACACCCAGGTCGTCCTTCATGTTCTGCCTGGCCTGATCCAGCATCAGTAAGGCCTGCTCACATTGGGGTATATATCGTTCACCAGCACTGGAAAGTCGAAGTTGCCTTGTTGTGCGAACGAATAATTCTACACCCAATGATTTTTCCACCCGCTTGAGTGCCGCACTGGCCGTCGCGGTGTGCATATCCAGGCTCGTTGCTGCAGCCGTAATGCTGCGAAATTCGGCCACTTTGAGTACAACTTGAAAATCTTCCAGGAGCATATTTATATGGGTATATTGTCAAATATTATTTGAAAGTAATTTCAGTATTATGCTGTTTATAGAACAATAATCAAGGAGTATTATGTTATTCAACAATACAACATATTCATTGCGGGCACCGGATTTGTTCCGGACAAATTCAGCATACGCCCCATCCATGAGGGTAACAGGAGAAAGACAATGAAAGCTATCGGCTACACCCAATCACGCCCCATCGAAGATCCTGAATCTTTAGTTGATATTGAGCTGCCTCAACCTGTCGCAAGCGGGCGAGATTTGCTCGTAAAGGTAAAGGCAATTGCAGTGAACCCGGTGGATTATAAAATTCGCCAGCGAGTGTCGCCTGAAGATGGCAGTTACAAAGTCATTGGCTGGGATGCGGTAGGTGAAGTGGTCGCAACTGGTGAAACGGTTAGCCAATTCAAGCCGGGTGATGCGGTTTATTATGCCGGTGATCTTAATCGTCAAGGAACCAATGCGGAATATCAGCTGGTTGATGAGCGTCTTGTAGGCACAAAACCCAAAAGTCTATCTGATGCTGAAGCGGCTGCATTGCCACTCACAACCATCACTGCCTGGGAATTGTTGTTCGAACATCTTGCTATTACGCAGCAAAGCCCAGATTCAACAGAAAAATCCAACGAGGTTATTTTAGTTACAGGTGCAGCAGGTGGTGTGGGTTCTATTTTAATTCAGATCGCTAAAGCTATTACCGGTGCGACAATTATTGCAACGGCATCCCGTGAAAGCTCACAGGCCTGGGTGAAGAAGCTTGGGGCAGATTATATGGTTGATCATACCAAACCGCTTCAACCACAAATTGAAGCTCTTATTGAGAAAGAGGGCATTGGTCAGGTGACGCATATTGCTAGCCTGAACGGTACTAGATCTTACTTCGAAAGCTATACGGAGTTGCTAGCTCCATTTGGCAAGATTGCCATGATTGATGATCCATCTGAGCCACTCGATGTAATGAAGTTAAAGTTAAAAAGCCTGTCGCTACACATTGAGTTTATGTTCTCCCGTTCTATGTTTAATGCAGCAGATATGGATGAGCAGAGCAAGTTGCTGAGCCGCGTCGCGGATCTTGTTGATCAGGGTTATATTCAGACAACTTTTGGCAAAAACCTCGGCACCATCAATGCAGAAAATCTGAAAGCTGCACACGTGGAACTGGAGTCGGGTAAAGCCATTGGGAAAATTGTTCTGGAAGGATTTTAACAAACAACTACCCAACCATAGGAGAAAATAATCATGTCTTACTATTCTGTTTTGGCCGTTCCCTACTACCGAAGACTGGATTTCGGATTACATTGGTCCTGCGAACGAAATACAAATAACAGTGAAATAACAGGATGAAATAACAGGGTCAGTCATCATAAATTTTTCTGTGAACTCTCACTTACACCTTAAAAAAACAACCCACTTATTTGTTTAGTGTTATTGAATGCTTTTAACCCATTGGATTTTATTCTCACTCTTTAACAGTGACTGTCTCTCTTATTTTGTCAGCATTCAGCTAACAGGAGACGGTCAGGCTAGTGCTTAAAAACCGGATAAAACATACCAACTTGCCACATAAAGGATAAAGTAGAGCATGCTAATTTAACTAGGGTGCAGATGGCTTCGGCTGAAACAATCAAACTAAATATTCACAAGCGATCAGATGAATTTATCTTGTGAATTTCTCTTGTGAATTTATCTTGCTCGTCAAAGACGCCAGCCAGGTGGCTATAGCTTTAGCCTCTCTTTTAATCAGTCGAGTATCCCGATGAATATAAGCCATGCTAGCAACGCCCTGAGTCCATACCATAAGATGCGTGGTTAAATTAGCGGCATTTTTGCTGCACCCCATTAATTGAAATTGCTTTTTTATCCATTTTTCAAAAACCACAAACTGTTCTTTTGTTACCGCTTTCAAATCAGGTTGTACTTTGCCTAACTCAGAATTAAGGGTGCCCATGGGACACCCGTAATCAACCACTTCTTTTTCGACATTGGATACAATTTTGGCATAGCGTTGTAATCGTTCCAGCGGTGTTTTGAATTCCCTTTCCCAACGGCGTAACATTTTTTGCATTTCAGTAATGCGGTACTGAATGACGGCAGTCAGCACTTCACTCTTAGTGCTAAAGTGATAGTTTAAATTGCCACGTGGTACGTTTGATGCGGTCGCAATATCACTGAAGGAGGTCAGGTTGTACCCCTTCTGGTAAAATAATTGGTCAGCCGCCTCAATTATTTGCAGCTTAACCTGTTCTGTTTTTTCTCTTGAGACCATATCGTTTTAAGATACCAACCTTTAGCGAATTACACAATCGGCCGAGCCATTCTCATCGGTTTTTTCTGTAATTTTTCCATTTCCTGTACCTGCATTGACACGGCATCTTGCCAGTTATGGCATGGTTGATAATTGAGCGCTTTCTCTGCTCGATTATTATCAGCTGATACCTCTTCCAGTATATGAATAATACTGCGATTGACCAACGGCTCCCAGGGTACGATCGGATCTAACATTTCCATTAGCCAGGCAAAAGGATAAGCAATAAAAAAAGGCACGCTGAAATGCGGTTTTGGGTAAGCAAACTGTTTATGTATAAACTCAATAACCTCTTTCACAGTCGGAGAATCTTTCCCCACAATATTAAATGACTCATAGCCCGTCAATTCTTCAGCAATCGCGGCGCACTTCATCGCTTCACCAATATCTCTTCCATCTATTACCGGCAAATGGGTTTCCCCACCGGCTACCCAGGGTACTAAATGTGTTTTTAAACGCGGTAGCAATATCGGTAATATCCCCAGGCCATAGTGTTCACCAGCAAATATACCCAGGCGCATATTAACCATAGTGGTTTCACTACTGGCTTTTGAGCGCATGTAGTTTTCAATTTTGATGACACTGCATAAATGTGGCCAAAAGGTTCTTGGTATGCCGATGCTCATTGCATCAGCCGATTTTTCTGGTGATGCGGCAGAGGTCGTACTGACATTAATATAGCGTGAAATGTTTTTTTTAATGATTTTATCAATGAGCTTAGTCGTCGGCTCATAATACAATTCTTGTGATTGTTGCTTATGGCCCCATAATGCCGTCCACGCCATAGCGTTACAGACGACATCCACCCCTTCGAGCATTTTATCGAGGTATTGTTCATCCCTGAAATCACCTTCTCTAACTTCGCCTTTAAATTCGGGAATCAACCTTGATCTATCACGGCAGGCTGCAATTAGATTGATATCATCAAGCAGCATTAACTTTTTTAGTGTGTGCGTGCCTACAAAACCATTCGCGCCTGTTACCAGTATTGTCTTCATATAATAACTCCTAATTAATTAAGATGATCGTCTGATATAGTATTTCAGATGATCGTCTTAATATCAAGGTGGTTTTAATGGCCAGCCGATATGGTTTTCCTGTGAGTTTCGTTATTTAAAAATAAAAACCGTGAAAATTAATTACATTGAAGAGGAGAAGGGAGTTGCCAGCTGGATGATGTGGGTATGACAATGTGGTATATCTATACAAAAAAAGAAACCCATTAAGAAGCGTTGGGTGCAGAAACTTAAAGGCCTGTTGACCCGCGTATCAGGGGAATATTTTTATCCATAACTAACACGAAAATAAGTCGGGCATTGTGCAGCATTCGCAAAACTCATGCTTAATCAAAAATAACAGTTTCGTTGACGTAGATAATTTGATTATTTTTTATGGCGTTGGCGTTACCGCCGGAAGCCACGAAATGGTCGTGTGGCAAAAACCACATTCTTCCGCTGTTATTATATGATCCATGGGTTTGCCCGTTGCTATTGTGTTGTTATGGCAGCTAGAGCAGGCCCCGGTGACGAGTGAATGATCGAACCTGGCACCCAGCCATGTACTTGTGGTGAGGTGACAAAAATCACATGAGGCGATAGTGATAATGTGTTGAGGATGCTTGCCTGTGGCAATAACCCCGTTATGGCATGACTCACAAATACCGAAAACAGCAGTATGATCAACCCGGGAAACGCGAGTGAACGTGATGGTATTATGGCAATCCTCACATATTTCTGTGCTGGTAATGTGTGATGCCGATTTACCGATTGCAATCACATTATTGTGACAGGTTTGACATGAGCCTTGAAGATCTGCGTGGTCATATTTGGCACCTGTCCATGTCTGATCTGAGTGGCAGTTACCACAGAAATCACTACTGATAACATGTTGCGGGTGTTTGCCGGAAGCACGCCCATCTTTATGGCAGAGTGCGCAGACCATCGGTGTGCCTTTAAACTGACCGTTGAGGTGACAGGCGGAGCAGTCAACAAACTCGTGCTTACCGGTTAAGGGAAAACCGGTTGAATAGTGATCGAATCCGCTGTCAGGCTCAACCGCCTGAATCGAAAAGCTTAGCGAAAAACTAAGTAGAAGAAATAGTGGGGCGAGTAACAAGCGGATGGCTTTCATTTGCATGCTCAGGTTCGAAGTATAAAGATGCATTAGTTTAGCGTTTAAAGTCTATCTCTTTCAAACTGTTTGTACTATGACAACCGCCGCGATGTGAAAACCATGACGTACTCGAAGTTGTTGGCGATTGTGTGATTGTGCCAAAGACACTGATATGGGCAATTGCAAATTAAACCGGCTTAATTTCTGCAGCTTGCCTATTGCGATAACTTTATGTGAAACAATTGGCCGATACCATCGATGATTTCCGGGCTATCCCATTTATAAGATCCGCGAACCTTTTTCACTACGCGGCCATTGGCGTCGACCAAAATAGTCAGTGGAATCGTATTGGCACCCAACATGTTTTCCAGAAACAGTTTGCTATCGAGAAAATTCTCAAAGTTAATTTTAGTTTGTTTGATGAAGGCCTCAGCTCTATTGCGATAATCGTCAGTTGAAATGCCGATCAGGTTGAACTCTTTTCTGTTATAGCGTTGCGCAAGTCGCTCCAGCGAGGCCATCTCGGCCCGGCAAGGGCCACACCAACTGGCCCAGACGTTAATAATTAGCGGTTTGCCTTTGAAGTCAGACAGCTTTTTGTTTTGGCCATTAAGTCCATTCATTGTCGCAGCACGCAGGTAGCCACCAACTTTGACTTCGCCGGGTGTATCGGCAAATGCCGTTGTGGAAAGTACGGAAGTCAGAAAGTATGCCAGAAAGTATGTTGGGACTGCTATTCGCATGTAAGTGCTACCTGTTTGTAGGGTCAAAGTCATATTCGACTGATTAATATCGGAAATAGTTAAAAAGAACATCTAGCTTGTGGTGTCGAGTCGCCATCTTTCAGTTATATTTTATAGCCTTATCACTAAAGCTAGCAAGGCAGGGTTTAAGTTAGAGCTAATTAATTTTATTAGATTTAGCGCTGTACTCGCCTAAATTAAAGCGAAGTAAAATTTACGGTAAATACTCGGTCAAATATCGGTTTAATATGAATTTTTGTAGAAAAGTCGACATATTCCCCAAAAATAATGGGATATTATTCCCTAAATTTCGTCTACAACGCACTTTTTGTATTTGAATGTAAGTCATGCCTCTTGTGACTAAAAAAAGAATTTTAATCAATGTAAGAATTTTAAGCAGGCAGTGTGATGTCGCCTGACTAACGCTCAATAGCATATACGGTACTATTTAATGGATGTTTTTAAAATGCGCGGAACACTAACTACCTACTTATTTGCCTGTTTGATTACTGTATTTGTCGCAGGGTGTGGCGGTGGTGGATCTGGAGACCAACCCGAAACAAAAATTCCATCACCTTTCGAGGTAACGTATAACGAGCTGACTGCCGTACCTGGGCCTATGTCTGGCATCAGAGTTGGTGGGGTGGCTACGCTGGATGGTAGCAATTCGTCTACTACATCGACCGAACCGTTGAGCTATAGCTGGTCCTTCTCCTATAAACCCGATGGCAGTGAAGCCGTACTGCAAGGCGCCACGACCGCTACGCCCAGTTTCACCGGCGATGTTCGTGGTGTGTATATGGTGGAACTGCTGGTCAGTGCTGGAGTTGATTCCAGCCAACGTACCGTTGCGATGGTAGTCGCTACCAATGAAAACGAAAATTTAATCGGCCCGTTTCGAGGGCATCAGGGCATCTCATCTAATTGCAGAGATTGTCACAATGGCGTGCTGCGTAATAATAAGGGCGAATTTCTTCCTCAGAAAGTTTCAAATCACGTTGCCACCAGTAATATGTGCCAGGCCTGTCATACTCCGCAGGGCTATAACATCGTTCCCTATGTTGATCATCAGGAAGTCGTTGGAAGTTGCAGCGAATGTCATAATAATGTAATTGCCATCGGTAAATCTGAATTTCATACGCCAACCAACGCAGAATGCAACGACTGCCATAATACCAGCCATTTTCTGGAATTAGAGCCGGACGGCAGCTATGACCATTCGAATATTACCCGGGCATGCTCTGGTTGCCATAATGATACAGTGGCCATAGGTAAAACGCCCACTGCATCCGACACTCCACCCGGCAACCACCCTGTGACTGACTCTGAATGCGGTTATTGTCACACTACGTTGAGTTTTCTAAATGCCTACCCCGACCATACCGGTCCTGATGTTGTGGGAGAAAGGTGTGATTCCTGTCATATTGCGGATGGCTCAGGCTCAGCGGTAGGGCAATCGGTTGGCCATCCGATAACCAATGTCGATTGCGCTAGTTGTCATAGCATTTTGAGTTTCAAAATGCCCGGCGGTGTTTTCAACCACGCTTTGCTGGATGCTGCGGTCCAATCGTGTGAATCGTGCCACAACGATAACACCAGTATTAATGCACCTACCAAGTCATCAGTAGCCACTCCCCCTGGCCACCCTGTTACGAGTTCAGATTGTGGATCGTGTCATAGCACCGACAGCTTCAACCCGGCTTTTGACTTCGACCATGACGGTGTTGTGGACAACTGCCAGGCCTGCCATGGCAATAATAACCCGGTAGCACCCAATTTTAATGCCTCAGGCAAACCACCAGAACGGTTCGATTTGAATGGCGACCTGGTGTACAAGCACGTGCCAACCAATCCGGATCTACCTGGTACGGGCAATGATCAGGATTGTGGCGACTGCCACACTCCCGGCACTTTCAGCACTGGCACTTATGATCATGTCGGCATTACTAATAACTGTAACTCATGCCACGACAATGTGATTGTTGTGGGCAAACTGCTGAACCACATACCGACCAATCCAGATACACAGGATTGCGCTGATTGCCATAACACCACGGACTTTGCGGGTGCGACGATTCATGACACCAGTACTGTCGTCACTAATTGCCTGGCCTGCCATGACGGTAATATCAGTAAAGGTCAGTCATTAGGGCATGTAACGACAAGCGAGAACTGCTCCTCTTGCCACGACATTACCAATAGCTTTACGACATTCGCGGGCACTTTTACGCATAATTCAGGCATTGTGAGCGGCAATTGTGCATCCTGCCATAACACCGGTATTGCAACGCCTAAAAAGCTCAATCACATCCCGGCACAGGGTGAATGTAGCCAGTGTCATAATGACACCACCATTCCCGGTGGTTTTGCAACGGCTGCATTATTTGAGGGTGTGCATTCAGGCATTACCAATGGTTGCGAAGGTTGTCACAGTGGCCAGTTCAGCACGAATTCAACCAATCTCTACGGAAAACCAGCCAACCATTTGCCAACGGGCCAGGACTGTGATGTTTGCCATACGAATGCTTCGTTCATGGCTCCCACCAGTTTTGCCCATAAGGGTATCAGTGGTAATTGCGAATCGTGTCATGATGGCAGTGTGAATTTTGTTGCAGCCGGAGCACTGGGAAAGGCGCAATCGACTAATCCCCACCCTGTCACGGCCTCCGATTGTGGATCGTGCCATGCGATTGGTAATAATTTCGCTGACGGCACCTTTGATCATACGGGCATTGTGAATGACTGTGCATCCTGTCATGGCGATAATCCTACGGCGACACCAATAGGGCCTAAGAAAGATTCCACCACCACCATCCACCTCCCGACTGTGCAGGATTGCAGTGTCTGCCATGTAGCCGGCACCTTTAAACCATCGGTGTTTGATCATACCGGTATCGTAGATAACTGCGCGTCTTGTCATGGGGCTACCTCTACGGCTGCGGTCACCAAAATCGATCCTGGCAACCACATCCCAATCGGTGCAGATGATTGCTCGGTGTGCCATAACACTACGGTTTTTGCTGGCGCCACGTTTGACCATACGGGCATTACTAATAACTGTGCGTCCTGTCATGATGGGGCAACCGCCAGTGGAAAAACACCGCCGCCAAATCATGTGCCCACCACTCAGGATTGTAGCGTGTGCCATCAAACCACTGGCTTTAAACCCGCAACGTTTGATCATGCTGGCATCGTGGATAACTGCAGGTCCTGTCATGATGGCGCGATCGCTACAGGTAAAACAGATACACACCTACAAACCAATCAGGATTGCGGTATCTGTCATAACACAAGTCTCCCGCTTACCTTCGTTGGCGGGGTGTTCGATCATACGGGTATCGTGAACAACTGTGCCTCCTGTCATGATGGTGTTACGGCAAAAGGTAAAGGTTTCAAGACCAATCCTGCCCACATATCCACCTCGCTAGATTGTAACTCGTGTCACACGACGGCTACCTTCATTGGCGGCACATGGGTTCACGACTCAACCACGGCCAATAACTGTGATAGTTGTCACTTTGATGGCAGCGTCGCGAAGCGCTACAAACTATCCAATCATTTGGATACGAATGAACAGTGTGATGTGTGTCATACCACTAACGCCTGGGCCCCAGCTAATTTCACGCATAGCGCTCAGGGCAACTACCCTGGTGATCATAGAAGAGATCCTGGTTGTACTGGCTGTCATAAAGGGGCGATAGGATCGGGTATTAACAGTAGTAATTATCCTAATCAATTAAAATACGCACCATCTTGTGCCGGCTGTCATGCGGGTGATTTCAGAAGAAAAGGTGATCACATTGGCGGAGAAAATGGCACGATCGAACAGAACAAAAACTGCGCCGGCAGTGGGTGTCATCGAGTCAATTCCAGTGAATTTTAATTAACGTAGACTGAAACGAGCATGGGCTTAGCAGAATCAGAAATCAGCGATTTTCTAAGTTACATGCGTATTTAAATGCTCATGAAGATACAGTGGGTGTTTTATTATATTTTTGATTATCTTTCCTGACCATTTTTTCCAGGCCATATTTCCCAGGCCATCTTTCCCGGAGCACTTTCCCGGGCACCTTAGTTAAATCTGTTAAGAGTAATTTTTCCTGTATACCCGCAATGAGCGTTTAATCGCTTCTGGGTTCTCAAGCATAGTCTTTATGGCAACGGTGTCGTCTATGTTTTCCTGTATTTTTATATCTAAGTTTGCGCTGTATTCATTAAATAAAAACTTCCCGCTGAATTTTATAGCACCTACCAGCTAATCAATTACATACGCTGCAAACTTAAGTGTCGTTATGCTAGCGCAGAGTCTTCTAGAGCAAAGTCCTCTAGAGCAAAGTCCTCTAGAGCAAAGTCCTCTAGAGCAAAGTCCTCTAGTGTAGAGTCTTCTAGTGCAGAGTCTTCCAGTGTGCTCATGTCTAATTATATAGCTGTAATTAATAGATTATGTCGTACAGCTGAGGTGAATATTTAATCGAGTTCAGAGAGTTAGCCATGTTCTGGCTATATAAAGTAAAAGTGCGTTTCTATCCTAACCTTGTGTTTAAACTAATCTGTACTATTGTTATTAAATCCGGGATACAAAACACTCAAGGCACATGCTTGTTTGAGTTGTGTTGAGTGGTGAAATATTTGTGAAAAATGATTATAGAATATCCGAAAAAAGGTCTTGTTTAACGATCCAGGGCGTAGCACTGCAGCTAAAGGTGTATGTGGGTGGTATTTGGTGCTGGATTGTAAATGGAGGCTTGAAAACGCAAGCTCCCCCAGGTAGTCATTGTCGTTACTTACTTATCGGATGTGCAATATTTTATAAATCAGAGAGGTAAAAATGCAAGTGCCAACAGCTCACCAAAGAATGAGTCATCAAAAAATCTTGTCGTCGACGGTCATAAACCGCATGCAGGCTACTTGAATACGCTATGCATCAATCATTCTGGCTCAATTGAAAATCGTATTATGTTTACTGGCATTAAGGTAGCAATGAATACGCTTGAATTCAATTTGAATGTTCAAATGACGGAATATTTTTTATGTAGGCATAAAAGTCTACCTATCTAATTTCATTGATAATGAAAAATCTTAAATATAAATAAGTGAGATGGTTGTTGCAACGTATAGCGATGAAAATTAAATCAGAATATGTGTCAGGGAGTATGCGATGAGTACGTCAAGTCAGGGTCCGCAGGTTTGGCAAGCAGGTTCCGACTGTACTATTTACGAAGTTACTGCGTTAAAGGAAGAAATTCTATCGGTGTTAAGTCAATCAGACATCATTACACTGGATTTATCAAACATCGTTGAGTTTGATGCCTGCTTTATACAATTACTATTATCTACTCAAGTGTATGCAAAGCAGAAAAACATAAACCTTTCAATAAGTGGCGCAACTGAAGCGTTAACTACGGTAATTAAAAGTATACATTGTGAAATGAGTATCGAAGGTATACCCGTACCACTCTCGCAGGAAGAACCGCATGCCTCTTGATGAAAATACACAAATTTTCGTAACTGAAAGTAAAGAACTTTTGGATGATATGGAGGATGCGTTACTAGAACTTGAACGCTCACCTAATGATAACGATTTAATCAATAGAGTGTTCAGGGCTGCGCATACAATTAAAGGATCATCCGGGCTCTTTGGATTTGATCATATTGTCGCATTTACTCACGTAGCAGAAAATTTACTAGACGATGTGCGCAATTGCTTAGTGCCCGTTAATGATGATTTGATTAGCCTGTTTATGCGCGTTAAAGATCATATTGTAACGCTAATCCAAAGCGTAATAGACGACTCGGCAGTTAATGAAGAAGAAAATCAGGAATTAATCGGCTTGTTAGAAGCATTTAAGTTAGGTAGTGGTGCAGCACCAGTAGTGGTGGCACCGAAAATTAATGAAAGTAAAGTGACTGAAAATGTCGGTGAAAAGCTTAAAAGCGATAACTGGCATATATCAGTACGTTTAGGTGTTGATACTTTTCGGCAAGGTTTTAACCCTAAAATTATGTTTCAGCAATTGAGTGCGTTAGGTGAGTTAATAAAAGTAAGATTAGTGATTGAGAATGTCCCGTCAATAGATCAGTTAGATGCAGAAAGCTGCTATTTTGGCTGGGAAATTATGCTTAAAACGGATGTAGGTAAGTCTGATATTTATGAAGTGTTTGAGTTTTTTGACGACGGCCATGTAAATATTTTAGCACCCAAATCATGCGTGTCTGAATATAAAGATATGTTAAATAAATTGCCTGATGATGATGTGGTTTTAGGGCAAATATTGGTAGAAATAAACGCATTAACAGAGAGCGAATTGCAACAAGCATTAGAAAAGCAGAAAGATGACGGTGGTTTAACGGGTGATATTTTAATTGAGCAAGGATCAGTTCAACCTGAAGTGGTTAAAACAGTTGTCGATCGCCAGAATAAATTACGGAGTGAAAAGCAAAAAGAAATGAGTTTTGTTCGTGTTGATGCAGAAAAACTCGATATCTTAGTAACGTTGGTAGGTGAACTGGTTATTAGTGGTGCAAAAGTTTCTCAGATAGCTAGTGAGCGTGATGACGATGAATTAATTGAATCATCTGAAGAAATGATGACTACCCTGGAAGAAATGCGAGAATCGGCACTGGGTTTGCGTATGGTACCTATTGCAAATACATTTAATAGATTTAATCGCGTGATACGAGATATTGCTAAAGATCTTAATAAAAAAGTAAGGCTAGAAATAACGGGCGGTGATACAGAGTTAGATAAAACTGTTATAGAAAGAATTGGCGACCCTCTCACTCACTTAATTCGTAACTCAATGGATCATGGTCTTGAGCTTCCAGCTGAACGTTTGCAGGCAGGTAAGCTGGAAGAAGGGGTTGTGCATTTAAAGGCTTACCATGAAACCGGCACCATCGTAATAGAGGTAAGCGATGATGGAAAAGGTTTAGATGCAGAACGTATTTTAACGATTGCTAAAGAAAAAGGAATTGTTAAAGAAGATAAGAGCTTATCAGATAAGGAAATTTATAATTTAATATTTCAGCCAGGGTTTTCTACAGCAAAAGAAGTCAGCAATATATCCGGACGAGGTGTAGGTATGGATGTGGTGCGTAGAAATATAGAGTCATTAAGAGGAACGGTTGTGGTTGATTCTATATCTGGGAAAGGCAGTTCAATGATTATTAGATTACCCTTAACACTCGCGATTATTGATGGGTTTAATGTAGGTGTATCAAATGAGTCATTTATTATTCCGCTAGATATGATGGAGGAGTGCGTCACGTTATCAGAAGAACAAAAGAAAGAAGCCGGAATTCACGATTACATCAATTTACGTGAGCAAGTACTGCCTTTAATCAGATTGGATGTTCATTTTGGTTTAGACGTAAAGTCTTCAGATTCTGATAGATTAGATGTAGTAGTCGTTAAGTTCGCAGGTAAAAAATTAGGGTTAATTGTGGATGAATTACATGGTGAGGCCCAGGCAGTAATTAAACCATTGGGTAGAGTGTTTAAAGGAGTAAGAGGCTTTGCTGGTTTTACTATTCTAGGGAGTGGACAGTTAGCATTAATCATGGATGTACCGGATCTAGTAAAGTCTGTGACAGATAGAGAAAGTTTTGAACATGAAAATGTAAATAAAAAAACAATAGGCTTTGGATCGCCGAATAATGTAATGCATTAGTTGTTAGGTAAGTTATATACGAGTCACCTAAGGCAGCTGTCTGTCACTAGTGTTAAGGATAAATAGAGTGAAATTTTAAGTTAATTTATTTGTGGCGTCTTTAAAAATACCTGGTGTTGTCTATGCGTCCGTTTATATGGAAAAAACACGCGATAGGGAAAAACATCTGCTCTACAGTAGCATGAGTTTATTAATATTATGGGTAAAACGCAAGGCCCTTACAGAAGGTAAACTGGCGAACCGTTTATCAAAGAAAATAAGATGAATAATAATTTTGTATATTTAGGAGAGAATAATGTTTAGTCAAATCACAATTAAGGCCAAGGTTATTTTCCTTGCGGTTACATTGACACTGGTTGGTGCCGTTATAGGCCTGGTTACTGTGTTTTCAGTTTCTAATATATCAGAAGAAATCGATGGTGTGTCCCAGGTTGATATGCCTATGACAGTAAAAATTTCTACTATTGTCGAGCATCAACTTGAACAAGCGATCTATTTTGAACGTGCAATTCGACTAGCTGTATCCGCAGGTTCTGAAGAAAGTGCGCTTGATGAGTTTAAACAAGTAATGATTAAGTTTGAAGAATTAACGCTTAAAGTTGATGCAGAAATTGTTGAAGTTGAAACCGTTGCAAGAGCAGCTGCTGATGCAGCACACTCAGAAGAAGATAGAAATGAATTTGAGCATCTTGAAAAAATGTTGTTGAAATTAGAGAAAAAGCATAAGCAATATGAGCACAAGGTTCATGAGGTATTCTCGTTGTTAACCAATCAAAAATACCATGAAGCAAATTTACTAGCGGAAGAAGTGGTGGAAAATGAAGACGAGCTGACGCATGAAGTTGAAGCCATATTAAAAAATATTAGTGAATTCACGTCAAGTGCTTTAGAAAGAATTGCAGAAGAAGAGCATCAATTAATTAGGTTGATTATTATATTGATCGTAATCGCGATTGTCGCTTCTGTGGCCATCAGTTATATGGTAATACGCTCTATTATCAACCCGTTAAACTCCGCCTTAAGAAGGATGGTCGATATTTCAGAAGGTGAAGGCGATTTAACCGCACGAATAGAAATAATCAATAATGATGAAGTGGGTGCATTATCAAAAGCGATTAATGTATTTATTGAAAAAATTCACGATGTTATCAGTAATGTTAAAACCAGTGCGGATGGGCTTGCAGAGGCATCAGATCAGGTTAGTAATGCGGCACAAAACTTATCGAGTGGTTCATCAGAGCAAGCAGCCAGTGTTGAGGAAACATCGTCATCACTTGAGCAGATGAGCGCAACAGTTAATCAGAATGCGGATAATGCGAAACAAACTGAACACATGGCCGTTGATGCATCTAGTCAGGCAGAAAAAGGTGGTGAAGCTGTGTCGCAAACTGTGACGGCAATGAAAGATATTGCCGGTAAAATAGCCATCATTGAAGATATTGCTTATCAGACAAATCTATTGGCTTTAAACGCAGCAATTGAAGCCGCGCGTGCCGGTGATCATGGAAAAGGTTTTGCAGTGGTCGCATCTGAAGTAAGAAAACTTGCAGGACGATCTGAAACAGCCGCGGGCGAAATTAGTGGTCTAGCTAACTCAAGTGTGAGTATCGCTGAAACAGCAGGTGATCTGTTAGGTAAAATGGTGCCAAGCATTAAGAAGACGGCAGATTTGGTGCAGGAAATATCAGCATCGTCTGATGAGCAGGCTACAGGCATCGGCGAAATAAATGGTGCGATAGTACAGCTCGATACGGTGACACAAAATAATGCGGCATTAGCAGAAGAGTTATCGGCAACCTCAGAAGAAATGAGTGGCCAGACAATGGCGCTTAAAGACATGATGGGATTCTTTAAGGTGAAAGATGATCTAGCAAGCAGGAATCGTGATGTTAAAAACACAGCTGTATCAATTAACTCGAATGTTAGCTCTCAGCCACAGAGAACTTCTAGTTCAAGTTCGGACAAAGATATACCAGAAGGATTTGAGCGGTATTAATGATGAGGCTAAGTAGAATGTCTTTAATTTTATAAATATATGGGTGTGTTATGAACGAGTTAATCGAAGATGACTCAGAAAATACCAACGAAGACGCAAGTCAGTTTTTAACCTTTATCCTGTCTGAAGAAGAGTTTGCTGTTCCTATTATGCAGGTTAAGGAAATAATTGAGTATAGCAATTTAACTAATGTGCCGATGGTGCCTGAGTTTATAGCAGGCGCAATTAACTTACGGGGAAGTGTTGTACCTGTGATTAATTTAGCCATTAAATTTGCTAAGCAACCATCACCAATTTCTCGAAGAACGTGTGTAGTGATCATGGAAGTAAATATTGATGATGAAAATACAGTGATGGGTGTATTAGTTGATAAAGTGTTACAGGTTATCGATATAGTCGATGAAAATATTGACCCGCCACCGGCATTTGGTGCACAAATCCGGACGGACTTTATTAGAGGGATGGGGCGACTGGATGATAAGTTTGTTATTATTTTAGCGATCAATGCCATTCTATCTGCTAATGAAATCGCGGTGGTCGGTGATATAAGTAATGATGGAGATGAATCTTCAGGGAAAAGCAGTGAGTAATAAAATTAATGCAATCAAAATGCGATAATAATGAGCCTGAAAGTATATCAGAAAAAATATCAGCTGCTGCATTTAAGGGAATTCAAAAACTCATATTTGATTCCGCTGGGATTACTATATCCGATACTAAAAAAGCATTAGTTTCGAGCCGGTTAAGTAAACGGTTGCGAATTTTGAATATGCAAACCTATGATGAGTATTTAAAATATTTGACCGCTGGCAATGGTGCCAAGTCAGCAGAATTTCAAATTTTCATTGATAGCCTGACAACCAATGAAACTTATTTTTTTCGCGAGCCACAGCATTTTGATTTTTTAAAAAATGAAATTTTGAAGAAGAAAAAAACGAATACAGTTTTTAGAATATGGAGCGCTGCTAGCTCATCAGGTGAAGAAGCTTATACATTGGCTATGATTTTAGCTGATGAAATAGGTATTGATGAAAGTTGGGAGATTCTTGGAACAGATATTTCCAGTGAAGTCATTGCATCAGCAAAAATGGGTGTATATAACGCCCATAGAATAAGGCTAGTTCCAAAAAGTTTTCATAATCGTTATTTTTTAAAAGGGGTTGGCGTTAATGAGGGAAATGTGGCTGTTGTACCTGAACTAAAAAAGCATGTCAGGTTTGAAAGTTATAACTTGATTAACTCTCCAGAGAGAAGAGAAATGTTCGATGTTATATTTTGTAGGAATGTGCTCATTTACTTTAATCAGGATACAAAGAAAAAAGTGATGAAAAGATTATGTAATCAATTAAAAATGGGTTCGTATTTGATGACAGGGCATTCTGAGTCTCTACACGGCATGATTAAGGAGTTAACGAGTGTTAAGCCTTCAATTTACCTGAAAGGAAAGGGCTAAGTAATGGCACAGGTTATAAAAGTGATGGTTGTGGATGATTCTGCATTGGTACGTAAGGTTATGGCAGAGGTATTAAACAGTGATCCTGATATACAGGTGATTTCTCAAGCATCTGACCCTATTTTTGCGATGCAAAAAATGCAAAAAGAAATGCCTGATGTGATTACGCTCGATGTGGAAATGCCGAGGATGGATGGCATAACGTTTTTAGAAAAAATTATGTCGGAAAATCCTGTGCCGGTTGTTATGTGCTCAAGTTTAACTCAGGAATCAGCAGAAACAACGGTAAAAGCAATACGTGCTGGTGCAGTAGATATTATCACCAAGCCTGAAATTGGAGTAAAAGGATTTATTGAAGAATCATCAATGGTTATTATTGATGCTGTAAAAGCGGCTTCGCAGGCAAAAATTAAGAAACGTAATATATCTAAAGTTTCTACTACTCCAAAGATGAATGCGGATGCGGTGCTGTCTAAAGGCAAGGCAAGCGCGCATTCAATGAGCGAAACAACGGATAAAATAATCGCAATTGGTGCATCAACAGGTGGAACGCAAGCTCTAAGAGATGTGTTAGAAGGGATGCCGGCTATTTCGCCAGGTGTTGTCATTGTTCAGCATATGCCTGAGAAATTTACCACAGCATTTGCAAAGCATTTAAATGAAATAAGTCCCATGCAAGTGAGTGAAGCAAAGTCAGGTGATCGCTTACGTAATGGTGTAGTTTTAGTGGCACCAGGCGGCAAGCATATGTTGTTAAAAAGAAGTGGTGCTCAGTATTTTGTTGATGTTATTGATGGGCCATTAGTTAGTCGTCATAGGCCGTCTGTCGATGTTCTATTTAGATCTGTTGCCCGATATGCGGGCTCAAATACTGTGGCGTGTTTAATGACGGGAATGGGTGATGATGGTGCGGCAGGTTTAAAAGAAATACGAGACTCTGGTGGTAGAACATTTTCGCAAGATGAAGAATCATCGGTTGTATATGGAATGCCAAAAGAGGCCTGGAAGCGGGGGGCATCAGAAAAAGAAATATCATTAAATGATATTCCTCAGGTGTTATTGCAAGCCTGTAGTAGTAAGCTTATTAAACGTTAAAATTTTTTGGAGATGTGACATGGGTAAAAAAGTTCTTTTTGTAGATGACTCTGCATCTATGCGTCAGGTGGTCGGCTTAGCAATTAATGGAGCCGGGTATGAAGTGACAACGGCTGAAGATGGTAAAGATGGGCTAGCTAAAATGGACACACAGAAATTTGATATTATTATCTCGGATGTAAATATGCCGAATATGAATGGTATAGAAATGGTTACTGCCGCTCGTCAGAATGCTTTGAATAAATTTGCGCCTGTCATCATGCTAACCACGGAAGCAGGTGATGACATGAAAGCAAAAGGTAAAGCAGCAGGCGCAAAAGCCTGGGTGGTTAAGCCATTTAAACCTGATCAGTTATTAGGTGTTATACAAAAATTAATCGGATAGTCATGCGTGATGTTTCACTATCTACGCATTGGGATGAAAAGTTCAAATGTAACGTTGTTAATATTTTGTCGGGTGATTTCTATGTGAGTAATCATGCAGAGGTAATATGCACCATATTAGGTTCTTGTATATCTGCCTGCATATACGATAAGGAAAAGAGAATAGGGGGAATGAATCATTTTATTTTGCCCGAACAGCTTGGCTCTCACCAAAGTCAAAATATTGAAGTGCTAGAAAATAGTTACGCATCACGTTATGGTGCTGTATCAATGGAAAGAATGATCAATGAGCTCGTAAAACAGGGTGGTAACATGCATAACATGCAAGCCAAAATATTTGGCGGTGCTAATATTATAAATACGATGAGTGTGACAAATGATATAGGTAAAAAAAATATCGATTTTGTCAGGAATTATTTGAAGTTAGAAAATATACCTGTGTTGAGTGAGGATGTAGGCGGAAATCACCCTCGAAAAGTGTATTTCTTTTCGGATTCTAATGATGTGTATGTCAAGAAAACGGGGAACTTTCATCTGCGTGAACTTATTAATAGTGAACATAAGTATCAGCGTTATCTCAATACGACAATAGAAGAAGCAGATATTGAAATATTTACTTAAGATTATGTAGTTATAGAACTTTTGAGTTTAGGAATGGTTAATGAATAAAACGCTTAATTCAAAAACAAAAGATGTGAAGGGCTTAGTCAGCTTTTTTATTAGTGTTTTAGTGTTTAAAGTCGTTTCATTTGTGTTAATCGGTTTCGCTGTTTATAGCCTGTTTGGAACTGAAAATACTAAACAGTTAGCGTATCTTCTTGTTGTGTCTATTATGTTGTGGGGTATTGCGGAATTTATTCATTTTAAAAACCAGCTGGCGTCAGAAAAACATGTTTCTAGTCAGAGCAAAGGCGTAGAGGATGAGGTCAATAATATTGATGAGCTGTTAAGTGAATTAGAGCAAGAGCAGGGGAGTCAGATCGAGTTTATTGAAAAAGAACTTGACCAGGTTAAGTTAATTCAGGGTGATGCAATACAAGGTGTTATTGGAAGTTTTCAGGGTTTAAATACACAGTCGACTATTCAGTCTGAGCTGGTTGGGAAGCTGTTGAAATTGTTGACGCAGGGCTCAGGTGAGGGTGCAAAAAGTTTTAGACAAGAAGTTACCGATTTGATTTCAATGTTTACAACCAGTATTCAAGAAATGAGCTCAGGAACTAAGCTGATGGTTGGCTCAATGGGTAAGATGAGAGTCAATATTAATGAAATTGAAAAGTTACTTCAAGAAATTGAAGGCATTAGTTCTCAAACAAATCTGCTAGCACTAAATGCGTCTATTGAGGCGGCAAGAGCGGGTGACGCAGGAAGAGGTTTTGCAGTAGTCGCCGATGAAGTGCGTGGCTTATCTCGTCGTAGTCACCAATTTAGTGCGGAAGTTAGACGAAACTATTTAGAAATCGAACACGCTATGGTAGAAGCACAAAATATGATTGGTAAAATTGCATCAAGTGACTTAACACTCACTTTAAAATCAAAGGATCGAATGAATGATGTAATGAGTGAAGTTGAAGGGTTAAATAAGTCTATAGCAATAGAACTGGAAGTTGTTTCATCTATTTCAACTGAAATTGGTCAATCGGTGGAATTGGCACTTCAGTCAATGCAGTTTGAAGATATGACAAACCAGCTATTGGTTCATGTGAATAAACGGATTCAGACCTTAAGGCACTTTTCAGAAGTAACCACTGTATTAAGGAACGACTTTAAATTTGAGAAAAAAGAATCTGCAGAAACAGAAATGGATGCTCATATCGAAACCTACCATAAAATAATGGCAGAAGCTCAGGCGTTAACTGAAGAAACGTTAAAAAATCCGGTTCATCAAGATAGTATGGATAATGGAGATGTTGAGTTCTTCTAAACTGTAGTAGTGCAAACCTAATCGGGACTATTTCAAAACAACTTTAGCTTTAATCTGAGCTACTACAGATAAGGGTCTCAAAACACCCTGAAGCGGTCGTTTGTTTTATTGCTTTGCTTGTTGGCAAGTTGCCCTGTTGTGGAACATGACCATCAGGGAAAGGTCGCCGTTTTTTGGCGCCCTGTCCCATGTGGTA
>Ga0316206_1001287_pt1 | contig 23552 bp, 26 predicted proteins | sample 6monthpyrite_MG_FD_204942 | JGI IMG/M metagenome (GOLD analysis project Ga0316206, IMG submission 204942) | Microbial mat bacterial communities from mineral coupon in-situ incubated in ocean water Damariscotta River, Maine, United States -... | ecosystem: Environmental > Aquatic > Marine >... | reverse complement strand
TCTTTAGAAAAACAAAAAGAAATCGAGGCATCAGATACATTAAGCCTGGACGATTACTTGCAGGAATATTTTAAACAAACGTAGTGTTAACACTGTAATATATAAAAATTAATGGTTATTGTTATTTGAATCAGGTTATTAAAAATAAATTTAATGATTTTGAATCTGAAAATTATCTGTAATATCTTTAACTAGGTTTATTAAAATCAGTTTGTCATTATAGCTTAAAAAATGGCCTATCTCAGTAGACTTGCCTTTTGAGTTTATAGTGAGGCGAGGTATGTTGTAATTTCCCTTATTATCAATATGAAACTTTGACCAGTAACGCTGGTATTTCACACTTTGTTCTGCTCTCTGATCGCCAGTCTCAATAATAACATTGTTTTTAGTGAAATGAATAATCTGACAAATTGTGTAATGTTTATACACCATATAAAGACATGCAGAGACAAATATAACCTCTAAGCCTGAGAATGGCATAACGAGAAGAAATCCATGATAAAAAGCGAAACAGGAAATAATAAATGATACTAAAGCGAACGCTTTGATAAACCGAACATTTTCCTGCCAGCTAATAGGTCTATTAGGCTCGATTAATATATGGCCGGTAAAGCCATCTGTATTTAGAACGGGAGTTATCATGTTTGTTTGCCGATCTTATGCTATCGTTGCAAAAAATAGAATAAACTAAATTTAGTAATAATTAATTCGTAAATCAATACCGGTTGTCTATTCATATGAAGCTAAAATATACTCTACTGAATGCCTTTACACGTAAACATTTCAATGGCGCCCAGATAGCCGTTTTTAATCAGGCTGATAAATTAAACTCTCAACAAAAGCTAAAACTGGCGCAAGAGATAAATCTGTCAGAAACCGTGTTTATCTCTCGTTCCGATATTTCTACATGTGATGCTAAATTAGAAATATTTTCCCCATCTGGCATTGTTGAATTTGCAGGTCAGGCAATTGTAGCGGCTTGTTATGTAATGGCAGAATTGGGATTGGTTAAGGGATCAGATGCCAGAATTGAACTAAATGGGCAGACAATGGATATTATTCTTAGTCTTAAAAACCAGAAAGTGCAGATTAATATCCCTGTTACTGAGAAATACGATGAATATGTGCCAGCAAATCAGGAACTCGGGCAAATAATAGGTGTTGATGCGTCAGAGATAGGTTATCAATCTTATAAGGCTATGATTACTGGCTGTCCACAAGCGTGTTTAATGATACCGGTTAAAAATAATAAAGTTTTACGGGATGCGCATTTTCATGAAAATAAGTGGCAACTTTCATTTGTGGCCTCATTAGCTAGCCACGTTTTATTATTTACGGGGGATCACCCGTATGATGAGATTAGTTTCACTGCAAGATTAATGGGTAAAGGTATTGGAGGTGATGCTGATCCACCGATAGGTGCGGTAGCACCCGCTTTTGGCTTATATCTTTCTTATGGGATTAATAATTATCATCGCTCATGTTTGATTCAGCGTGGAAACGAGGATACACGTATTAGTGTTATTGAAATTAGTGTTGATAAAGACGGCTCAAGAGTTGATGCCGTTAAGATAGGCGGTCATGCTGTGAAAATGGCAGAAGGCTATTTTGATATACCAGACGAATAATTTATATTAATGTCGATAAAATTTGAAAAACACATAGCGATAAAGAAATCACAAACTACTTTGACATGTTTGAGTGATAATACTGAGCTAAGTAAGCAGCAAATAAAAAAAGTAATGCAAAATGGAGCTGTCTGGCACGAGTCTAAATATGGTATTAATCGTATTCGTAGGGCTAAAAAAATAGTAAATGAAGGTGAGTTATTACATATTTATTATGATGCAGCAATTCAGGACTCAGCCCCTGCAGAAGCTAAATTGATATCAGATGAGACTGAGTATTCAATTTGGAATAAACCCAGTGGTATGTATTCGCAGGGTACTAAATGGGGAGACCACGGCACTATATATAGATGGGCTGAACAATATTTATTACCACAGAGGCCAGCGTTTATAGTTCATCGTCTTGATAAGGCGGCGAATGGTTTAATTATCATTGCACATAAGAAAAAAATAGCTGCCAAGTTTTCCAGAATGTTTGAGTTACATGAAATAAATAAAAAATATAGAGCTGTAGTAGAAGGGCTGATTGAAGACATAACATTGCCATATGAAATAAAGAATGAGCTTGATGGTAAGGTTGCCATATCAGAAATACTTGCAATAAGTCGGGATAGTAATAATCAACAGACTATTGTTGAAATAAAAATAAAAACAGGTCGTAAACATCAGATACGTCGACACCTGTCAGGCATGGGATATCCTATTGTTGGAGACAGGCTCTATGGTTCTAATAATACAGATCTAAATCTACAGTTAAGCTCAGTAGAACTAGAGTTTATATGCCCAACTCGATCTGAACGGGTTAAATACAGTTTGAAGTAGTCTAGTGATACAGCAAATAATAAATGAGAAAATATAATGTCTGTAAATTCTAAAGCAATAGAGCATGAAGCTGAAAAAATGACATTTAAAAATGCGCTTCTGTACTGGTTAAAACTCGGTTTTATTAGTTTTGGAGGACCAGCAGGTCAGATCAGCATGATGCATCAGGAATTGGTTGAAAAACGTCGCTGGATTTCTGAGCACAGGTTTTTACACGCATTAAACTACACCATGGTATTACCTGGGCCAGAGGCACAGCAGTTAGCAACATATATAGGTTGGTTAATGCATGGTGTTTGGGGTGGTATCGCAGCAGGTGTTTTGTTTGTATTGCCATCGTTATTCATTTTAATAACACTTACCTGGGTATATTTGTCGTTTGGTGAAGTATCTGCAGTGGAAGGTATTTTATATGGGATTAAACCTGCAGTAACAGCAATAGTTGTATTTGCAGCTTATAGAATTGGTTCAAGAGCACTTAAAAATAATGTATTACGTGGCATGGCTATTTTGGCGTTTATAGCCATATTTGTCCTCAATATACCCTTTCCCTATATTGTATTAATGGCAGGTATTATTGCTTTTGCTGGATCAAAGTATGCACCTGATAAATTTAAAGCGGGTGGGCATGGTAGTGCTGCAAAGGAAAGTTATGGTGTAGCAATTATTGATGATGACACTCCCGCACCGGCACATGCAAAATTTAAATGGTCGCGTTTTATTATTTATAGTTGTATAGGTTTGTTTATTTGGGCTGCGGTGATGTTCTGGCTTTCTAAAACATATGGCTGGGAAGGGCCGTTAACTCAAATGGGCTGGTTCTTTACTAAAGCTGCACTGGTTACATTTGGTGGTGCATATGCGGTTTTACCTTATGTTTATCAGGGTGGAGTTGAACACTATGCATGGTTAACAGGTGCGCAGATGATAGATGGCCTTGCCTTAGGGGAAACAACTCCCGGCCCGTTAATTATGGTTGTTTCTTTTGTGGGTTTCGTAGGTGGATGGACGAAAGAAATTTTTGGAGCCGACAGTTTGTTATTAGCTGGCGCAGCAGGTGCAAGTATTGCAACGTTGTTTACATTTCTACCTTCATTTCTATTTATTCTATTGGGTGCTCCCCTTGTTGAAGCTACTCGAGATGATATGAAGTTTACCGCGCCATTAACAGGAATTACAGCAGCCGTTGTTGGCGTGATAATAAATCTGGCAGTTTTTTTTGCATATCATGTTTTGTGGCCGCAGGGTTTTGAAGGCCAGTTCGAGTGGTTTTCGGCTTTAATTGGGGCTGTAGCGTTTGTTGCCTTGTTTAGATTTAAGTTGGGAATTGTTACGGTAATAGGTGGCAGTGCAGGGCTTGGATTAGTTTATTCTTTGTTTGTTTAATTTTGTATTACAAACTCTCATAAGTTAAGAGCCTGTAACATAAGATTGAGATAAAAACCTAAATTTATTTATCCCATTTCTTAAATCGTTTAATGCAATAAGATCTTAAAGCGTCATAATCTGGAAAATAAAGCTCAAATCCATCTTCTGAAGGTGCATCATACTCACAATAATCATTTGTATGTTCACGACAAATAGTTGGGCGGTTTTCATAAATACCACAACCACCATCTATTTGAAGATGCAGGCATTTTGTCTCAATTAAAAGCGTCCATCCATCTTCATCTTTATAAATTCGAATATTGGCATGCGAAATTTGCCATAAAAGATGTTCAAAATCAGATTTGGAACGAGGGGTGTCTATATGTTGAGTGATATATGTGCAACATATTGACCCAGTGCAAAAACTACATTTATTTTCACTGGTTATTTCAATAGCAGGTTTTATGGGAATAGAAACAGACATAAAAATTATAACCCTAAGTCGCGTAAATTGCCTTTGCGTTTAACCAGATAACTACCATCAGTTTGGCGTCGTGCAAACATAGCTATGCTCTGTCGAATATTGTCACTAGCACTTTCATCGGGTGTTATACGTAAATTTAAATTGTATGCTTTTTTATCATCAACGCCTGCATTACCATCAATTAGAAGTTGGCCTTTTTTATTTGATATCTTTGCAGACAGTTGATCGTTGTCGCCTGATGTTATGGATAAAGCGACAAAACCCAGATCAACTGATTCAACCATAGTTAATTTAGCATTTTCCCATTTTAAATTTGCTTTAATCATGGGGATACCCTGTTGCTTTAATTCCAGGTGTTCAATATTTATATTAAAAATTCCATCTAATTCACCAAGAGGCATTTGAATTAGTTCTTGCATAACTGGGGCGCTTATTCTTGCACGAATATCTGATGCGCTAATCGTACCCAGTGCAGATACATTAAAATTACCAATTACATTCTGATTTTTAATGCTGCCATTTACTTCGCCATTTAGTTGGGCAAGCAATAACATGGCAGGCTTGATGGACCATTTAAGGTTGTCAATCGGCGGTTGTCCTTGTGCCAATACTTTCTCGGCTCCACCATTCCATAAACTGCCGTGAACACCATACAGCTTTACAGGTGCATTCGTGTTTTTGTCTATTAAGGCAATAACCTTTGCTGCAGGAATATTTCCCAGAGTAAAAAACAAATATGATAAGACAGCAATTAAAATATAATAACGTTTTTTCATGTATATATGCTTGTTACGAAAGAAGGGTCTGTTTAATGACCATTTCTTAAGATGAACGCTCCAGTGTTATTTGTGCATCAACGGCACCTTTTACTTTTGTTTTTTCAACTTTAACTTTTGACGCGATAATGCCATATTTATTTTGTAGATCAGTTAGCCAAATTACGATTCGATCAAAGTCGGCAGCCTTTAGCCTGACTTTTACGCCTTTTTTGCTTTGATCTATTTTTTCAATGAATGGTTTTACACCCGAAGTGATAGCGCTTCGGTCTGCCAGGCTTGAAATTGACTGATTTCGAAAGCGGGAAATATCATTGCCGCCGGCAGCATTAAGGCTGCGAATTTCATTGCCAGCATTCTTCATCCAGCTATAAAGCTGGCGTTGTGAATCGTATTGTAATTGTTGTTGCTCGTGTTTAGAGGTAACAGGTTCCCAGATAATTAAATAAAACAATATTATTAGCAGACTAATTGAACCAGCTATAACAATGTAACGCTCTCTTTGTTCTAATGTGTCTAACCATTGATTGAAAGGGTTAAGTAATTCATTTAGAAGCTTCATCCTTTAACCTCCAGTCTTAAGCGGCCCTTAACGCTATCTTTTTCAACTGTTGTTGAAAGTACTGTTTTAATGCCGGGTATGGAGGCTAGTTTGTTTTTCAGTTTTTCTATGTCTTGTAAAGATTTCGCGGTTAAATCTATGTCAATGTAGTTGTTTCTATAAACGGCAGCTTTTATGTTGGTGCGGTCATTTTTAGATAGCGCAGGTGATACTTTTGATAATATTTGTAAGAAACCACCTGCGCTTGCCCCGGCTCCACCTGACTTTAAGTCTTGTAAACGACGTTCAACACGTTTTTGCATGTTCGTCATTTTTCTTGCGTCGGGTATAGCCTGTTTGAATTCTTTCTCTATCTGTTTTGTTAAAACGAAATTTTTTTCTTCAAGATTTGAGGCAAGCATGCCGTTATAACCCAGATGCAAAACCATCCAGATTGAAGCTGCAATAGTAACCGACTTCCAGGGTTTTAACCAGGTAATACTCTCACGTTTAGGGCTGAACTCTCCCTGTAATAAATTAAATGCCTGTACTTCTTTTAAATGTTGTACAAATATTTCTAAGCCGTGATTTTTATAATGCTGCGCCTTTATTTTAATATCAAAATTTTGCAACAGGCTTTCAGCTTCAGTATCACCTTCTTTATAGTAGTAGGTGATGGTCTCGGGCTCAATTATATTTTTATTAGCGGCGCTATTTTGTGATAGTAATGCCTGTAAAATAACCGTTAAATTTTCACGATCACAACAATGGGCCTGCGATGAATCCGTTTTAATTAATGCGCTGTCTTCATCAAGTAATATACACCAGTGTGACTTACTACCTGGCAGAGCTATACTGTCCGCCGTTAATGCTTCAATATGAATATTTTGTTGATTAAAAAGCTCAATGGTATTTTGTAAAAGTTCACGTTTGATAGCAATAACCGGAACAGTATTATCATCGGCTTTACCCAGTGCAAAATGCGTATCTTCAATATCTTCTGCCAGTTGATCTTCCATGGCGAAGGGTATTGCCTGTAATTGTTTACTTCGATTTTTACTGGGGATTTTGACTGATTCTAGTGTGGTGTAATGTGCGTCTATTAATACACTGACTTTTTTACCACGCGCGATGGTTTTTAGCTCTTCAAGGCTGCCATGGCCCAGAGTAATAGAAGGGTGTTGATCTGCACCCATGGCCCAGTATTGTAAATTAGATTTATGCCCAGGTTTATAATGAATAATTAAAAACTCATTCATTAGAGTGCACCGCCTGTTTGTCGAATAAGTTCTGTTTTTCCACTACTTTGATCTCGATAAATCATACTAAATAACTTCATGTCACCCGCGCCAAGCTGTGTATTAGTCTGTATCAGAAAATACTCAGAGTATGTTTGTAACCCGTTGCTATTAAAATCTTTCACTTTTAGAGTTTCCGTTACATATTTAGTGAAGAGATTCAGCTTTACAAAAGGCTCATCATCTTCAGTGTTTTCAGCACCGGCGTCACGACGTTTAATAATCTGTTCGCTGTGACCTTCTAAATTTGCAATAGATTCTAACATTTTGTTACTGGCTGTGTTGACATTGATAGCAGTTTTAACAGCAGGTAAAACACATACCTCGTTTTTAATGTCATTAATGATATCTTTCGTATAACCCTTAACCAGGCGAAGTTCGCTGGGACTAACTAACAGGTTATTAGCGGTGCGATAGGGCTTTTCAAGGCCAATATAATAATCAAATTCAGCGCCCTGAGGTTCACTAATGTCATCTTTATCGAGCCAGTCTATTAGGCTATCTGTTAATGACGAATGCAAACTGTTATCAATATCCAATGCATCAAGCAGCCTTATATATTGGGCGCGATAGGCTGCCAGTTCGCTATTTGTCTTTGATAGGTTATTCAAATTGAAGCAGCTTTGTAAATCAGAAAGCTTATTGGAAACTGTGCCGCCCTCTACCGGGAATACCGATGCTTGCTCATGAAATAAGGCAATGTCATCAAGGCTGTCGTATTCATTGTTTTTATGATCCAGCCCAATCAGAACCATGCTAAATTCTACCGCATTGGCATTATATAAATGCGCCTGATCAAGACGTAAGATGTTTTCTGTGCGACGTATATCGTAGTTAAGATGCTTGACTAATGATACAGCCAGTACGGTGGCGAGTGATACCACAAGCAAGGCGACTATGATGGCAACACCCCGTTGTTTGTTAATATGATGCATTAGTGGGCGACCCTTAACAGGCGCCGTATTTCGCCCCAGTCATTCATTTTCAAGGTGACTTCAACTGCAATAGGTAGCGCAGTAGAGGGGGTAGCAGATGCAAGATTATTAGCTGTGGGCCAGTTAGTGTGCCACTGGTTTTTATCATCAAGAAAACGTAACTCTAATGATTCAATATTTTCAATTAACATGTGTTCAACAAACTGTTCATCATCGGCTCTATCCACATGCGTCCAGTAAAGCCTGATGAGCTTGTCTTCATCTAGTTTGTAGGCAACGCGTTGTAAGGTGCTACGTGCCAGATTTGCCGGGTTACGCCAGCCACTACGGGTAAAGGTCAGAATATAATTACTGTCTTGTGTAGAAACATTTAATAATGATCCCCCCAGTGCATCATGACCATTTCGATCAATTAGCTGTTGCATGTCACCACTCAGGCTTAACACTGTCATCTGTAACTCACGGAGTCTCTCTAGTGAGCCTTCAGTATGAGATTTTGTAGTGATTACAGAATGCAAACCGGTATATGCCAGTAGTGAGACGATAGCAAAAATGGACATCGCAATAATGACTTCGATAAGGGTGAAACCAGATTGCCTGGATGAAGAATTCAGTTTCATTGTGTGGAGCCACTTGCGCCTGAATTATTTGGTGTGGAGGCTTGTATCAGGTTTTGTGCAGGGTTAGAAATAAATGCCTGAACCTGTGCCAGATTGCGAGTTCTCTCTTCATCCAGGAAAATAGTAAATTTTAAGCCTCGTATATTGCCACTCTCATCGCCTGTTTTTTTTACCTCACGAGTCCAGAACCATTCAACACCGGCCATTTCAGTAGACTTTCGAGTGGTGCCCAGGTCGGGCCATGCATTTTCAATCTGTAACTCGGTAACTTCATTCATGGCGACATAATGGGCCAGAGTTTTGCTCTTAAGATATGCCGCAGAGTTAGTATGCCCGCCAGACGCCTTGATAAGTGAGGCAAGTGCAATCGCTATAATGGTGAGTGCCACCATGACCTCAATCAGAGTAAAACCTCTGGATTTATTCATCGGGTATGATTTGTAGTTAACTTTGTTTAGATATTTCATGGATCTACTTGCACACGTTTGAATTCACCCTGAGGCAGGCCCTCAAGGAGTTCTTCAATGTCACTGCCGGGGATGCGTAACCGCACCTCAAACTGCGGTGTTATTTCTGAGCTGGAAAGTAGAAATATCTGAGGTGTAATCTTTTCAGCCTCAGTTTGTTCAGCTGTAGGCTGATCTTCTAAATTTAGATCAGATGCAGCACTGGCTAATTTGTTCTCTTCTATTTCGGGTTTAGTGACAGGTTCATCTTTACGTGATTCGAGTATTTCTACAGGAATCTGTTCAATGTATAAATCAAGTTCCAGTGGTTCGGGCAGGGTCCTGCTGCGTAATAATTTGTCCTTGTTTATGTCTAACCAGTTATCTGTTTCTTCATCGTAAAGCATAAAACGATAACCAGTTTCATAAAAACGTACACCGTATTCTTCTGCTCGAATGACAGATTGTTCATGGGCAAAGCGTAAAATTTGTTGCAGGCGAACAATTTCTTCTTCAGCAAGTTCGTCATTACCACCAGTTGAGATATTTACTACAACAACCGCTATTGAAAGGCTAATGATTACAATAACCACCAGTAATTCAATCAGGGTAAACCCACTTTTGAGGTTGTGATTACGGTTGCAGAATTGTTTGTGCATCATTTAACAACCGTGTAACTGATTAGTCCCAGCTGCCGATATCCGCATTTGGGCCTTCGCCACCTTCAACGCCATCTGCGCCAAGAGAATAAATATCGACCTCACCATGTTCTCCGGGGCTTAAATATAAGTATTCACGCTGCCATGGATCTTTTTGTAATTTTTTGACGTAACCGCCTTTTTGCCAGTTGGCAGGTGCCGGGTCACCAGAGGGCAGATTGATGAGTGCATCTAGCCCCTGATCCGTTGTTGGATAGGTGTAGTTATCAAGTTTGTATAGATCGAGGGCACTTCCAAGTGCCTGGATATCGTTTTTAGCTTTCACAATGCGTGCATCATCTGTTTTGCCTAAAAATTTAGGCGCAACAAAAGTCGCTAATATGCCGATAATGACAACAACAACTATAATTTCAATTAAGGTAAATCCCTGTTGTTTAATATGAGGTGCTTTCACAGATGGCTCCGTAGTCAATAAATGGTTAAACTTTGTAGCGTTATCATAACAGATGCCGGTATAAGCGCATATGACACAATTATTACGTATGGATATTGTATATAGACTTAGAAGCCAAAAATTATGGCTAGTTCTATTTATTGCATGTTTTTTTATACAGATTTTACATCTGCAGCCAGCGTTTCGCTTTGATCGACAGTTAATCGAGCAGTGGCAGGCCTGGCGTTTAATTAGCGGCCATTTAGCGCACCTTAACTGGAGTCATTTATTACTCAATATGGCGGGTTTATGCATGGTGGTTATCTTTTTTGCGGGATACAGATCAAATCGTTACTGGTTTGAGGCGCTGTTATTTATCTCTTTGCTGTGTAGCGCAGGGTTATTGTTAGATAATCAGTTGGAGCGTTACGTGGGTTTTTCTGGCGTATTACATGGTTTATTCATCATAGGTGCTCGTTGGGAAATGCAGCGTTACAAAATCAGTGGTCTGGTTTTGTTGTTTGTTATTATTGGCAAGCTGTTGTGGGAGCAAATGAATGGAGCATTGCCGGGTTCTGAGTCAATGACAGGTGGGCATGTGGCGGTTAATGCGCATTTATATGGTGCAATAGGCGGCGCTATTTTTCTTTTAAGAGATGTCTTCAAATTAACCGTTAAAAAATAGTCGTCAATTTATTGCATCAAATCATTCATATTAATAATCGGTAATAAAATAGATAGAACGATTATTAAGACAATGCCTCCCATGGCAACAATTAACAGGGGTTCAAATAACCCCATAAACATGGAAATAGATAATTCCAGTTCGCGTTCCTGCTGTTCTGCTGCTTTATCTAACATATCTTCTAAATTGCCAGATCTCTCACCACTAGAAATTAAATGTAATGTCATGGGTGGGAATAGTTTACTGCGTTCAAGTGCAGCATAAATGCTCGAGCCTTCTCTTACTTTCTCTGCTGCATCCATTACCGCATCTTGCATGGGTAAATTTGCAACAACCGGTGCAGCGAGTTGCAATGCATCCAGAACGGGTACTCCACTAGAAGAAAGAATGCTTAAGGTGCGAGAGAAACGTGCCGTGTTTAAACCTCTAACGAGTTTGCCTGCCACTGGTAGTTTTAATAAAAACAAATGAAAACGACGCTTGTTTGCTGGAACAGATAAAAAACGCCTTACGATAAAAAATAAAGCGATAAATAATAAAATTAAAATAAACCACCAGTTTTGTAAAAACTCGCTTATCCATATCATGGCACGGGTGATGCCCGGTAGTTGCTGTCCCGATGTTTCAAAAACTTCTACGATCTGTGGCACAACAAACATTAATAAGCCGGTGACAACTAGAAAAGCCATGACCGTTAAAATGGCAGGATAGATTGTTGCCTGTGCAATTTTAGATGCCATTTTCTGACGACTTTCTGTGTAGTCAGCAAGGCGGTCTAATACTACATCTAAATGACCCGATGATTCACCAGCTGCAACAGTGGCGCGGAATAGTTGTGGAAATATTTTTGGAAAATCAGAGAGTCCGGCAGCAAGTGTATGACCTTCTAAAATTTTTGAACGTAAAGCAAACACCATGCTTTTGATGCGAGGTTTTTCTGTTTGCTGGCCAACGGCTGAAAGCGCTTCATCAAGGGGGATGGCGGCACGTACTAATGTGGCTAACTGGCGGGTAAATAATGCAAGATCAGTCGCACTGATGCTGCGCCGGGAAATTTGTACTGGTTTATCCTGTTGTTTTTTTTCCTGATTGGCAGCAGTATCTATTTGCAGCGGCATCATGTCTTTGTCGCGTAACATTTGCCTTACCTGACGTTGTGTGTCGCCTTCTATAACGCCTTTTTTTTCACGGCCTTTTGAGTCAAGAGCTATGTATTCGAATGCTGCCATAATTATAGTTTTATTTTAGAAATTTGAGTAAACCGATTTCGCGTTAATCTTCACGAGATACTCTTAAAACTTCTTCTAGAGAAGTCACACCTTCCAGTACCAGACGTTTCCCATCCGTGCGTAAACTTGTGGTGAAGCTGCGCGCATATTTTTCCATAGTTTGCTCACCTTCGCCGTCATGAATCATTTGTTGAAGTTTGTCATCAACGGGAATTAATTCATAGACACCAGTACGACCATTAAAACCAAGGTGATTGCATTTATCACAGCCTTTAGGTGTGTGTATTTCAGGAGCCTGTGAAATATCAAGGCCTAACCATTCACACTCACTTTCTGATGCTGTATGTGCTTCTTTGCAATGAGGGCATAACTGTCGCACTAGTCGTTGTGCTAAAACACCAATTAAACTAGACGCTAATAAGAAAGGCTCTACCCCCATATCCCGTAAACGGGTAACTGCGCCAATGGCGGTATTGGTATGTAATGTTGATAACACAAGGTGGCCAGTTAAACTGGCCTGAACGGCTATTGATGCGGTTTCAAGGTCACGTATTTCACCAATCATTACAACATCAGGATCCTGTCGTAAAATTGCCCGTAAACCTTTGGCAAAAGTCATTTCAACTTTATTATTAACCTGAGTCTGGCCAATGCCATCGAGGTAATACTCTATGGGATCTTCTACGGTTAAGATATTTCGGCTTTTGTCATTGAGCTGGGTTAAACCTGCGTATAGCGTTGTTGTTTTACCTGAGCCGGTGGGGCCGGTTACCAGTATAATTCCGTGTGGATGATGTAATAAATCTCTTAAGCGCTCTCTATCATTTTCAGACATCCCCAGGTGTTGCAGGTCTAGTCGCCCGGCCTGTTTGTCTAATAAACGTAATACAATGCGTTCACCATGCCCTGAAGGTAATGTCGATACACGCACATCAACAGATCTACCGGCGACCTTTAAAGAAATACGGCCATCTTGTGGTAAGCGTTTTTCAGCAATGTCGAGTTTCGCCATAACTTTTATACGAGATATAACCAGGGGCGCGATATTTTTTGGTGGTTGTAAAATTTCACGTAAAACACCATCAACACGAAAACGAATCCGCATTCTGTTTTCAAAAGCTTCGATGTGTATATCAGAAGCGCTTATCTTTATAGCTTCTGTTAGTACTGCATTAATTAATTTAATTATTGGAGCATCATCTTCTGCTTCCAGTAAATCTTCTGGTTCAATTGTTTCAGCGAGCTGGTCGAGGTCAAGCTCATCACCTACGCCTTCCATCATGGCCATAGCCTGATCAGAATCCTGTTCATAAGTTTGTGCAATCAGTGCATCAAACTGTTCATCAGTGATGGTGGAAAGTTCAACGCGACGCCCAATAATTCGTCTTACTTCAGAGATAGCCTGAGGGTTTAAGGTGCCCCGATATAAAACCTGAGCTTTGTCATCATCAACCTGCCCGAGCATAACGCCGTGACGTTTTGCGAAAGCATAAGAAATACTTTGTGCATTCAACTCAGCAACCTGAGTAGCATCATCATTTATTTCATTGATGGAAATATTACTCAAAGTCTTCGCCGTCAAGGTCAGCAGTATCTTCGAATATTTTCTTTTGGCTTTTATTTAGAGGTGATTGCAGTTTGTCATCAGATGCATCAGGTGGTGCAACTAAATTTTGTAATGGTGGTAATAAAGGGCTGCTTTCTTCTTTTAGTAAACCAAAGCCATTAACGCCAGCATCGATTTGTTGGGCGCGTAAATAATTATATTTCTGATTGGTGTGGTATGCAGCTGTGCTTGCATCACGCATGATACTGGGGCGCATAAATACCATTAAGTTCTGTTTCTCTTTAGATGTGCTGTGCGAACGGAAAAGCCAGCCTAAAAGTGGAATATCACCTAGAATGGGAACTTTGGAAACCGTGTCACGTAATTGATCATCTATTAAACCGCCGAGCACTAAAATCTCCCCATCTTCAACTAATACAGATGTGGCTATCTGGCGTTTGTTTGTGATGATGCCGCCGTTTGATGCTGCTGAAGAGGATACGTTTGAAACTTCCTGATCTATTTCAAGTTTAATAGTATTGCCATCATTAATTTGTGGTGTAACTTTAAGTGTAATACCCACATCCTGACGTTCTACAGTTTGAAATGGGTTGGAAGCGCCGTCTGCTGCTGTTGTAAACGAGCCGGTAAGAAAAGGTACATTTTGTGCAATTACAATGCTTGCTTCCTGATTGTCTAATGTAACAACACTCGGTGTAGATAAAATATTGGTCGCTGCATCAGCGGAAAGAGCCTTTAACAAAAATGCAAAACGAGTTCCGTCATTACTGCCGAAACCAAAAGTAATACCATCACCAATTGAGCTGCCAACAGTTGCCTGATCGCCACTGAACAAACCGATAATACCGCCAGCACCTCCGAAGTTACCTACACCAATTGGAACGGTGCTGCTATCGCTATCTTCAGGTGGGCCTATAACAAATTGTGATGAGAATTCCTTGCCTACATTATTAGATATTTCAGCAATAATAGATTCAACCAGAACCTGTGCACGACGAATATCCAGTTGGCGAATAATTGATTTCATTCGACGAACCACATCTGGGCCAGCCGTAATGATTAACGAATTGGTTGCTTCATCTGCCTGTATATCAACATCGGTTTTCTTAGTAGAAGTTACCGCTTTATTTATTTTCTTATTTGTTTTTTCCTGATTTTTTTGTACACCGCTGAGTATCGTAACGATGTCTTCTGCTTTGGCGTACTTTAAATAAATGACATGAGTGTTTCCCGCTTCATTCTCTAGTGGTGTATCAAGATGAGCAATGGTTGCACGAATTTTTAATCGGCTAGAGCGTTCACCGCTCATCAGTATGCTATTAGTACGGTCATCTGCTGCCAGTGTTATTTTTTTGCTTGAAGCGGCTTTAGATCCACCACTACTAGATTGAAGTGAATTCAAAATGCGCACAAGTTCAGAAGCTGAGGCGTGCTTTAAAGGAATAATTTCCAGTTCGTCACTTTCAGGGCGGTCAATGTGTCTAATAATTTGTACCAGACGTTTTATATTTGCAGCATGATCTGTAACGATAAGTGTATTGGTGGGGTTATAAGCAGCAAGGTGTCCCTGTTGTGGAACCAGAGGACGAAGTATGGGAACTAGCTGCGCTGCCGGTACGTGATCAAGTGTAATAACTTTAGTAATAAGTTCATCACCATGGTTATTCGATCCACGAACAACGGGTAAAGGCCCCTGTTTTGCGTTTACTTCAGGAACAATTTTTATCACACTGCCAACAGGCACAGCGGCATAACCATGCACCTGTAAAACAGATAGAAAAACTTCATAAACTTCAGTTTCGGACATCGTGTTTGATGACACTACGGTTACTTTTGCTTTAACCCTGGGGTCAATAACAAAGTTTTTACCAGTAAACTTTGAAACAGTACTAATTAATGCACGTATGTCAGCCTGTTTTAAGTTTAGTGTAATCTGGTTTTCTGCGGCGATCAGGTTTTGAGTAGGTAAAAAACCTGATGCTAGCAGACAACAGATTAAAAATAATCGTTTAAGACCGGATGGAATGGTCAGTAAGTGTATGTAATTGGAGCCCAAAAAATTCAAAATAGTTGTCTCTGTTTAAGGTACATCAAAATGCAGTGGTAATTCAGCACCATTGCGTAAAATGGTCAGGTCTATAGATTTAGCGCGTTGTAATGAACGCAATGCCTTTAGGCCTTTGGTGGGGTTATTTAGTTCAACTCCATTTACCGCAACAATAACATCATTCGGGTCCAGACCTACTTTATCAAATAGTGAACGGTCGCCCTGGGGTTGTAAGCGATAACCGCGTAAACGTCCGTTTTCATTATAAGGGATAGGTATTGCATATTTTCCGAAAGAAGTTGGGTTTTTAAGTATTTGAGAGCGAATATCAGATAATACAGCGCCAGGGCTCGAGTCTTTGCTTGAAGGTGACGTTGTGGCTGCAGATGTAATAAGGCTCGAGCTATTATCTTTAGGCATGCGTAGTGTTTCAAGTTTACCGGCACGTTCTAAAATGACTCTATCGGCATATATCTCTTTTACTGTGGCACTGGAAACTTTATCACCCAGAGCGTAGGTATCTTCCTTTCCGTTTTTTCCTTTAGAAATAATAGCGCTGCCATATTCCATAGGGGTAGTAGCAAGTACACCTTTAAGCAGCAGATTTAAGCGTGTTTCAGGGGCGACGGTTTGTTTAGCATTACTTGTGCTTTGTTGGAAGATACCGAATAAATGAGCATCTGTAATTTCATTATAATTTTTAGAGGTCTGTCTGATTCCTGTTTTTGGCTGAAAACTGCCAGGTGCAGACGATTCATCTTCGGGTATTAAAGACCAGGTTATTTTAGAAAGGGTATAACTGCAGGCAATAATTAATAACACCGTAAATAAAGGAGGGAATACTCGATTTAACTTGGCTATATTAGCTTCGTTAAGATAAAGAGATTTAGGTAGTTTGTCTGCCAGTGTATTCATATTTAATGCATTATAGAGAATAGCGTCAGCAGTTCCAATTAGCTTAGTGGGATTATGCCCATTATGTCCTGAAATGATGTTTCAATAGTGTAACAAATGGTGGATTTTTGGTCATTTTCTGTCACAAAAGCAAAAACGGGGTTATATGGCAGGTATTAAATGCCATATAACCCCGTTTAATAAAGCCGGAAATGGCTGTTAAACCATGTCTTTTAAACCTTTTAGCGGTAGTACTTTAACTACTTTGCGTGCTGGTTTAGCTTTAAACATCATTTCTTCGCCAGTGAAAGGGTTAGTTCCCTTACGAGCTTTAGTAGCAGGCTTTTTAATTACTTTGATCTTTAGTAGACCAGGTAAGTTAAAGAAGCCAGGACCTCTAGGTTTGATGTTTTTCTCAATCAGTCCAGAAAGACTATCTAGTACCGCAGTTACCTCTTTACGGCTTAATTCTGTTTCAGCAGAAATATGATTCAGAATTTCACTTTTGGTTGGTGGCTTTTTAACAGCAGATGCCGCAACCTTTTTCTTGGCTACTTTTTTCTTTGCAGCTTTCTTTTTAACCGCCATACTAGGATGCTCCTATGGTTATTTGTTTAATCAGTTGGATGAATAAATAAAAATTATTCAATGAATGGATTGTTAGTGCTTTTGCGCTGTAATACAAGGGTTTTATTAAAAAAGTTAAGAAAATATGCAAGAATTTACTTATATAACAGCATTTACTGTCGGATTAATGGGTGGTGTTCATTGTGTTGGCATGTGTGGTGGAATTGTTGGGGCTTTAAGTTTCGCCAGTAAGCAGGATACAAATTCACGATTTTCAGCATTATTAAGTTTGTTGTTAGCCTACAATGTTGGCCGCCTGTTAAGTTATACAATCGCTGGTGGATTGATGGGGGCGCTTGGATGGATGGTAAGCATCTGGACAGATATTCAGTTTATTCAGGTTTTATTACAACTAATTGCAGCCATTTTTATGTTAATGATGGGCTTGTATATTTCAGGTTGGTGGCTGGGGTTGGCCAGATTAGAAAAAGCCGGTTCAGTTGTATGGCTAAAAATACAACCTCTGGCACAAAAAATGTTGCCGGTTAAAACACCAGTTCAGGCAATATCACTTGGTTTGTTATGGGGCTGGCTGCCCTGTGGTTTAGTTTATAGTGTATTAGTGTGGTCTGTTTCTGTGGCGAGTTTTCATCAGGGTGCATTATTAATGCTGAGTTTTGGACTGGGAACACTGCCTAATTTACTGGCTATGGGCTTTTTTGCAAATCAGTTAAAGCAGTTTGTACAAAAACAGGCCGTCAGAAATTTAGCCGGCGGTCTGGTGATTATATTTGCGGCCTGGAATTTCTATCTGTCACTTAATTTATTGATGAAATGATGAAGCCAACTAGTTATATATCGAACTTTCTTTCAATAAAGTCGATGAATCAGGCTTTGTAGAGCATGATTGTATTAATGAAATTATGCCAATAAGTTAACACTTAGTGGCTTCGGTTATTTCTATATTGAAAGTTTCCGGAGCCTGTCCCTGTTCCTGCAGGTGATCCGGGTCTCGATCCAGATCCAGGGCCATACTTTTGCCACTGCTTTGGGTTGGCCCAGGGTTGTTGATTATATGTTCTATTTTGGTTGTTCCAGTTTACAGGTTCAACTGTAGGTCTTCCTGCAGGCATGTCGATGGGGTTAATTAACTCTTTTAACTTAAGCCCCTTAGAAGCAGAGTGCTTTAACTTAAGAATCTTAATATTATAAGGTTTAGCTATTGCTTTATCTACAGTAATGGCATGAGCCGTTCCGTTTAACGTAAAGCTCGTTTTCTCCTGAACATGCAACTGTACAAGCCACTGGCTGCTTTTATCCTTAAATGGTAAATCCATATGAGTACGTAATAGATTTGATTTAGTCGTTGTTGTAACACGACTAGACACTACGGTTTGTTTGTTAATTCGAAAGCCCGCAACTGCAACACGTTCACCAACTTTTGGAAAGCTCAATGTGTTTAAGGGCTGTATGATTTTTTGATTATTAATCATAAAGCTATAAGTTGCAGGATTAATAGATGTAACTTTACCGATAACTTCATGGCGTAAATTAATAGCAACCGCCTGTGTATGTTTTTTGGTATCTTCAGTCAGTATCTCAACAATATCGCCAATGTGTAACTGTTGATGTTTTGCTTTTTCTCCGTTTATGCGGAACGGTGTTTTATCGTTATATTCAACTTCAACTCCGTTAACAAAAATACTGCCAAAGCCGGTAATCTTTCCTAAAATACCAGTTCCACCCATACCTGTATCATCAATTAAATTATTGGCAAGTAAGCCTGTGCCACCCAAACCAATATCACCGTCTTCATCACCTGTGTTTGTTAAGCTCGTAGGTGTTGAAGTGCATGCGCTTAAACTAAAGATGACTAACAGTGATATAAAAATTTTATGGAGTGTTTTCATTGTTCAGGCCCCTTGTTTTTTTCAAGCTGTGCCTGGTACCAGTAAACACCGAGACGCATACGATGAGTCGCATCTTCTTTGTGTTTGTCAGCATCATAAAACTTGATTGCCTGTTTATTTAAAAGTTGCAGTAATTCATTGCCTTTTTTATCGGCAATATTGCGTAATTTATTTATCGAGGTTTCACTAAGAGAGGCATAATAAACACTGCGTTCAAGCATAGGCTGTTCTTCGGCAAGAATGTTATTTACACAGCTTGCCATATGATCATGGATGTTATGGCCAAGGTAATAAGCCATTTCTTTAAATTCTTTATTGGTAACAAATGCAGATTTATTAAGAATTATATAGTCATCTTTCAAACGTACAATGCTTAGACGTAGCCATTCTTCAAGAATTACTTTTGGTCTAACGTCTTTACTTACACTTGATACAAGTTGCTCAAAACCAGCATGTTCAGAATCTGTGTTTTTCATTAATTTTCGGGGTTTGCCTTTTTCATCCAGGTACTCGGGCATGCTGCTCCATCTAGCGATAATCTCCCCACTTAAAGAGGCGCTGCTGCTGATGTTCTGTGTGTGTAAATCGGGATTTTCACGAATCCGTTTGATATCTTTCCTGTGAATACCAGTAAGTACAAAAACTCGACTATCACTGGTTTTTTTGTCATCTAGAGAAAATTCACTGCTTGCTACATCAATATAAAGCTCTTTCATCAAATCCCGAAACTGGGGAAAGGTCATGCCTTTTTCGATTAACAGGCGAACTAGTGGTCTACAGAGCATTGCGACGGCTTTGATAAGTGCGGCCTGAGTTTTTGTGTATCCATTTTGGCTCATAACGGCTGAGTTCTCTATTTTTTCCAGGGGGGTGGAGGTTTGCAAACCAGCTCACAGTTTGTTGATCTGGGTCATCGGTATGTTGAGTATAGCTTGACGTGGGAATTATTACCACATAAAGTTAACTTGACGTGGGAATATATCCCACATTGATGCTTGAAATTATTTAATAGTAAGTAACAGGATACGATATGAAAACGATCACATTGAAAAATAAAATCAAAAGCGCGTTAAATGAGAATCAACGGCGAATTATGGTTGTCTGTTTGAGTGGTACGATGGCATTGGGTATGAGTGCATGTAATGAAGAAACAGTCAGTGAAGTTAATGATGTTATTGAAGATGCAGAGGTTTTAGCAAAGACAAATTCAGCTGATTTGAGTCAGTTTCAAACAATAGAGAAAAACCATGGCCCATTTGGTTTCAGGCAGCCTGGTTATGTTAATCAGGATACATATATAACAGAAAATATATATGGAGTTGATAACCTGGCCTATTACGGCGACTGGGATTCAAACAGGGTTTATATTATAGATGTTGATAATATGGTTCTATTAAAAACGGTGGAAAATACAGGTGATGGTCCATACGGTATTGATCAGCAAGGGCCGAATAAAGCCTATGCGCTTACACGCAAAACGGAATCACTTACCGCTGTTGATAATTATACGATTGAAAATGATGGTGTAATTGAATTACAGCATAAACCACGATCAACTAATTTTAATGCCAACACATTATTGTCTCTGGTTTCTGGTGGTGATAAAGCCATGACCAGTATTATTCGTACAGATATGGACAAAGTGACTAAAGTTATGGGTGAAAATGTATTAACAACACCTCACGATTTTGGTGGTTCCTTATCTACCGGTCATCCACTTTGGGTGAGTGATCATCACTTCTTTATGCTTGATCGGGCTGCACGTGAAGTTCAGTTGTGGAATCGTGCCGGAGATAAGTTGTCGGTATTAAATACGCCAACATCTGTTCATCATATTTTTCAGCCAGCGGTTTCAACAATGGCTTTAGAAGACAAAAATGTATTTTATGCTGTAGTCGAAGGCAATCAGTCTGAAAATATCTCTCCTGGTGTAATCCGTTTTGAAATTAGAAAAAATTCATTACATCAAACTGCGCAGGTAAATTTACATGATTATGATCCATTAAATCTTGATGTGACAAAGATGGGTTCACATCACGCAGATTTTGATCCGGATGGTTTGAATATATATATTGGTTCGGCAGAAGGGCATGTGTTTGTTATTGATAAAAACACAATGCAGATAAAGGCAATGGTTGATGCCGGTGCCGGCGCAGGGCATACCACATTCTTGCCTATGCGAAATCAGGCAGTTATTACAAATCATAATGCTAGATATATGAGTGTAATAGATACACAGACTCATGAACTGCTTAGAACAGTGGAAGTGGCAAGCTCTGCTTCGCCTGATTATAAATCGCAGGCGCATACATCAGGCGTGAGTCTCGATATGAAGTATTTTTATAGTGCAGCCAGTCATGACGGTATGTTTTTTAGAATAGACCTGGATACATGGGAAGTTAGTAAAACGTATATAGGAGGCAATATTCTAATGGGAAGCTTCATCTGGAATGGTGAAGGCGTAAATATGTAATTGGTATTCATTTAAACAAATAAACAGTAGAGTAAAATATTATGAAAAAATTTAAGAAACTATCAACTTATGGTGCAGCATTTTTAATGTTTGTATCGATGGGAGCTGTTGTTGCTGAAGAAGGTGATATGACCCGTACTCGTACACAGGCTCAAACTCAAACACAAGTTCATGAGTACGCTGGTGATTCATCACAGTCGCAGAAGCTTGAACAAAGCCAGAACAGATATAATTATCGAAATAATTATAAGACACAAACGCCTTCAATGAGTAAAGATTCGATGGGTAAGCAAATGAATGGTAGTCGCTCAATGGGAGGTGGACGTAGGTAGTTACTGTTAAGGAACATATCCATCGGGGAAAGGTCTCGTTTTTTGAGCCCTGTCCCCTTAACCCATACCACCAAGAGCCGGCAGTGTCGTGAACCGACTCCGTAAAATTCTTGATGGCATCACAAAAGGGGACAGGGCACCAAAAAGCGGTGACCTTTCCCCGATGGAGATGAGCTAAAACAGTGTGGTTATATATTTAATTAAAATAAAACGAGTTCAAAATTCATCTTTACTCGCTTTAGGCTGTGCTTTTAAATGCAGCAGAAGGACATGATTAATCCATTCATAAAACATCGATGTTAGTTAGATACTAACGCCGAATACCGAAGCAAAAATATAACGTACAGAATACTGCACGAAAAGAAGTGCAATAATAGCAAAAAAAGATGAAATATCGATGCCGCTCATGGGAGGTATAAGCTTTCTAAAGTGTTTCAGTATTGGGTATGTCAGGCTATTCAACAGGCTGACAGCGGGATTATATGGGTCGGGGTTTACCCAGCTCAAAATAGCCTGAATAATTATCGAGTATAAAAAAATACTTATAATGAGAACAAGCGTTTCACCGATAGCGATTATGCCAATAGCTAGCGGATCAATAGTTTGATAAATGATCATTGCCTTAATCGCAAGAACTAAAAATGCAAGTAGCAATGTGGCCATGTCAATGCCAGCGAACCCTGGTATTATTTTACGTAAAGGCAATACAGGAGGGTTGGTTATTTTTACAATAAACTGTGAAACCGGGTTATAAAAATCAGCACGCACCAGTTGTAATAAGACGCGTATCAAAAGAGCGGTTGCGTATAACTGAAAAAGAATATCAATTAAAAAAACAAATGGATTCATGGTTAATTTTTTCCTAATTCGTCAGCTAGTTCAATTGCACGATCATGGGCAGCTGTTAATGCCTGGCTAATAATGTCACTAAAATGGTTGTTTTCAAATGATGCAATTGCAGCAGCTGTCGTACCTCCTTTGGAGGTTACTTTTGAGCGCAATGTGGCAGCATCATCATCCCCTTCAAGTGCCATGCGAGCGGCCCCTAAGGCAGTTTGTCTGGCAAGTAACCCGGCAGCTTTTTCGTCGAGTCCAAGTTCTATGCCTGCCTTTTGCATGGCTTCCAGAAATAAAAAGAAATATGCGGGTCCGGATCCAGAAACCGCGGTGACGGCATCAAGTTGAGCTTCATTTTCTACCCAGAGTGTAATACCAGCCGAGCTTAAAATAGTATCAGCCGTTGTTTTTTGCTCAGCAAGCGTATTATTGTTTGCGTATAAACCGGTAGCACCGGCTTGAATCAGTGCAGGTGTATTAGGCATGCAACGAACAATGGCGTTATTGCCGCCTAACCATCGGTCGATATCAGTGGAGCGGATTCCTGCGGCTATTGATATTATTAAGGGTCGATTTTTACAGATGCTGTCTTTTAACGAGTTACAAACTTCTTTAAGTATCTGTGGTTTAACGGCAAGAACAATGACGTTGGCATTTTCGATTGCTTTTAGATTGTTGATTTCAGTATTCACAGAGAATTGCTGGTTTAACTGATCCAGTTTATTTTGATCTGGGTCGGTTACGGTGATGTCACTGGCATTATGCTGGTTGTTGATGAGGCCGCTGATTAAGCTACTGGCCATGTTGCCGCCACCGATAAAGCAAATATGATTTGTCATGGTTTATTCTATTTTATTTGTTGAGGTTTTATTAGCTAAATAGTTTATTTGCTTTCTTTGCACTTCAAGGAGTTTAGCATTGAGTAGCGTAAGTTTGTGCTAATTCAACCTGACGAATTATAACCCACTAATGTTTCGTTCACCAAAAATCGCTGTGCCGAT
>Ga0316206_1001284_pt1 | contig 23604 bp, 20 predicted proteins | sample 6monthpyrite_MG_FD_204942 | JGI IMG/M metagenome (GOLD analysis project Ga0316206, IMG submission 204942) | Microbial mat bacterial communities from mineral coupon in-situ incubated in ocean water Damariscotta River, Maine, United States -... | ecosystem: Environmental > Aquatic > Marine >... | reverse complement strand
TCAAGGCGAGCTCTCGGTGCTGGGCAAGAAGTCGGCGGTTGAATCCAAGGATCGCATCGGGTACCTCCCCGAAGAGCGAGGCATATATAAAAAGATGAAGGTCGGCGCGTTCCTCAAGCACATCGGTCGGCTCAAAGGGCTCGATTCACGCGGCTTGGGCAGTATCGTCATGGAATGGCTCGATCGCGTCGAGCTCGCGGATGTCAATAAAAAGAAATGCGAAGAGCTCTCCAAAGGCATGCAGCAAAAGGTGCAGTTTATCGCCTCGGTCTTGCACGATCCAGACCTGATTATCCTCGACGAGCCGTTCTCAGGGCTTGATCCCGTCAACATGCGATTGCTCCGCAGCCTGATCGACGAACAGCACACCAACGGCAAGACCGTCATCTTCTCGACCCATGTGATGTATCAGGCCGAGCAGCTCTGCGACCATATCGTGATGATCCACGAGGGCAGGAAAGTCCTCGACGACACGCTCGACGATATCCGCACCCGATTCGACCCGCGCGCAATCCATGTCGATCCGATCGGCGGCTTGGGCATGTCCAATGAGATCGCAAAGATCGCGGGTGTAGCCCATGTCACTCCGGTTGAAGGTGCGCTCGAGGTGATTCTCAGCGAGGGGATTGACCCACAAGATGCGATGAAGATGTTGCTCAATGCTTATCCCATGAACCGGGTGGAGATCAAGAAACCGACGCTTGAGGATGTGTTCATCGAGATCGTCACCGACGGCGTGCGAGGCAAGGACGCCGAGCAACTCAGAGCGGACCTGCTCGCGGGCTCGAAACTCGAAGAGGAGGACGCATCATGAATATGTCCAAAGTGATGCGGGTCGCCGCCCGAGAGTTTGCATCGACTGCGATGACCAAGGGATTCATCATCGGGGCGTTGGTTGTCCCCGCGGTGATGGCGATGGTGATCCCCGTCGTGATGGTGCTGGCGATGAGGGCCCAACCGCCTGCGGATACGGGCACGGTCTATATCCTCGATCACTCCAAAGAAGTGACCCCCATCATTCAAGATCGGCTCGCGCCCGAATCAGTCAAAGAACGATGGATTGAAAGATTCGAATCTGCGTCTGACAAAATGCAGAGCATGATTCCTCAAGCAGGCTCGGCTGCTGCCAAAAACTCGATGGAGCAGGCGGCATCAAATATTAAATCACCCATCTTCCGGATCGTCCCGGCTGGCGACGACACAGACCTCGATGAACTCAAAGAAGAACTCCGCAAGCAGGTCTCTTCGGATACTGAGTTGACGGACGAGCAACGCACTGTCCTTGCGATCATCGAGATCGACGCCGACGCAACGAAGAAGATTAACCAGGATGAAGGCTACGGCTCATACCAAGCCTTCTTCCGCCCCAAACTCAACGAAGAAACCGTCGGCGAGATCAAAGGCGGCGTCCGTTGGTCCATCCGTCAGAAACGATACGACAACGCCGATCTTGATCGAACCATGATCGCTGAGATCGATTCCATCAACGCCCGAGAGAGCAAAGAAATCACCGAAGAAGGCGAACGCAAGGCGGCCAATGGCATCGCGACCTTCGCGATCCCGTTCGTGGCGATGATCCTACTCCTCATGGCCTCGATGACCGGCGGGCAGTACCTGCTCACCACAACGGTCGAAGAAAAATCTAACCGGGTCGTCGAGGTCCTGCTCTCGGCGGTATCGCCGCTCGAACTGATGACCGGCAAGATCATCGGGCAGATGGGCGTGGGGCTTTCGCTGCTCACCGTCTATAACGCCGTTGGGATCATCGCCCTGATCGCCTTTAGCCTCGGCGATCTTATTGACCCGCAGATGATCCTGCTGATCTTCGTGTTCTTCCTGTTGGCCTACTTCATGTTCGCCTCGCTGATGGCGGCCATCGGCGCTGCGGTCAATGATCTCCGCGAAGCTCAATCACTGATGACCCCGGTCATGATCCTGATGATTATGCCCTATATCTTCTTTATGCCCGTGATCCGTGCACCCAACTCACTGTTCTCGACGGTCCTGAGTTTCATCCCGCCCGTCTCGCCGTTCATCATGATTATGCGTGTATCCTCGACAGACGCCCCGCCGACCTGGCAGGTGCTCTTGGCGATCTTGGTCAATATGATCGCCGTCGTCCTCTTTCTCTGGTTCGCAGCCAAGGTCTTCCGGGTCGGGCTCTTGATGTTCGGCAAGCCGCCGAATCTGCGGACGCTCATCAAGTGGGTTCGGATGGCGTAGAGTTGACGATGCTCGAATCTTCAACCTACGACAAGCATGACCTCTACGAGCTCTGTGTGCAATCGCCCAAGGACTTGGTGCCGCTCCTTCGTGCGGTGCATGGCTCCGAGCCCGTCACGCTCGGCGAGGATTTCTCAGGCACCGCGGCCCTCTCACATCTCTGGATCGAACGCGACGGGACCAAGGCGATCGCGGTGGACTTCGATGGCGAGGCGTTGAACAAACGAGGCGAACATGAGCGCATCACCAAGCATCAGTGCGATGTGCATAAAGTCACCGCCCCGTGCGATGTGCTGTTCGTGGGGAACTTTTCGATCGGGTATCTGCACACACGGGCTGAACTCGTCGAATACCTCCGCCATGTAAAATCTCGGCTCAACACCGGCGGCATCTTCATCTGCGACACCTACGGCGGCGAGAGTGCCTACACCCTCGGGGGTGTCCACCGCGCCCATCCGATGCCCGGGGGCAAGCTCTGCCGATACACCTGGGAACAACACGAAGCCGACCCGACCACAGGCATGGTGACGAACCTGATCCATTTCCGCGTCGAACGGGCCGGGGTGATCGAGTATGAGCTTGAGGACGCGTTCGTGTATCAGTGGCGGCTGTGGTCGATCCCCGAACTCCGCGACGCAATGAGCGACGCCGGGTTCAGCCAGGCGCTCGTCTACACCAAACTAGCCGATGCGATTGATGCGGATGGAAATGCGTATGTGCTGCCAGTGGAAGATGGGCAGGAGGAGCTTGAGGGGAGCTTTATTGTGCTGGTAGCCGCAAGGGTGTGAGTTAAAAAACACGATGATGCAGACGAATTGGCTACCTATAATCCCCCATGACCACCCTAAACACCCCCACCGCAACGGATACCCTCAACTCCTACAACCCCTCCACCGGCGAACTCGTCGGCTCTGTCCCCGTCACCCCCGCCGATCAGGTCGATGGCGTGATCACCAAGGCACGGGCCGCACTCTCGGCATGGCAGGCGCTGAGCGCCCAAGAACGAGCGGACATGCTCAAGCCCGCTGGCGAAAAACTCATCGAGCGGGCCGAGGAACTCGGGCGGATTCTTTCGCTTGAACAGGGCAAGCCATTGGCCGAGGGTATCGGTGAAGTCACCGGATGCGGCGACCGAATGAACGACGAGGTCGACGAAGTCGCCAAAGCCGTCCAACCTGATATCCTCGAAGACGAGGGCGTCAAATCCACACTCTACTACGATGGCTACGGCGTCTGCGCCGCGATCACGCCCTGGAACTTCCCCGCATTGATGCCGCACTGGACGATCGTCCCCGCATTGGTCGCGGGCAACACGGTCATCCTCAAGCCATCCGAGCTAACGCCACTGATCGCCGACGAGTATGTCAAGATCCTCAACGAGTTCCTCCCAGAAGGCGTCCTCCAGATCATCCACGGCGAGGACGAGCCGGGCAAAGCACTCGTCGCTGGCGATGTCGACATGATTGCATTCACCGGGTCCAAGACAGCTGGGCAGCACATCATGGCCGCCGCGGCTCCGGGGCTCAAAAGATTGATCCTCGAACTTGGGTCCAAGGACCCGTGCATCGTCCTCGAAGGGGCGGATCTCGAAAAGGCCGCCCAGTTCGCCGCACGCAACTCGTTCCGCAACTGCGGGCAGGTCTGTGTATCGACCGAACGGATCTATGTCCAAGAGTCGATTAAGGACGCGTTCGTGAACAAACTCATCGAAGAGACCAAGCAGTTCAAGATCGGCGATTGCCTCGATGAAGAAGCCAGCATCGGCCCGATGGTCATGAGCGAGCAGAAAGCCCATGTGCTCGCTCAGGTGGAAGACGCCAAAGCCAAGGGTGCCACGGTTGTCCTCGGCGGCAACGCTCACGACGGCAACTTCGTCGAACCCACCATCCTCGACGGACTCACTCATGACATGGACATCATGACCATCGAAACCTTCGGCCCCATCGCCTGCATCGCGAGCGTCAAGGACGCCGACGAAGCGGTGGAACTGGCCAACGATACCGAATATGGGCTCGGCGCCGTGGTCTTTGGCGAGGACACCCTCGCCCGCAAGATTGGACGGAAACTCACCGCCGGGATGGTCGGGGTCAACCGCTCGCTCGGCGGCGCCAGCGGCTCGCCCTGGGTCGGCGCTCGCCATTCAGGGATCGGTTATCATTCGGGCCCGCTCGGACACCGCCAGTTCTGTCAGCTGCGGGTCGTGAGCACGAACGAAGGGTAAGTATGCCACACAACGGCCCGATCGATGACCAGATCCATCGCGATCCGCACGAGAATGCACAGGGCGTTGAGGAGAAAAATCTCCAATCGCCGACAATGGTGCGTGAGTCGAGCGATTCATCGGGTTCTATCCGTCGTTGTGGGTCGTGCGGGTGTGATCTCACTGGTGCACCCGCTGATTCGTACTGCCACCAATGTGGCAAATATCAAGGTGCGCCGCGATGCACCTTCTGTGGGTACGAACTCACCGGGTTGCAAGTGACACAGAGCTGCCCGGAATGCGGAAAACCGATCTGGGACTCGAATATCCAACCACCAACCTCGGGGCTTGCGATCGCCTCGATGGTCATCGGGATTGTGAGCATCCCCAGCTGCATGTTCTATGGGTTGCCGACACTCATCCTCGGCCCGCTCGCAATCATCTTTGGGGAAATCGCCAACCGCCAGTTCAAGCGGGGCTATCGAGCCGGCAACACAAAGGGGTTTGCCCTCACTGGTCGGATCTGTGGATGGGCAAGCTTCACAATCGGATTCGTTGGGCTCATTATCTTGATCGTCGCGCTTCTCAGTACCTAACCAATCAATCGGACGAAATTGCCTCTGGTACCTTGTACCCGATGAGGTACTGGAACCCGTAGACCGGGTACTGAACTTGAAGCCGATGCACACGGAACGCCTCGGGTGCATACCCGTTCTGCTGGCAGAGGTAGTTGACCATCTCTTTGTACTTGGGGATGCCCGAGATCTCAATATTTGAGATCCCTACGCCAAGATCCATGATCTGCTCATTGGTTTCAACCCGATCGGTATCGCGGGTAGGTTCATCAATCCGGGCTTCGCCCTTGCCCATCGTTTTGTAGACGAAGAGTTCCGGCTCGATCCCCGAAAAGATATCGCCGTGAAGGATGACATCGCTCACGAGCGTCACCACCGGCACATCGGGGAACACCGAGGTGCCGCGCCGGGTCCGCCCCGGGGCGGCGAAGCGATCCGAGCCCCCCGGGATATGCACCGCCGCGAGCATGTCGTAGAGCGCGTCCTTGCCCCCGAGCTTGGGCGCAAAGGTGTTGATGATCTGCCCGTTCTCCTCGCGGACACTCAGCGGCGCGGGCGTGTGGGTCAGAAACGGGCCCAAGTCCATCTTCATCCGCTCGGGCGTCTGTCCAGACTCAAACTTGGGCGGCATCCCATAGATAAAATGAACCGGGGTATCAGGGCGAAGGCGACGCAACCCTGAGGTTCCGTGGATCACCGTGATGTCGATCGAGTGATCATTCGCATCGCTTGGGGTCAGCATCATGCAGGTGAGCCATGTCTGGCTCTGGACGCCGAGCACCTGGCTCATGCCCTTGAAGATCTGATATCGGCTTGATTGCTCGAAGCGATCGCGGGTCTCGGCGTGATCGACACTCAACGCCGCATTGAGCGCCGCCCGCGTCCCAAACTGGTTCCTGATGAGATCATCAAAGTCGTCGATGGAGTCGAACGCCGCCTGCACAAGAGGACCATCGACGCCGGATTCGTTCGCTGCCCTGATAAAGGACCTCAGCGTCTCTGGACCGGGGATGCTCGTCAGAATCTCTTTCGGGTTCTCTTTCCCGACCGCGTTGAGCATCCTCGACACCATCACACGAGAGATATCCAGACGCCGAGCGAGGCTGGTCGGGCTTGCTGTGCTCCCTGCGATTCCCTCTAAAACACCATTGATCGATCGCTTGAGCGTTCGACCGACCTGGTCAGGAGTTCGGGAATTGTCGTTCATATCACCTTCACACTCTGCGGACGCCTTTTCATCATATCGGACCCTCGATGATCTCACGAGATACCTCATATTCGTCTAGATACCGCAGAAATACAGAAAAAATGCCCGAGAACAACTGTTATTTATTACACATGGTGCAAATTCATGCTATTCTTCATACTGATGGATGGGCACTATGCGCTACCCCCACGATATCCCTGTCCCCACGCCTGATGAACAGCACCCACGAAACTCAGTTGAGGTATACAAATGAAAACGACCCCCAAACTTCTGATGAGTGTAGGCATGCTCACGATGCTCACGCCGTATGCACTCGGCCAATGGTCCGCAGACCCCTCCGTACACCTCGTCGTCGCAGATGGCCCGGGCGAGCAGGTCCAGCCCAAGATCGTCGCAACCCCCGACGGCGGATGCTATATCAGCTGGTACACGAGCCAGTTCGGCTACGATGTTCGGCTCCAGCGCCTCGATGCAGCGGGCAATGAGATGTGGGCGCACAACGGCATCCTCATCGCCGATCGCGGGTTCTCGTCCACCCAGGACTACGGCCTCGATGTGGACACATCCGGTAACGCGGTGATCGCCTTTCGTGATGATCGGTTCGGTGGTGTCAAGGTCACCGCACAGAGCATCGCCCCGGACGGATCCGCCCTGTGGGGAGCCAACGGCATCCAGTTCACCAACGGCACCGACTTTGTTGCCTCACCCGATGTCGCAGCGACCACCGACGGTTCGACCGTCGTCGCATGGATCAACAACAGCGATACCGATCTCGCCAAAATCGACACCAATGGGTCGGTTGTATGGACAAGCGAACTTACCGATCCCGGTGGTTCGGGAATAAACCTTGCCTCGATGAATGGCTCGGGTAGTGGCTCGGTCATTGTGTCATGGGTTCAGTTCGCCGCATTCTTTGATCCAAAGCATCTCTACGCCCAGAAGATCAACCCCGACGGAACCGAGGCGTGGGCATCACGCGTCGCGGTCTTTGATGGTGGCTCGCTCCAGTTCGGCAACTTCCCCGAGTTTGTTGCCGACGATTCCGGTGGAGCCGTATTTTCATGGTATGACACGGCCAATGGCCTCAATGTCTTCGCTCAGCACCTCGCCAGCGATGGCAGAGAAAGCTTCCCCCACAACGGAGCAATGGTTTCGACCGCTCCCCGTGAGCGCGTCGCACCGACCGCGGGCTATGACCCGGCGACATCTTCGGTGATCGTGTCATGGGTTGAACTGGCCAACAATCAGGGCAGCCAGGGTATATATACCCAGCGACTCGACCCAACTGGCGCACGCATGTGGACCGATTCTGGCATTGAGCTTTCACCAGTCGATGGAACCCCATCTGGCACCGTCAATGTGCAGGTCATGGACAAGGCGATCACCACAATCTGGATCCAGGGCGATGGACAAAACAACCATGACCAGATCCATGCACACGCACTTGATACCTCTGGGGCAGATTCATGGGGCGATGGCACGGTGGTGATTGCATCTGATTTCGCCCAACGCTCACGCCTGAAAACCGCACTGAGCAGCGATGGATTCGTCATTGCTGGCTGGCAAGTTGGAGACTTTGGCGTTGCTGATCTTGAATCCCACAATCTCAATCCTGATGGGACCCTCGGCACCGCGAGCTGCCCGGCGGATCTCACCGGCGATGGGGTGCTCAACTTCTTCGATGTTTCAGCTTTCCTCGCGGCATTTACCGCTCAAGATCCTGCCGCCGATTTCACAAACGACGGCGTCTATAATTTCTTCGATGTTTCGGCGTTTCTCGCTGCTTTTTCGCAAGGATGCCCCTAAAATAGGGCTCCACAAACCACCCTCATTGGTCTCACTTCGGTGAGATCATTATGCACCCGGTATACCCTCTATGCCGGGTGCTTCTTTGTCTACCCATCACTTCGAGAGCACACAAAAATGGACACGCCCCACTGGTTTCCCAGCGGGGCGTGTTCGCAGCTTGATGCAGCTACTAAGCCGAGTTCTGTCCCGCGATTGGTTTCTGATCCACTCCTTTTGACGGGGGCTCTGGACCAGACCTTGTCGCGTGGGCGACCATTTCTCTGCCCGTGCTGTTGCCAACACGATGAGGAGCATAATGCTCCCAGCACCCTACCCGAGCCGATTGTGCGGATCACACATGACTCTGCTTGGGCTTGCACGCGGTGGGGTTTACCGTGCCCCGATTGTCACCAATCGAGCGGTGCGCTCTTACCGCACCTTTTCACCCTTACCTGTTCCGGTAAAACCCAAAGGTTCATCCGGCCATCGGCGGTTCATTCTCTGTGGCACTTTCCCTCGACCCAAGCTGCACCCGTGCGGGTTTGTTGGGCCGGGTGGGCGTTACCCACCACCGTATCCTACCGTGCTCGGACTTTCCTCCCGGAGCCGAACCAATCTGAAAATCAGTCCGCCCCCGAGCAGTCGCCTTGCTGTATCAAACAACTATACGCCGAGGAACTCGGTGTGTTCGCGTGCAGAAACCCGCATTTTCGCGTACAATCTGGGCATGTCCAAAGCCCGGGCCATGATGTGGGTCGATCCAGAGCAGGCACCCGTCCTCAAGCGGGTGCTCGATCGCGCTGAAATCGAGTGCATCGGTGCGGGATCACCCGATGCCGCACGCACGGGGCAGGTCGCCTCGGATCTCGGGTGCGCCCCCATCGATGATCTCCGCCACGCATTAAGCACCCTCAACGGGGACCTGATGATCCTCGCCAACCCCGGCTCCTTCGCCCACCAGTCACACGATGCGGATCTCGACGCGCTCAAGGCCGCCCATGCACGCAACCTCTGCATCGCGACGCTCGAAGCGATCCCCTCAGCGGCCCACGAAATCGCCGGGACCGCGTTCGCCGAATCGCTCCACACGGGAGCCCTCAACGAACTCGTCCGGTTCATGCCGCTCACCCGCCACGCGCCGATGATCGTCGAGCTCTACTCCGTCCTCGAGACCTTCGCCCCGATCCGATCCTGCGCCATCACCCTCGGTGTGCCCAAAGCATTCGGCTCGCTCGGGGCCCGCCTCTTCGACGCGATGGATCTCGTCCGCTCGCTCATTGGCGTGCCCAACATCATCGATGCCGCTTATATCTCGCCAGCCGCCGGGCGCGGGCTCCACCCGCTCCCCGGCCAATCGCTGAGCAACCTCTCGGGCGAGTTCACCCTCAACCTCCGCTTTTCAGACGGACGATGCGCCGCGATGTTCCTTTCGGATCAGGTCGGCTCATCAACCATCACCATGTCGTTGCTCTCGAACGAAGGACTTATCACCCTTGATGCCGACGGGTTCGAGTGGCGCAATCGCAACGGCGAGGTGATCGATTCATACACCACCCCCGATACCAGCGGCGTCGATCTAATCGAGATCGCGCTCGGCGAACAACTCATCGAACTCTGCTCAGGGGTTGGTCCAAAGCGAGCCCCGATCGACTATCCCGGCGTGCTCTCGATGACTCACTCGACCCTGCTGAGCACCCGCACCGGCCAGGGCGAATCGCCCCGGGCCGTCGAGCATTTGTTGTTGTCGATGTGAATCGCTCACGCCCACTTGGTGAGGTGCCACTTCTTCTTGCCACGCCGAATGGCGATGTACGCATCGTGGAGCAAATGGTTCGGTGTGAGTTTCGTGTCAAGGGCGATCTTCTCGCCGTTGATCGAGACGGACCCGTTGGTGAGGAACTCGCGGGCCTCGCGGTTCGATGAAGCGAGGTTGACCGACTTGAGCAGTTCGACCATGTCCACCCCCGCCGCCAGATCCGCCTTGGCGTGCTCGGTGGTTGGGACACTGGCGAAGACCTCGAGCATGGTGTCGCTGTCGAGCGATGCGATGTCGCCGCTGAAGAGGGCCTTGCCCGCGTTTTCGGCGTTGAGCATGGCTGCTTCGCCGTGGAGGATTTTGGTGGCTTCTTGGGCGAGCGTCCGCTGGAGTTCACGCATCCCCGGGTTCTCGTTGTGGCGAGCGATCAGCTCCTCGACGGCTGCCTGATCGAGGAAGGTAAAGACCTTGATCCAGTTCGCGGCATCGTCGTCGGAGCTGTTGAGCCAAAACTGGTAGTAGGCGTAGGGGCTTGTACGGTTGGCGGTGAGCCAGATCGCCCCGGTCTCGGTCTTGCCGAACTTCCCGCCGTCGGCTTTGGAGACGAGGGGGGCGGTGAGGCCAAAAGAACTCTTGTCGCGAAATTGCAACTCAAAATCCAATCGCTTCTCTTCTCCAGCCGAAAAAGGTATCTCCAAAAATCGTTTCCTATTCACAATCAGATTCGGGACGAGTGCTTCTCCGAACTCCGAAATTTTCTCGTCAAATTTTTTCGATGCTGCATCCGTGATTATCTTCCTCGTGATATCTGCGCCAGCCTTATCTGCGATTCGCAGAAATCGCTGATTCATGGAAGTCAAGAACTCATGCCGGTTTCGTCGGATGAGATCACTCCCCGCCACGATATTCCCGTACTGATCGCTCCCGCCAAGTTGTACGGTGACCCCTTCGTGCTCATAGAGGTGGGCGAAGTCATACGCCTGCAGGATCATGTACGAGAACTCGGTATAACTGATCCCCTGCTCGCGGTTGTTGAGCCGATCCTTGACGGATTCCTTCTGCATCATCATGTTGACGGAGAAGTGCTTGCCGATGTCGCGGAGGGCTTCGATGTAGGTGATCTTGCTGAGCCAGTCGTTGTTGTTGAGTAGGACATGGTCCGGACCAGCGAAACTGCCGAGCACGGCGTCGTAGATCGGGCGTTGGGCATCGACATTGTGCTGGACCATCTCTTCAGTCATCATCTGCCGCTCGGCGGATTTGCCCGAGGGGTCGCCGATCAAACCCGTCCCGCCGCCCATGACGACGACGGGGGTGTGCCCGGCGCGTTTGACATGGGCGAGGAGCATGATCGGGACAAGGTTGCCGATGGTCAGCGAGTCGGCGGTGGGATCGAACCCGGCGTAGATCTTGCGTGGGGATTGAGCGGGATCACTCAGATGCGCACGCAGCCCGTCCTTGTCGGTGCAATCCTTGAGGAGCCCGCGCCACTCGAGTTCGTTGATGAGATCTATTGTGCCAACCTTGGTATCGCTCATGGTGAGAGAGGATAGGACGATGACCCACCGGTAGCACAGGCGTCCCGCCTGTGTCTTTTTCATCACCTCAACTCAGCAAGAGAAGACACAGGCGGGACGCCTGTGCTACCGGTCTGGTACAAGCTACGGCAGGTGGGGTTCGAGCATCCAGTCCTCGCTCGTTGCTCGATCGGACCACCGGCGCATGTCGTTGAACTCTTCCCACCCCCACTGCTCGGCGTGCCCGTCGAGCATCCCGGCGATGCCCTTGCCGTTGTAGCGGAGCGAGACCCGCCCGGAGTTGCGCTCCGGGGTCTCGGAGTGCGGGTCATAGTTGAGATCCCACTGGCGTCCGCTTGTCGAGTAGAGATAGGGCGGTTTAACGATAAACGAACCCTCGACCACCCCATATCCGGGCAAGAAGGTCGGACTGGCAAGATCGCGGGCCGAGGCGAAAACCATCTGATTGCTCGGGCGGCGTACGCCGTACATTTTGGTCGCGTAGAAGTTGCCGAAGAGTTGACGCCCAGTTGCCGAGAACGGGATCGGATCGCCCGGTGCCCCGCCCCCAACAAAGTAGGAGTTGAGCCCAAACGAGGGATACAGGCTGATTACATAGCGGAGCGCATAATCGGCGGCCGAGTTGGTGTTGGAACCCATCGCCTCGCTGAGCATATCGACCACGCGTGAGTCTTGGTAGAGCCCCTCGAAGTTGCCATCGAAGTAGGAGATCAGACGCCACGGATAGCGCGAGCCGATGATCTGACCGAGCGGCTGGTCATTGAAATCGCGTGGATCCTCGTGTCGCTGGACCATGCGGTTCCAGATCGCATTGTCCGGAAACCCAACCAGCAGTTTGTCGCGGTTGTCGTCGCTGTACATCTGATAAGCAAGCATGGTCTGGCGCATCCCGGACTGCTCGCGCACTGCGCGGGCGGTGATCCGAGCGTGCCCCAAGGCCGGGAGCAATATTCCAGTCAGCACCCCGATAATGGCAATCACCACAAGTAACTCAATGAGCGTGAATGCTCGGGTGTGAAGAGGATTGTGATTCGTTTGGTGATGACCGTGCATTGCTCACCTGCTTTCTCGCGTCGTGTCCATTTTCTGTGTATCGGCCAGAGCGGGACTACGATTTTCCAAAATCCATTTTCTTTGCGAATGAGACTCGTTCTCATTCAGTTTACCCCTATACTTTTGTCAGATGCGATTGACTCTCAACAATATTGCTCATTGTACCCCGGAAGCGTACATTTCTCAAGCATTTTGGATCATTTTGTCCTATTATACAATAAGGAGCTTTGCCATGAAAAACACTGCTGCACTCGCTCTTTTCGTCGGATCTATCCTTGGTTCTTACCATGCACATGGACAAGTAATCGAGGTGCAGTACACCACATCAACGATGGACCGGTGGAACTATCCATTCAACGGCTCGCCGGGATTCAGGCTCTCTGCATCGACCTTCGGGGCCCCCACGCTCGAAGGATTTGACGATCACGATGCCCAACTGGTCATTGGGTTCGACACCACCGCCGAGTTCAGTGCCGGTCTTGATCCCACTGAGTATCGCGTGCTCTCGGCGACGGTCACCATCACCAATACCAACGGCGACATCTTCCGATACGACCCGAACTACGATCCGTTTGATACCTACCAATACCTCGACGAATCGCTCGACACCGATCCCGGACGCCCGATCCATCTCTGGGCGATGGGGTATCGCAACGGATTCGATCAGAGCACTTGGGGCGAGTTCACCGCCTTTGGCGGACCCGCGGATGTTGATCCGGTCCAGGGTTCTCGCCACGCCTTCGCGGCTTACTTCCCGATCGATCAGACGCCGGTCGATATCTCAAACCATGTCAAGGACGGGTTCAACCCGACGCCTCTGGCGATCGCCCAGACCGACGCGGTCGCACCGGGAGAGATTGTCCCCGCGGATACCACATTCACCTTCGATGTCGATCTCTGTGATCCATCCGTTGTGGCGTATCTTGCCGATGGGCTCGCCCTCGGCGAGGTCCGTTTTACTGTCTCGTCGATGCACGCCGCCGACGGCGGCCCCGACGGCGGGCAGGGCGAGGTCGCCTACCCGTTTTGGTACACCCGCGAGAACCCGGTCGCCCAGATCTTCGTGTACACACCAACGCTGAATCTCCGTGTCCGGATCGGTTCGCCCGGGGACTACAACGGCGATTCGCTGTTCAACTTCTTCGATGTATCCGGGTTCCTGACCGATTTTACCGCCGGGAATCTTGACGCTGATCTCAACGGTGATTGCGCCCTTGATTTCTTTGATGTTTCCTCGTTCCTGACCGCATTCGCTGCGGGATAAGCCCGCAGGCGCACAACAACCAACTCATCGTCGTTCGTATCGGCGATCAAACAACTTGGAGAGTAGAACTATGAAAACGATCATCATCACCACGCTGGCCCTCTCGGCATCAGCATCACTGGCGGGCGTGAGCTCGTTCACAGAGACCTTCGAATCCGGCGCCAATAGCTGGATCCAGGGATCGTTTATCGACCCGATCTTCAATGCAGCAGGCGCCCTCGACGGGAGCGCCTACATCTCATCGACCGCCGATCTCAACAGCGCCGGCCCATTCGGGCTCAGCGTCTTCCGCGGCGAGGACGGGTTCGATGCATCAGGCGATGCATTCGTCGGCAACTACCTCGCCAGCGGGATCAACCAACTCAGCTTCGACTTCCGCCACAACGCTGGCGAGGATCTCAATGTCGCCCTGCGGGTCGCGGGATCGAGCAACTTCCCCGGCTTTGGCGTCGAGCTTCCCAGCTTTATTGCCTCGGGCGAGTGGGTCACACTTTCGTACAATCTTGACTTCTCGAACCCGCTGCTGACCCTCGAAGGACCACCGACCGAGGATTTCTATAACTCGGTCATGACCGCGGTGGGCAACATCCAAGTCTCGATCGCCCGCCCGGATGGGCTCGTAACGCCTCTGGTCGTGGACTTCGATCTTGATAATGTCTCGATCACCCCGACCCCATCATCGCTGGCGCTGCTGACAATCGGCGGATTGATCTCGACAAGACGCAGACGCTAATCCGAGCTCTTTCTGAGCAAGGCCCAATGATCTGATCATTGGGCCTTGTTTTTTATCTCCATCCGGAGCCGGCTCGTCGCGATTTCGATCGCATCTGGGTTCAGATCACACCCACAGAATGAACGCCCGAGTTGCTGGGCGGCCACGAGCGTCGTCCCCGAGCCACAGCAGGGATCGAAGACCATCCCCCCTTTCGGCGAGCACGCGCTGATGAGCAGCGTGAGCAGGGCGATCGGCTTCTGCGTCGGATAGCCCACCCGCTCGTCGGCCATGTTGTTGATGCTCGGGATATCGAGCACATCTGTGGCTTTTTTGAGTTGCCCCTTCATCCGGTTGCTCGTCGCGGGCACCATCGGAGGCTCAAAGTAATACCGCTCCGGGTCGATGCAGTAGAACAGAATATCATCATGTTTGCGCGCGAATCTGCGAGGCGATGAGCCTCCGAGTCCATATCGCCAGATGAGATGGTTCACGAATCGCTCCTCGCCGAGGAGTTCGTCGAGGAGCACACGGACGCGGTGCGAAGTCCGCCAATCGACATGGATCAGGATCGAGCCCGTCTCTTTGATCTTCGGGAGCGTCACAGCTATCCGCTCATGGAACCACTCGACCCACGCATCGGTGGTGGTCCATGCGTCCTGATACGACCCGGCATCGCCCGATTGGGTCTTGCCGGTGTTAAAGGGCGGATCGACATACAGCAGGTCAACCGATCGGTCATCGAGCATCTTGGCGTACGCCAACCAATCCTCTCGACAGATTCGATTCGCCTGTATCTCCATAGGGCGAGTATAACCGCGAGATAATCCGCTTAACTTTCTTCAGCCGTATCTTTCGTGGATATTCGCCCATGCTGCCACGCCGCGTTGCACTCCGGGCACACAACGCATCCGTCCGGCTCGATATCGAGCCCATCGAGCTTGTACCCACATGAGGCGCAATGTCCCTGTGATAGATAGATCTCGGCGATCTTCACAAAGCGTCCCCGCCTGATCCAACCGAGAAATACATACCAGAACACCATCGCCACGACGATCGAGAAGATCATAATAAAAAGAAGATCGAGCAGATCGCCGACGAGGGGCTTGGTGATCGGGCTGATGAGCATCTGCCAGAAGACCCACCCGACAACCCCACCACCGAGTGCGATCACGGTTTCTCGTACCGCCGTCTCGCCCTGCTCTCGTTTGATGATCGGATCGGGGGTGACAGACTTGAGCCCGAGGGCCCGCCACCCGATCTGTCGGCCTGAAAGCTGCGCGATGCCGCAGGGTTGTTCGCGATCATCACGGGGTTGTTTCATCGGTCTACTTTACCATCAAACCATTGCCGATGTGCGGCTTGGCATGACGGGCTGGCGTCCGACAGAGTAATAATGGAATCCCATCTCACCGAGATGCTGGCGGCGATAGAGGTTTCGGCCATCGAATATGACCTTCCCCTTCATGACCGAGGCCAGTTTTTCGAAGTCTGGGCTCTTGAACTCGGCCCAGTCGGTCGAGATCACCAACGCATCGGCGTCTCGGCAGCACTCGTACATATCGTCGCAGAGAGTGATGGTATCGCCCATCTCTTTGCCCACATTCTCGGCGGCCACCGGGTCGAATCCGGTGCAGCTCGCCCCGTATCCCAGCGCCTTGCGGACGAGGGTGAGGGCGGGAGCCTTGCGGATATCGTCGGTGCGAGGCTTGAAGGCCAGACCCCAGAACGCGATCTTCTTGCCCTGGAGCCCGGATTCGCCGCCAAAGTGGGCGAGGATCTTGTTGAAGAACAGGTTGCGCTGGCGTTCGTTGGTGCCGTGAACGGCATTGGAAAGTTGGGTGTTGATCCCGGCCTTGTCGCCCATCATAATGCAGGCGAGGGTGTCTTTGGGGAAGCACGAGCCGCCATACCCAAGTCCGGGGTGGAGGAAGGCGTGGCCGATGCGTGAGTCCGAGCACATGCCCTCGCGAACACGGTTGATGTTGGCACCGTAGGCCTCGCAGAGATTGGCCATCTCGTTGATGAATGAGATCTTGGTCGCGAGGAAGTTGTTCGAGGCGTACTTGACCATCTCGGCGCTGAGCACATCCATCACGAAGATCGGGTGCCCATTGCGGACGAACGGATCGTAGAGATCGCGGAAGGTCTCGCCGACCTCGTCGGACTCAACGCCCACGACGACCCGGTCGGGCTTGTTGAAATCGGTCACCGCGTCGCCTTCTTTGAGGAACTCGGGGTTGTCGGCGACATGAAACTCGAGATCGCCAACGATCTCGGCGATGCGTTCTTTCACCCTGAAGGTCGTGCCGACGGGGACGGTGGACTTGACGACGATGACCTTGGGCTTGGCGTCCGGACCGAGATCCAGAATCGCGTGACCGATATCGTCGGCTGCACCGTCGATGAAGGTCATGTCGGTGTGCCCCTTGTCGTCCGATGGGGTGCCGACGCAGATAAAGATCATCTCGGCGGATTGATAGGCGTGATTTTTGTCGAGGGTGTAGGTCAAGCGGCCCGACTGACGGTTCTTGACCATCAGATCCGTGAGCCCGGGCTCATAGATCGGGCAGATGTCCGATTCGAGCTTCTTGATCTTCTCGGGGTCCACATCAAGACAGACGACATCATTGCCCGAGTTGGCGAAACAGACTCCTGTTACGAGCCCGACATATCCAGTTCCTACCATCGTGAGACGCATGTGATTCATCCTCCAAAGGGGTCAACGAGTGTAGCCCAGAGAGATCCGACCGGCACACCATAGAACGAGATGGTTTCGGTCTGATAACGAGACCCACGGGCGTGGACCCACTATGATTCCCTCAATCCGATCTCGACCGAATTGAACGGGCGGATTCTCAGGTTTTCTCAGTTTTGGAGATATACATCGATGAGTGTGAGCACCATGACCAATAAGCCATCGAGACAACGAAAACTCGAAGAAAAAGCCGCCAAGAACGCCCAGCGGACAGGGGCCTGGTCGGCCTCGAACACCAATATCCACGAGCTCTATCAGCTCTCCGTCCAGAATGTCGAAGCCGAGATCGACTTCATCGACGAGACCTTCGAGCAGATCCGGGGGCGAAAAGCCGTCACCCTCCGCGAAGATTTCTGCGGCACAGGCAACACCTCGGCCGAATGGGTCCGCCGACGCCCCACCAACACCGCCGTCGGGCTCGATCTCGATCAACCCACCCTCGACTACGGCATCGAGGCCCATGTCCTCAAGCTCGATATGGATGCCCAGAAGCGGATCTCGCTGCTCAACCGCAATGTCCTCACCCCGGGTGACGCGGCCGGCGCGGACGGCGTGCTGGCGATGAACTTCAGCTATTGGCTCTTCAAGACCCGCGATGAGCTGCGCAACTATTTTAAGACAGTCCGTGAGAGCCTCGGCCCGGACGGGGTCTTCTTCCTTGACCACTATGGCGGTTCCGAGGCGATGCTCGAAGCGAAAGAAAAGAAAAAGATAGACGACGGACCGGGGCGGGTGTTCACCTACACCTGGGAACAAAAACGATTCAACCCGATCACCGGCGAGATGGAGTGCCGGATCCACTTCAAATTCCCAGATAAGACGAAGATCAAGAACGCGTTCGTCTATCACTGGCGGCTCTGGTCGTTGCCCGAGATCCGCGAGTTGCTCAGCGAGGCGGGGTTCGCCAATGTCGTCGTCTATTGGGAGGGCGATGACGAGGACGATGAGGGCGAGGGCAATGGCGAGTATGAACCAACGCTCGAAGGCACCGCCGACCCCGCGTTCATCTCGTACATCGTGGCGTATGACTGATCCGATCAATCCAAATCCGGAATCCATCTATGCAAGGTGTACTCGATATCCCACAAGAACTCGCCGGCATCGAAGAGCTGCTCTTCGAATCGCTCCCGCGGGTTGAGTCGGTCTTCGCCGATCAGCTCATCTCTGAGTTGCCGCCCGTCGATCAGATGTGCCAATACATCGAGCGATATCGCGGCAAGATGCTCCGCCCGTCGCTGGTGCTCCTCTGCGGCATCGCGGCCAACCCTGATGCGGATGCCCTGCTGGGGCGTGGCGAAGCAACAAAGCTCGTCACCAATGCCCACATCGTCTGCGGCGCGGTCTGCGAGATGGTCCATATGGCGACGCTCGTCCATGACGATGTGCTCGACGAAGCCGAGATCAGAAGACGCGGCCAGACCCTCAATATGCTCAAGGGCAACGAGACCTCTGTCATCTTGGGCGACTACCTCATCGCCTCGGCCTACGAGCTCTGCTCGTCGCTCGACTCGCCCGTCCCATCACGGATCGTCGGCAACGCCTCGGCGGTCATGTGCACAGGCGAACTCCTCCAACTCCACCACCGCAACAACCTCTCGCTCGATAAAGCGACCTACATCGAGATTCTCGAACGCAAGACCGCCGCCCTCATCGGTGCATCGTGCGAACTCGGCGCACGCTCGACTCTTGGATTCGACCAGACCGACCACCCAATAACCGAAGCGCTCAAGGACTTTGGGCGTCGGCTCGGTGTCGCTTTCCAGATCCAGGACGATGTGCTCGATCTGATGGGCACTACCGAGACCGTGGGCAAATCCGTCGGCAAAGACCTCGAAAAGGGCAAGCTCACTTTCCCGCTCATCCACCACCTCGCAGGGGCAAGCGTCGAGCAGGGCGCTAGATCGTTGATGCTCATCAAGAAAGCATCGGGCGGCGATTCGTCTGTGCTCCCCGAGATGATCACAGCACTCAAGGATTCCGACTCGATCAGCGTGACCCAAGAACTCGCCGCGTCGTATGTGCTCGATGCCAAGAACGCACTCTCGGCTTTGCCAGATTCTGCGGGCAAGTCGATGCTCGAACTCCTCGCCGACGCGGTCATCAAGCGTTCATTCTAACCAAGGACCACCATGCCCCGACGCGCCTTCCAGTTCTATCAGCGAAAGCGTGTGGTCAACATCAACCTCAATATCTTCGTCGCCGGGCTCATCTCGATCGCGATCGCCAAATACCCGGTCATGCTCATCTCGGGGTGGGTCGGGCACGAGCACAAACTCATCATCTCGATCCTCGCCTACATTATCGATACCACGATCGACATCTTCGTCTACTTCGGACTCCACTGGATCGCCAATCAATGGCGCCCGCAAAGACCTACCATCTTCGCTGAGCCATCGGAATCCCCCACGGACTCAAAGGCCAAGAAGTTCCTCATTGACGCCGGGCGGGTACAGGCCGAGCGCTTCGCGCTTGTCCCGATCTTTGCGCTCATCGCCACTGGCGGCATGTGGTCGATGCAGCACTTCCTCGATATCGAGCCCGACTGGGCCTTCGTCTTTGCCTTCATCGTGGCGATGCTCTTCACCCGTGTCGTCCATACCATCTGGGGGCTCCGCTCGGGCACCTTCCGAGACAACATCCCCGACGAGCCCGCCTATATCGTCCCCCACGACGCGCAGGGCACATCCAGGGACACCAACTAACCATGTGCGGCATTGCGGGCATCATCAAGATCCATGACCCCAAGGCCGGCCCACCCCCGGGGCCACTCGAAGCAATCCCCGAAGCATGGCTCGACATCCTCGACGAATCCATCAAACACCGCGGCCCCGACGGGCAAGGACGATTCCGCGACCGCGCCACCTGCGACGACGGCACCATCGTCGACATCGCCCTCGTCCACCGAAGACTCAGCATCATTGACCACACCGGCGGGCACCAACCCATGGTCCACGACGGCGATCGCCTCCGCCCAGACCTCACCTACCAACCGGGCGAGCCGCCAATCATTGCCAGCGAAGTTGAGCCGAACAAGCCGGTGGTGGCGGTGGTGTTCAATGGGTGTATTTACAATCACCGGGAGCTGCGGAAAGAGCTTGAAGCGGCTGGGCATGTGTTCGAGACGGATCATTCGGATACGGAGGTGCTGGTGCATGGGTGGCGGGAGTGGGGCAATGATGTACATCGCCGGCTATCGAGCATGCACGGCATCGCATATTGGGATCAGCGGATCAGCGAAGTCGTGATCTCCCGTGACCGATTCGGAGAAAAGCCGCTCTATTTCACGGACACAGGAGTGCGTCACGCGATATGCAGCTCGCCAAATGGGCTGGCGCACCTCCTTGCATCAACACACCACTCGCCAAAACTCGCAGCCAAAGACCTGATCGAATGGATCGCGTTCGGACAACACACTGTTTCAACCCCGTGTATGGAAATTACTCAATGCCCGCATGGCTCATGGCGTGCGATGACATCATCTCGCGAAGACAGACTGGAATCACTGGAACTAAATCAAATACATAAATCGTTCCGACTCTCCAGCGAGCAACTCATATCACGCACCAAGACAACAGAACTTATCGACCGAACCATTGAGCAAGCAGTCGCAAGGCGGCTCGATGCGGATGTGCCGATTGCGTGCTTCCTCTCAGGCGGGCTCGATTCTTCTCTGGTCGCCCGCGCAGCACAAGGAGTGCTCGCAGATCGCGGGGAAACACTCCAAACAATCTGCGTTCGAATGCCTGATCCCCGATTTGATGAATCGAGCATTGCTCAAAAAATTGCGGACATCATCGGCAGCAACCATCTCGAGATCGATATCTCACCTACCCCAGCAGTTGATCTCATCCATTTAATCGAATCATTCGGGTTGCCATTCGGAGACTCGTCGCTGCTCCCAACACATTGGGTTAGCCAGGCTGCAAGCAAGATCGGGCGGGTAGCAATCGGCGGAGACGGCGGAGACGAGCTCTTTCTCGGGTATGAACGCCAGAATGCTGCTGGCGATCTCGTCCCGCTTGCAGCTCTATCAAAAATCTCGATGGGACTTGCGCCGAATATGATGCCAAGACACAACGCTCGTGGCTCGTGGGATAAAGCGGCACGCATGCTGACCGCATCCTCAATGCAATCGTATCGCTCGCTCCTTGCGATCTACCAGCATCCTGAGCTTCAAAAACTCACCGGCTCAGCATCGCGACACTGCAAATGGAACGACAGGATTAATGATGCGATCTCGGCGATGCGATATGACCTCGACCACTACCTCCCTGGCGATCTTCTCCGTAAAGTTGACACCGCGAGTATGGCATGCCCAGTTGAAATCAGGAACCCACTGCTTGATGAAGACCTCTGCAAGCTCAGCCTCTCGCTTCCATTGAGGTTCTTGCGAAACCAAAGAGCGGGCGTGCTATCAGTCCGTTCGCACTCAGACCGAAAAGGACTGCTAAAAAAAGTCGCACGCAAATACTTCCCCGATCACATCGTCAATCGCCCCAAGCAGGGCTTCGCGATCCCCATCGGCGAGTGGTTCCGCTCCGACTATGGTGATATGCGGCAGCTCCTCTACGATCACCTCGAATCGAGCGACCCGTTCCCCGGCTTAGCCGATGCAGGGGTAGAGATCAATATGAAGTTTGTCCACCAGATGCTCCACGAGCATGATGCCGCCGGGAAAAAATCCATCAACCCCTGGCACGGGCGCGACCACTCGCAACGGCTCTATATGCTGCTGGTGCTGAGTATCTGGTCTAAGTGGCTCGATCAAATCCGATCCAGTCAGGACTGAGCGACTTTGCCATCGAGATGGACATCCATCTGCGGATACGGGATTCCGATTTTGGCGTTATCGAGGGCGTATTTCACATCGCGGGTGAGTTGATCCATCACCGCCCAATAATCCTCTGCGTTGACCCACACCCGCACCGCCCAGTCGATTGATGAGCCGCCGAGCCCGGTGAGGGCAACGCCTGGTTGGGGATCGTTGAGCACGCCGGTGCACGCCTTGGCGGTTGCAAGCAGCACCCCGCGGGCTTTGTCAATGTCAGCGCCGTAATCCGTCCCGACCTCTACCGAGACCCTGCGGGTCTTGTGGTGCGAGACATTCTCGATGGTGCCGTCGAAGATCGAGGAGTTGGGCGCGATGATCCTGCGGTTGTCGGGGGTGTCGAAGGTGGTTGTGAAGAGCCCGATCTCGAAGACCTTGCCGGTCACACCCCCGGCGCTGACGACATCGCCGACCTTGAATGGGCGGAAGAACAACAGCATCACCCCAGCAGCCACATTCCCGAGCATCCCGGAGAGCGCCATGCCCACCGCGAAGCCGGCGGCGGCAAGCACGGCCGCGAAGCTGGTGGTCTCGACCCCCAGCGTGCCCAAAATCGTAATCCCACCGGCCAAGAGGATGATGTAGCGGACCATATTGCCGAGGAAACGGGCGAGGGTCTCTTCGACTTTGGTCCTTCGGCATGCCTTAGAGGTCAACCGACGAGCCCACCCGGCAACGAGTAGAACCGCGATGATGAGCACCAGTGCGAGCGCCACGGGCTTGCCGACCGAATCCCAGAGCAGAATCCAGGTATCGGCGCTCATGTCGCCTTGTGAGATGCGAGATACGAACTCGCTGAACCCAGAGGACACCGGATTGACGACGGATTCGACTTGATCTGCTGCGTTGGCGACCTCTTCTGCTTGAAACATGGATTTCCTCTTGATTTATCTGTGGTTTCTATTCACAATTGATTCGGCGTTCGGTTTGTTGAGCCGGAAATACGCCCTCGGAGTCAAGTTTACCCATTTGAGATGGATCTGAGTGGAAACTTACTGGTAGGATTATACGAGCGGGCGGAGAATTGCCGAAGATATGGATGTGCAACACAAAATTATCCCGAATCCAGACGAGCGGAACGGACTTTCCCGGCGTGATGCGCTGTGTATCACGGCCAAGGCCGGTTCGGCGGCAGTGGCGCTCAGCGCCCTTTCAACCCTCGGCGGATGCAACTCCGCTGCCCAAAGCCGAAACAAGAGCAAGGGCGGCATGATCGGTGAGCCGATCCCGTCCGATCCCATCGCCCATTCAACGACACCTACGGCCCGCACGCCACCTCCAAATCAGCCCGCGATCTCATCGAATCTCTCGCTCTCTGCGATCCCATCGTTCGTGATACCGCGAACCAAGTGGACCAGCGCCAAGCCTAAGCGATATCTGGCAGATCCGATGAAGACGGTCTATCGCATCACGGTCCACCACGACGCGATTATGCCCGTGCCCTCGGGCTCATACACCGATTCGCTCCGGCGGATGCAGCTCATCCGCACGGGGCACCTCAACCGGGGGTGGGCCGACATCGGGTATCACTTTGCGATCGATCCCAATGGACGCATCTGGCAGGCCCGCCCACTCGAACTCCAGGGCGCCCATGTCAAGAATAACAATCCGGGCAATCTCGGGATTGTGGTCTTTGGCAACTACGAGAAGATCCGCCCGACCTACGCGACGCTCGATTCGGTCAACAAGATGGTCGCCTATG